>Ga0214923_10005706_pt1 | contig 14331 bp, 7 predicted proteins | sample LL1510_MetaG_FD_177993 | JGI IMG/M metagenome (GOLD analysis project Ga0214923, IMG submission 177993) | Freshwater microbial communities from Lake Lanier, Atlanta, Georgia, United States - LL-1510 | ecosystem: Environmental > Aquatic > Freshwater > Lake | place: USA: Georgia | collected 2015-10-15 | reverse complement strand
GTATTATATACTATCTTTCCAACTAAACTATTATGTTTATCATCATCTTCATATAAGTTACCTGTTCTACCCATTAGATAGCGTCTCTTTTTACTATCTAAATCTACTTCTATTATAGGTAACTCTTCTTCTTTATCTAGTGGTTCAAATACAACTTCAGTAATATTTTCTGTGGATTTTTTTGATTGAATAGCTTTAGGAGTCACCTGTTTTTGTTTAGGACTTTGTCTAGCTATTTTTAGTTTTGATAATAAATAGTTCGCATAGTCAGCATTAGAAACAATTTTATCAACAGTTTTGTTAATCAAGTCTATATGTAACATCTGTTCAAAACGAATAATAGTTTTATTTATAGATGTGTATACATATATAACATGTAGAGGTTTTTCTATATCATCAGAATATCCTATAAAATTTTTAGGTATACTAAGATTAATAGATCTAAATATAAATAATACATTAGAATCTAAGGTATCATATAATTGTTTAGATAGTTCTTCTAATATATCTGTTATAACTGGTACTAGATCCTTATTAAATTTAGAATATAGAACGTTATTATATAATATATTTTTTATAGATTCACTATCTATCTTTGTTTTTTTAGATATTGTATCTACTATTTCTTCTTGTCTATCTAAACTAATCTTAAAAATATCAAAAAAATTGTCACTATTCTCCCTATATCTAAATAATAAGTTCTTGCTATAACCAATCTCTTTAAATGCGACTGATGACATGTTGTTAGGTTCTATTGGATTTAATATTGATATTGGATTATAGACCATCTTTGTACTAAATAACTTATCTAGAGGAGTTCTAATCCTTCTATCTAGATATTCGCTAATAGCGTCTTGGGATATTTCACTAGGTTTTTTTTCTATAGTAGACATTTCAGGCAAGGCTTCTTTATATTCACTGTCTATTTCTTTTTTAGAAACCTGTCCATAGAAAACATCATCTATATGCTTACTGATAGAACTAATCATCTTCTTTATAATATATAAATATTAGAATAAATTGGTAAGTTTTAACATATAGATCTCGAAGATATAAAAGCCTATAATAGCTATATAGATAATAGCTACTGGATAACTAAAAATAGATAGCTCTCGACCAGTACCAAAATGACGCATTTTACCGTCACTTGTAAACATGATAGATGGTTTAGCATACCATATAGATAAACATATAAGTATATAGAAAAATAAAAAGTACTGTAGATTGTTTCTAATAGTAAACATAAATGTTATTATATTTAGATATAATTATTTCTAGCAAAAATATATTTATGCCTCTATAGTAAGTACTATGTATTATAAAAGCTATCTATTCTATATATTATTATTTATGATACTTTATATTTATTTGCGTAGTAGATATAGATTAGAAAAATATACAAGTTATAAAAGTATAGTAGTAACACCACAGCCAACTATATATAAAAATTTAACTATTTCTACATGGCATAATAGTTCACTATATAAAAACCTCGCTAGTAATATAGCAAATATATTTCCTATAGAAAATATAATTAAAACTGGTGGAAGTGTAGAGAATATCTATAATGTGGAAAAGTCTAAAAACATGTTGGGACTTGTACAAGATGATACTCTATATAACTATGCTAAAGAAAATCCTAACACAAATGTTAGATATATTACCATGTTAGGATTAGAGCAAATAACGGTAATTACACTAGCTAGCTCAAAAATAAATAGCTGGACTGATATACAAGATAAACGCATTGGTACATTTAGCAGGGATAGTGGATCCTATAGAACACTTGAAAAAATACTAATGATTAACAAGGAGTTGAAACAAAATAGTATAGTACCAATAGATAATAGTGATAAAATAGTGAATATGCTATTAGATAAAAAAATAGACTTATTTTTTGGTATAGTATCAAATCCAGATCCTATATTTATAGATATAGCTAAAAAGTATCCTATTAAAATAATAGGAATAGATGGTATTGATAAAAAACTACTCAAAATAGCACTCCCATACTATACAGAAGCTATTATAGATAGTACTGATTATAGAGTTACTGCTAATAAAACTATACATACATTACAGACTGGAATTTCACTGGTATGTCATAAAGACTTGGATCAGTTAGATAGTTATCTACTTATAAAAACACTTTTTGGTAATTTTAGCTATATAAAAAATAATGGCGATAATTTATATAAGTCTCAAATGTTTGAGTTTAATCCTACCTATCTATATAATGTAAACTATAGTGTTGATTTACATAGTGGTATAAGAAAATACCTAAAAGATATCAACTTGATTACTAGTAATCCCAATGAAGACTGTATTTATAAGGTAGGAATAGAAAAATGTAAACTTAAATATATTAATGGCTATAGACTAATATAACACTAGCTTAAAGCAGACCTTAGGTTAAAGCTAATCTAACTATAATAAATATATATTATGGTTAGATTAACTTATTTACAAATGGTAGTTATGGCTGTCAATAGACTTAAGGTAAGAGGTACTAAAGGTGTAAGTAGACAAGCTATTAAAAAATACATTGCTAACTATTATGGAAGAATGATTAATGCTAATATTAGTGAACCAACTTTTAATAAATATGTATCTAATGGTATTAATAGAGGAGTAGAGAGGGGAATATTAGTACAGAACAAACAGAGCTTCAAGTTAGGTGAAAATGGTCTTAGAGAATATAGAAATATACAAAAAATAAATGGCAATATACTTTGTAAAATGCCAGGGGCTAGAAAAACAATTCATCCTAAAGCTATGGTTAGGGTTAGACACCATATAAGAGTAAATAGAACAACTGGTACTAGAACAGTTGTAGCTAGTCATATTAGAAAGTTTTAGGTAACCTTAAGTCCCTTTGTAGTAAATGATAAAGAATGTCTATTTCTCTCTTCCATGTCACCCTCAAATCTATAGTCAGGAGACAATAATTTACTATATTGTTGTTTATCTTTATCTTGGTCTATACAACAATTATTTCCTATCTTACAGTTTGAACATATGGCTCCATCCAAATTTCTATATTTTTTGGATGAAACCTGGGTTATTCCCAATGGCATCTGACACTTACCTTGAACGCATTTACCAAATGTGTTAGGATAGTTTTTATTTGCCTTAAAGAAGGGACATTCATAGTCATTTAGACAGTCACTATCCCATACTCCCACTACACTAAGTGGTTTTCCATATATATCTATCTGGGTTTCACACTCATTTTTATTTAGTGCTATCTTGCCATAACATTTTTCATCGTGTTTTAACTCAATCTCTCTTCTTGTTAATATAGCGTCTATATCTGTTTTAGATGGCACTATGTTATCATTATAGTCACTACCATTATTATAACTATGGATCATAGGATTTCTAAATATTCTTAAATTGTTTTCTACAGGAGCACTAGATTCCCTATTACTACTAAATTCATAACCTTGTAGCTCTAAACTATGAATTGTTAGGCTATTCTCAGTAGATATAACATACTTTACTAAGAAATCTATAGGTCTACTATGAAAACTATATAGTAACTGTCCCTCTATCATTTGAGTACCATTCTCACTTTTTGCTACTCTAATTACTCTATAGTCCTTAGTTATTGTATAGCAGTCACTATCTACGCATTTACCTTTATTTTTTATAGCTATATCTATATAGTTTTTTAAAACGTTATTCAGTTTATCTATAGACTCAGATACCATACTATCTAGTATTTCTTTACTATATACTCTGTTATAACTATAACTTGGTGTCTCTATTTCCCTATAGATATATATAGGTTTATTCTTATCTATTGAGTTTAGGATAGTTTGTAACTCATCTATTGATAATAGAATATTCGGTTCTACATAGTCTTGCTTACCAGAAATATTAAATTTATCTATATCACTTAATATCATCTTAATAGGTCTATATATACTATATAGTGGTTGTTCTATAGGACATGATAGAAACTCTTCAACTTGTAAATTTCTTTTATAGTAAATATATAGTAAAGCTACTAATAATATAACAAGTATTAATAGTTTTAACAACATCTTAATATATAACGACTTAATTTATTTAGAAATCATCAATTCTACCATAGCCATAGTAGTCATCATTTTGTTCATCTTGGTCATCTGAATCATAGTCCTCATCGTCGTCATTTTCACCTCTAAGCAATGGTTGGCCTTCATCATCGCCATTATCTCTAGCATACTGAGCTGCTTCTAAAGCATCTACGGCTGCTTGTCCATCTAATCCCTGGGCATTAGCAAAGTTAGCTACAGCTTCAGCATCTCTATCTACATTATCTCCTATATTTTCTCTATTATCATCTAGGTCTATATCTAAACCATCCTCACCTACAAATTTCTTACCTAACATAAATTGACGATAGATACGCTGTGTATCTTGGTCTTCTTTAGATAGCTTGTTGAACTTTTCTTTTCTAGCTATATTCTCATCGGCCTTTCTTAGTTTAATTACTTCTGCTACATCATTATCAGTAACGTTGGTAAACTTGTCCTGTCTATCTATAAAATTATATATATTCTTTAGAAGTTCATATACTAAATAACCTTCATCTTCCCCATTTAATTCTTCAACCGCATTAAAAATAGACTCTATAAGATAGAAAATAAGTTTTCTAGTAAATACTCTGACTATTCTAGGATGATTAATAAAACAATAGCTAACATTACCCTCTGGATTGATCATATGTTCTAAACCTACAATAGATATTAGAAATTCTTGGACAGAAGCAACATCTACATTAACTACTATATCACTACTTTCACCAATAGCCTCAAGGATTCTATCAAATATTTGCTTTTCACTAAATACTAAAGAGTTAATAATACTCATATCTTTACCTGTAGTAAAAGATTTCTTAAACTCAGTTAGTACCTTTCTATTATTAATCTTAGATACAATTTCTAATAGGTATCTAATAATTATACTATGATTATAGATTTCGTAGCTATAGCCCACCTGTTCTAAACGTAGTTCTCTAAACTGCTTTTCTAGGTTACTATTTTCATAGATACCCTCTATTTTGAGTGAATTAGGAATATCCTTGGTTATTTCACTAATTAGGTTATTAACCTTTCCTATCTTATCTAACTTTTGTTTAATAGTTTCTATTGATAATTTAGTAGTATTAGAGAATAGCTTGGATAGTTTATCTAACTTATCTAAATTAAATGAATAGTAATCACCTAACATATCACTGATACTATTATAAAACTGGTCTATATCCCCTACTGATAGGTTATTATACTTATTTTCTATACCTTTTTGTATATTAGTTAGGTTTTCAACTAAATCCTGTACTGTATCATCATCTTTATCAAAGATAGCTATAAATTTAGAAATAATGCTTGAAATCTGTGAATAAACTAGTTTCTTAGGACTAATCTCGACTAGGTCTTCTATTAAACTATAGCTATTCTTATAGACTATATTCTTTCTATCACTTTCAATTTGTATACTAGAAAGTCTTGTTTTTAATTCCTCTATAGACATAGATTTTGTTTCTAACTCAATCCTATCCTCAATTTCTTTTTTTATTTCACCAGATAAAACATCAATAACTACTTTACCATTGTATTTAAATAAGATTTTACATTTAAGTTCTAGGTGTGGTTGTATAGAATCGCCATATTTTTCTAATAGTTTCGCTTTAACCTTGCTTTCTAACTCATCTTTTGATATAGGAATATCAGTTTCTTCTATATCTTCTGAAAATTTCATACTTTCTGCTACAGTTTCTACCACTAGTTTATAGTCATTATCAAATAGTTCTCTAAAAATTCTTCTAGTACCATATAGTGGACCCTTATTTAAGTTTATAATAGAATGGGTTAGTTTTAGTTTTTCTACTAGTTTAGCCCGAACTTTTCCTAAATCATTAGATGTAGCCCTATCAAAGTACATATAGTACTGTAGGTCTCTACCTTTTGTACTATGGGTAAGAAACTGGATATTATTTTTAATACCACTAATTTGGTTAGACTTAAAAAATATATCTATCTTTTTTAGTGACCTTTCTAAAACAGTAATAGTATCATCTAAACCAAATACACCACTCTGTCTAAGTTTTTGTTTAAAATACTCATTATAGTTACTACCAATATCGTAATGAGCTATAATGTTAGTATAGTAAGATGGATTAGTATCTCCTGGATCCTCCTCAAATACTATATCATTAATAGTAGATATATATTTATAGGATAGTTTGTTATATATAAGTTTGATACTATCAAGAGTAGCTATTAAATTATCTGCCAAATCTCTCTGTAACTGCTTGTCTTCATTAGATATACTAGATTGGCTCATACCAGATACTCTTGTGTTAACAGTGTCAATTTGTTTTAATAGCGCATTATAATTATCAATTAAGTTATCAGCACTGGTTTCTTCATATACAAATGTTTCTACAAACTTAAGCTCTGGTAAAAACTCATTCCAATCATATTTCTTATCAATTTCTTTAGATTTTTCGTTAAGTAGAAGGTTAGTTCTATAGTCCTTTTTCAAATTATAGTTATCTATGATATCCTGGTGATTAGCGAATTTACCAAAGAATTCCTCTTTAATTATTTTAGCAAGTTCTTTTTCTATATCATTACTAAAAAAGTTTTTAATAAATTGGTTAGAGTTTGTAAAATGGTTGGCTTCTTTTGGATTAGCGTTAAATAGGTTAAACAAGTTTTTGCTAAAATAGTTTATAGTTTGATCTGGATTAATAAACATGTCTTTAATAAGTTGTCCCTTAGTTTTACGTTCTATAGCACTGCCCTTTACATAATAGTCAGGAATACTATTAATAATATAGTGAATCATAAATGAAATAGTAGATAGGACTAAATGATAACTCTCATACGCATTATATAGGGCATAAAATGGACCTTTTGGTTTATCACCAAAGGGTGGTTTACCATAGATAAGTGCGATAAGAGTTTTATATTTATTAGTAGTTAATAATATAGATAGATTTTCTTTCTCAATAGAACCATTGTCTTCTCTAAATTTCTTCTCATCTTCAATTAGGTGTTTGTTTTCTAAGTAATTAATAATAGTTTGATTTTTAGCAGTTGGAAGTACAGCTGTATAGAATACACCAAAACTATAGATAGACTTTTGATATTCTTGGGTTTTTTCTATTATCGCTTTAATGTCACTAGATCTCATCTGAATATTCACTACTTTTGCTATAGAATCTATAATTGATTTAATCTTTCTCTGTTCTTCTGTTAAAGTAGTTTCTAGCTTTAGTAAATCCATTTCCTCTTCTAATTCAGTATCTATGTTATCAACAACTTTCTCTCTAACACGAATAGCCTTATCATTTTTACCAAAACCTTCAAACTCGGATAGTTTAGCATAATCAATTATTTCACCACATGCTTTACATGAGGTATAGGCATCATTTGCTACGCCCCATTTACGTTTTACATTATTTAAAACTCTAGATTTTACCTGATTATCACTATAGGCAGACTGGGTTAATTCTACCACATGTTTACAAGCTATTGGAACATTTACCATTGGAAAATCATAGTAATAATGGGTACTAAATTCTGGACTATGTTCAGTATCCTTTTCATTTATATTTCTATTATATGGAATACCATATTCCTCAATAAATTTTACTAGTTCATTAGACATCAGATCAAAATCAGCTATACTCTTAATAGTATTAAGCCTATCTAGGATATTTTTTGGTGGATAGACTAATTTGGATTTTTCTAAAGCTGGAGCCTTTTCTCTAATACGTTTTTCCTTTTCAACTGTATAGCTAAGATAACTATATAGTCTCTCTAGACGATCCAACTTATCATATATTTCACTATCTATATTTTCTTTGTATAACAATACAGACATTAAGTTAGAAATTCTTGTAGTAACAAATTCCATATGTTTAAAAAACACAAGTGCTTTCTTGTGGATATTTTTATTATTTTCAAATAAACAGTCTTTATTACATATTTCTACTAGTTTACTATAGTCTTCTCTAAGAAAATCCTTATTATCACCACTATAACACTTAGCTAATCCATTATAACTAGCCTTGTCGATAGGTACCCAATAATCACTAATTCTTCTATATAGATATTTCTTATTATCAGTTTGTAAAATAGCTATATCACCATTTTTGATTTTAGTTTTATGGTTATCAGTTTGCCCATTTCTAACAATTTCTAGAATTTCATCTACTCTAGTTTTAATCTCATCATCTGTTTCGAATATGTAGGCGACCTCTAACTTACGATGTAAAATCCTACCTAGTTCTTCTAGTGCTAAACCAGGATTAGACTTTTCTATAGTTTTAAAAATAGCTAAGTCATTAGCAATAGAGTCAAATATTTTATCTACATAGATGGTTTTACTATCATCCGCATTTAGATCGGTTTTATTACTATATAGTTTTTTAATCTTAACATTAGCGCATTTATCATTATAGACATTATATTTCTTGCGTTCATTTGAGAAAATAGTTAGTAGTTCTTTTCTTTCTTCATTATAGTCCTTTAGTTTATTATAGTTAGGATAGAAAGGCATTTTTTCATCATCTCTAGCCATATCCCATTCTTTACCGGTAACTGCCAGATATTCTTTTTTAGCATAGTCTTCTATAATAGTCTCTACTATATCTTTAAAGTTGAGTTTGTTATTAATAAGGATTAGTTCGTAAAACTCTATACCTGCGTTATAGGTTTTATTTAGCTTTGATAAGAAGTCTATCTGTTTTAGAATAGTAGTATCAATTGTACCATAGTAATTTCTTGTAAAATCATACTGGTCTATCTTATATAGTCTAGAAAATTTATCAAATAGTTCAGCCAAATTAAATTTATTATCACTATTATTAATGAGTGCTCCATTGCTAATAAAGTGTTTATAGAACTCATTGCTATAGAATCTATAGTTAATATAGTTATTGATATAGTTTAAGATGATTTCTATATAGTATTTCTTATCATTTTGAGATGTATCAATATCAAGGTATAAGTAGTTTGCTATAAAACTAACAATAGTATCTTTACTAATACCATTGAAATATTCATTTACTTTTTTAGTTATATTAGCGCCTATTCTACTATCTAGTTTTTGGCTTGGAATTTGATATATATTTTTAACTATCTTGGATTCCTCACTCCATTTTATATTGATAATATCATCAAAGTATTGGTTAAAGGTAGAAACGTTTTCTCTGGACTGTTTATATCTTTTATCCTGGTGTTTTGCTAAGTTTCTAGCTAATACTAGGTTATTAACTAGTTTTCCTCTAATATTGTATTTTTTCATCATATCATAGCTAATTTCACGAAAATCCATACAATAAAAGTTGAGTAGTCTTTGAATATCTTTAAAGTTGTTAGACTCTTCTAACTTTTCTTTATTAATAGATAGGATAGTGTCCAGGGATGGTAAGATAGAATTAACCATATCGACATATTGGTTATTATCAAGTTCTTTATAGCTATTGTTGTTAAAAAAAATCATATAGTCATAGTTGATTTCATATGTGTTCCAGTCCATTTCTTCAGGAGTAGCTATTACTTTAATAGTTTCTGGATTGGGTTTTTTGAATTCACCTGTCTCATCTAATATAGTATAACCTGAATTGAATATTTTAGGATAAAACTTATTCTCACCGTCTTGTATTTCAGCACCAACTAATACATTTCTAGCAGTATTAATAGGCGATTTTATATATAAACCAACTACTATTAGGTTTTCTCCCTCTACTATATCTTTTGTTTCAGGTGGTTTTCTGATAGATCTATAGAAATCACTGGTTTTACTATTACCGGCATAGAAAATATCACCTGTTTTATTGGTACCATTACATGCCTTTATACGTCCATGTCTACCTTTACTTTCAGTATAGAAGTTTTGTTCTAGTTTATCCTTTAGCACTGATACTGGACCTTCTGCTAAACGCATAGCTACTTGTTGTACCGATTCTTTTGGTGTTCTAGGGTTAATAGTAAATGGTGAATTAGGGGTACAGTGACGAAAAACCATAGTTTGATTCTTAAGTTTTAGTGAATACCAATTATAGTGTTTTTCCCTATCTACATTTAAAAAAGGTCTATTAATAGGTTCAAATACTATAGTCTCTTCCTCGTCTTCATCGTTATTAAATTTAATAGTACCACCATTGAATAGCTTTTCAATAAATTGGTAGTAGTTTATAAACCCTTGTCTGTTGCCTTTAGATTTTGCGTAGGATTTATATAGTTCTATAAGGACTTTCATTTCTTGGCCCTGTTCTAAAAATGTATAATTTCTATATACAAACTCTTCGTTTTCCTTAGATTCCTCCTCTATATTTTGTAATGTAACAGAGTATAGTTTCTTGGAGTCTAAAACAATAGGATAAATATTAGAACCATGAAAGTTATATTCTAATATATGCTTCGCCTGTGGTCTATATTCACCATCTATTTTTTTTAGGGATTTTCTTGGTAAACCATCATTATCTATTTCTCTACTTTTTTCTATTAAATCTAGTAACTGTTGGGTTTCTAAGTCTAAACTATAACCATTCTTTCTACCTTCATATATAGTATTTAGTTCGTTAACTAGTTCTTGTCTATATTCTTCTTGACTATATTCAATATCCCATATAGATAATTCGGTTTCTTTTATTTCTATATCTGTTTTTATCTCTTCTCCTTCTACTAAAGTTTCATCTATAGGTTCTATTGGGATTAAACCAAGTTTTTTAGCAGAAACAATACCTAAAGCATTCTCTAATGGCTTTTCTAAATTTAAGATAATATTACCATATTGTTTTTCAACATTAGGATTTTTATTAACAAAAATAGCTATATTATTTTTACCAGTGGCAAATAAATAGGTATAGTTTTTAACTAGTGGATCTCGTTCACTATTAAATTGTACCTGGTCTAATGTCTTAAGACTATTGATAAAAGCTATTAGGTTATCGTTTATAGAAAAATCTACAATAGAATAGCTATCCATAATATATTTATAATAGTTATATATATTTTTTTTAAAATCTAACAATAGAGCTATCTTTTCTAAGAAATCGCTTAAAGATTTATACATAGGTATAGTTATAAGTTCTTATGCATCCTTTAGTACACAAGCTAAACTTAAATAGGCAATCTACAGATTCTGGTGATACTATTTGTGAAAAAGTAGAAAAACTAGGATTACAGATAAAAAAACTAGGCAACTTAGCTATAGTAAAATACCCAAAAGAACATAAGTTTTCTAAAGATAACATAATTCGTTGTTCTAGAGGACTCATTTTTGACCTAGAAAATAAAAACATAGTTAACTATTCATTAGATGGGGCATTAGATAAAGAAGAGTTTTTTGAGCGTGTAGATATTGGAGATATTGCTATTGAAAAAATAGTAGATGGTACTATGTGTAACCTATACTATTACAACAATAAATGGCGTGTTTCTACTAAGTTTAGTATTGATGCTTCTATCTCTAAATTTAGAAACCAGAGGTCATTTAGGGAATTACTCGATGATGTTATTAATTTAGATAAGTTACCATTAGATACCAAGTTTTGCTATAGTTTACTACTACAACATAGGGACAATAGAATAGTTACACCAATAAGCCAAAATAATGTATATTTTTTAGAGAGTACCAATGTTATTACTGGAGAGAAACTATTTTCTGATATAGGAATTTCACCTGTTCCATTGATTTATTTGTTTGGTCAAACTATGTCTAATCAGTTAGACTTGAGTAGTTTAGAAAAGATAGAAAACTATGTAAATAGTCTTGATTGGAAAGAACCAGGAGTCATGTTATTTTCTAAAGATAGAAAATATAGATGTGCTATTTATAACCCGAACTATCTAAAAGTTAAGGAATTGTTAGATAACCAGTTTAATATTAAATACTTATTAACTAAGTTATTAGTGAATAGTGAATATATTAAGGTAGGTGAAATTTTAAGCTACTATCCAGAATATAGACCAATATTTTTAGAAGTACAAGATGCTATTGGTGAATACTGTAATAGGGCGTTTGAGTTTTATTTTAAAACTAAGATTTCTAGAGACAAGGAATTTATAGAAATCCCTAAAGAATATAAGAAAATCATTGTAGACTGCCATAATAGATATAAAGAAAGTAGAGAAAAGGGTGAACATGAGTTTAGAGTAAATATATCAGTAGTTAGAGAAGAGTTACAAAAATATGATATAGCCTTGGCTTATAGTATGATTTTCCCTAAGAAAAACTAAATAGATTTATAAAAAAAATAAGTACTATATTATTTTTTTTATAAATAACCTGCTGGGTCATCTAATACAAATGATGGCTCCCCTAATCCAATTTTATTTATTAATTCTTTTTTAATTTCAACTACATTTTCTAATGCTGCTCTAAAAGCATCTATAATTATACATGTATAGATATATTCTCTCTTAGCTAGATAGGTTTGACTTGTTAAACACTTATGTAAGGCCTGTTCATCCATAGTAAGTTCTGAAAAGTAGTTTTTATTAAAGAAACTTGGTAAAAGTTTATTAATAGTATCTTCAACATCATTATCTAATGTATATAACCACTCTACCTCCTCAATTAATGGATGATCCATTCTATAACCAGCATAGGAACATATAGGTTCTTTACTATCTATGACTTGTTTTCTAAGATAATAGTTTACTAGGTTACCAATAGTATGATTCTCACCTACTGCTTTTACAACATAACCAGTATTTTTACCAGGAGCTTCTAATATAATTACTTTAGGATTAGTTTTTACTCTAACTATATCAGCATCATCAATAGTAATCTTTATAGACTTTAATATATCTTTGATAGTTAAGGTTAACATAGTAATACCATCAATAATAATTTGGTCTGGTGTTTTAAATCCAATGGTTTCTACTGAAAAATTGACTATAGGATTATCATCTATTTGAATATAGACTCTTTCTCTATCTAACAAGTTAAAAGAACGTCTAAGCTCATCAACCTCTTCATTTGAATATTCACTAAGACCCTTAAGTTTTCTTTCCGCATTGATATACTCTAATTTTTGTCTAAATCTTCTATCAACCTCTTTATCATTATCTATTTCAAATGAATATGTAACTGTACCAGTTGGATCATGTCTAGCATGTTGTTTACCCTGTCCAATTTTAGGAATACAAGTTATATCTAACTCTTCACCATCATCTTCATTGGAAACGTTAGATTTAAGTTTATTAATAATGATTGGATATTTAGTATATGGATCAAGTGGGAAGAAACTATGGATATCTATGTTCTCCATGTTATCAATTTTAAAGTGTTCTGTAGTAATTTCCAACATACCATCTTTATCTCTACTATTTTTCATACTAAGATCATTTTTAACTTTAAGACTAAATATAGGCTTTTTACTTTCATTTTCAAAGTAGAATTTTCTAACACCCTCTACTAAGTCAAATTTAGAATGAATTTTAAGACTAGGATTGTTCATATTGATTGGTAACAACGATAATCTATGAGAAACAAATTCATTATGTAATGCGGATGTATTTTTATCTATAATAATAGACATTTTAGATTTATCTTCATAGTATGTATCATCAAATGTAACTGTAGGTACCATACTAGAAAATGCTCTTCTAATAGAATTAGCTAATGGCACTGGTGTTTTAGATAGTTTAAAACTAGTTTTAATATGTATATTGTTAACTACTAATTTATCAACGTTAGATATAGACATATTTTATGATATATTGATATAATAATAAGATTTTAAATCAAAATTTTACAACACAAATATATAGTAGATAAGTTAAAAGCCTGAAAAAAAATATATCTGGGTTATATAAATGTCTAGTAAACCAATATTATTTTTCTCTAGAAAGTGTAATAATTGTATTACATTATGGGATAAGTTATCTAAGGAACATAGATTAGATGATTTTGTAAAGATTTGTGTAGATAATAACAATAAAATTCCACCAATGATTAGAGAGGTACCAACTATATTTATTAGCAAAGACAAACCATTAATTACTGGAATGGCTATAGGTATGTTTTTAAATACAGTTCCTAATAAACCACAGTTTCAACCTACTAATCAACCGAGACAACCATTACAACAGCAAAGTGGTAGACAGGAAAATTTTACTGGACAGCAGCAAACGCAGGGGACAACACAACAAATTAATAGAAACGCACCATTATCATCAACAGACGGTACAGAAAACATTCGTGATTTTAATCCTATAGAGATGAGTAGTAATTGGAGTGATAGCTATTCTTTTATAGAGGATAACCCAGAACCATTAGATTTTTCTTTTCAATTCTTAGGTGGTAGTGATAGTTCAC
>Ga0214923_10005704_pt1 | contig 14334 bp, 11 predicted proteins | sample LL1510_MetaG_FD_177993 | JGI IMG/M metagenome (GOLD analysis project Ga0214923, IMG submission 177993) | Freshwater microbial communities from Lake Lanier, Atlanta, Georgia, United States - LL-1510 | ecosystem: Environmental > Aquatic > Freshwater > Lake | place: USA: Georgia | collected... | reverse complement strand
CGTTCTTTTTTGGCGATTTTGCTCATTGCACTCCCCACAAAATATGGCGACAATCATGCAATTGAAGAGCCAGAAAAAAATCAGTCGCTGCTCAACCTCGCCGATTGCATTGGGTGGGCAGTTTTGAAAGTGAATAGAGAATGAAACAGAGCTCAATATTGTTTTCCATTTTGACTTTAGCTCTTGCAGTGGGATGTAAGTCACGTGATTTTAATGGAGAACTGCGCGGCAAGATGAGCAACCCTGATGCAAAGCAATCGCCCTGCCTTGAAATCATCAATCCCAAAGCTCCATACACGCCAGAAATTTTTGTCGAGCAGCTTACATCTGCGATGAACCAAGCCGCCGCAGGCAAGATTTTTGAAAAGGAAAATTTTAGAGACATGCTATTTGCGGACGACATCGAGTCAGCAGCAAGAGGAACTCTAAAACAAGATATTCTCCGCGGAGACTCATGTTCTCTGGTGCGGGCCATTAACGAGTCTATGAGCAAACCATCCCACTTTTATTGGCTCACCGGCAATGGTCGAACATCATCAGGCGGCCTGGCGATCTATAAGGGCGATGTCTTTGCTGAAGGCTTTTATCGAAATCGTGCGGCTGGGGTGGAAGGAAGCCTTTTTCCAAGACGACGCTACAACCAAGAAGAACTCTTAGGTAGGCAACCCTGGTTCGAATGGAATTCACAATCTAAAAAATTTTCGCCACGCCTTGGAAGTCCTGCGACAAGGATATTGACGCACATTTCCTCCGAACAAGGTTCAAATGCGTTCACACTTTATCGCGGTACAAATTCAAAATACACTGACAAAGGTGCGGCCTTGGCGACGCTCAATTCCTTCCCTTTCGGTGTCAACACCGGCGGAATTTTTAGCACTTCATCATACGAAAAAGCGAAGGGTTGGGCGAACCCAGTCTTGCTCACATCGCGCATTAATCCCAAGATTCTTCAAGATGCATTCACTTCGCAAAAAATGGAAAACAGAAAAACCGCACCTGTCTATGTTGGAATAGAATTCGATTATGTAGAAATTGCATTCCTCTATTCCCCGGGCGACCAAGAGAATATTTTCTTTGACAATGTCACAAGCAAATGTGTTGTCAGTGAAAAGGCACAAGGCAGCGAGGCATCTCTTGCAGCATCGTGTCGGTAAGAACCTCATGAATGCCCAGCCCCGCAATAGAGACGCAGATCAGGCTGACCAAGAAAAACCAAAGCAACCAAATACAAAGAAATCTCCCATCCGCTATAAAAAAACAAATTTACCAAGCAAAGACTGCGTCGTTTGTGGACGCCCGTTTGATTGGCGAAAGAAGTGGGAACGTTGCTGGGATGAGGTCAGGTTTTGCTCAGAGCGCTGCCGCAGAAACCGCACTGGTGGACACGCTTGATCGTGTGTCAGTGACTCGGTTCTAAAGGCATTACCATCTGATTGCATAGTTCACAGGGCTATCCCCACAACCAAAGGCCTTATTTATCCAGTGGAACCAAGAAGAATGTAACCTTCAACTGAGCGCAACCTGGGGAGCTGCGATTTTCCAGATCCCGAGTTGCACGAAATGACTGCCTTAATTCCGCTAAAGTGCGGCTCCTCATTTGTCACAATTTTCCAATTGAAAGACCGAAGAATGTCCCCTAGCTAAGCAGCGCAGGAGGGCCTGTTCGATGATGATTAACACAATCAAATCGACTGCGTTTCGCTCACTTATTTTAACGACTCTCGTCTTTTCTCAAGCGTGCACGGCGGGCCAAACAGAAAACAATCTTCCGCGAACGAGCAAATTTGAGACTAAATCTGAAAAAGATACCGAGCAAAATACAAACTCGCTCTTGTGGTTTGTCGATAAGCCGCAAGCTCAAGCTGTGTGGTCACCCTTCGGTGTTTCACACCCCGGAGCACAAAGCTTTGAAGCCTGGGTAAAGAAAGCAAACAACGCGCGTTCAATACCTGAATTTACCAACATGTTGAGTTTGAACTGTTGGGAGTATGTACTCTACACGGCCGTGCGCCTTGGAAATCTTGAAGTCGCGACCGTCAAAGCTCTCTACGAAAAGAAGAGAGATGGTCAAAAACTTTCAGAAATTCTCGGAACCACAATTGGAAAAGCGAATTATAAAATCAAAAATAATTCTGTAAAATTGAACTGGCCTCTTGGAATCAAACCTGGCGATGTTGTCTTTATGGACGAAACAGGTCACGTCGTTCAGCTTTCAGGGCTGCAAAACGACCACAGCGAAAATCTCGTTATCAGCTTTAGCCCTCGCCCAATTTGGGGTGATGGTTCTCGAGAAGCGCCTGAGCCAAGCTTGCGTCCTGAGCTCACGACCATCGAATCACTCCTTGAAGAAATGATCGAACTGTACCCAGACGTTCCGACCGACTGGGAAAATATTGAACTCAAAATTATTCGCCCTTTTCAGAAGATGAATAAATGAAGTTCGTCTCAGCACACTCATAATCTTTGATGTTGCTTGCGGGTTGTTGCCAGTCTTTCAAAAATTCGCAATAGACGCGCCATCTGAAATCTTGGAAACATCAACTCAAGAGGCCAGTGGTTTAGAAAACCGTTGCCGCAAGGCGGCGGTGGAATTTTGCAGTCTGATTCTGTTTTCCCAACGCATTATCTACCAATGTCTTAATTTGGCGTGCTGGCCGCTTGATCCAACCATTCAAACAGAAGTTTGAGAGTCTCGCTTCTGACACTTTGAGAATCGCTCGATCCACGCCGACAGCTCAAACGATAAATCGATGGAATGGTTGCGAGGTCAATAAAATCGAGATGACCAACGTTTGCGAGTGAAAACGTTCGCGACGAGCTGAAAATAGATTTAAAGAAACTGCTCGAGTACGTAGGATTCACGCAAGGCGGTCCAAAAAGACCGGGAACAGTCCCGAGCTCTGAACTCACAATGAGCGATCGCACGGTGCGCCCGACTGGTTCATTTTCAACGCTCATGAGGTCAGGGAAGCGGGTTGAGTTTTGTTGCAGAGGCGGTTGTCCACCCACGGGATCCAAAAGAAACAAACCGTAAGGAGATCTTCCTGCCTCCGCAGCATCAAGAGAAAGACGCGCAGCGAATTTCCCGCCAATGCTGTAACCGACATAGAGAGTCTTTTCGGGTTCAATTGAGGAGAATCTCTTTCGCAGCTCTGTGATCTCTTTCTGATGGTTTGCGCTCAGTGGGTTTGTATTAATAGATGCAAATTCGATGGAATCGAAACCACGCTCTTTGAGACGTTCGAGGTAGAAATCAAAACTTTCTTGTTTTGTTTGAGCTCCGCCTATCCAAATCACGCTTGCGGCGTGACTGGATAAAGGCAAGAGCATTAGCGCAGCTAAAAGGTGCTTACTTCGATTTTGAAATGTAGCGCGTTGGGAAATTGACCTTATCAAGGACATACAGATCTACCTTACCGTCAGCAAAATTTTGTCCAGTCGCCACGCGGAAATCTTCGTCAATGTAAATGTTTCTAATATTACCGCGCGCCCCGACAGGTCCCTTTGGAGCTTGATTACTTCCCGGAGGAACAATTGTCTTGACTCTTCCCGCTTCAATATCCCGCACAAACGAATTCAACTCGGCCGTTTCAGACAAACCTCCGAGTTTTACGCTAACTTTGGTAAACTCGATGTTCAAAAAGTCACCGACTGGCTTATACTCGCCTCTCAGAATACCTGAGACAGTGATGAAACCTTTGAGGTCGCACAGGTTGTAAAAATAGCCGTCTTTTGTGATCACTTGATAAACGGTATCGAGGTCAGTCTTGAATCCGGGCGGTTGGGGTTCGCGATCATCGCTGAAAACTTGCTTCCAAGCACCTTCCAAGAGTTGGATGTCGTCTGCTGCAGATGCCGGACTGTGATACTGTCCGAGTTCATCGGCAAGTGGTTGCAATTTTGCCCTCGTCTCTGAAATTGCGCCAACATTGCCAATATTTTCTGAAGCAATTTTCCGAATTTCCTGCTTGAGCTCTTCGACGCGCGGTGCATAGGAAAATGCGATAGACGACAACGAGCAGATTGCAAAAGCCAATACATTTTTCATGGTGACCTCCGGGGCGATGGAGCTTTCGTGTAACACCTGGATGATTGATGAGCAAGCGAACATAGGTGAATCGACCTGATATTTACGGTTCTGTCAGACATTCGGCCCGTGGTGTGTTGAGATCTCCTTTCACCTTGAGCTGCCTTCCTGGTTGGAGGGGAGCTCAGCACACCCATGCTCACTCGCGCCCCGCCGCGAGTGAGCATGGGTCAACAAACGTCAATCAATTCGAACATTTTCTTTTCTTGCAATAACGTAACAATCTTTTGATGAGACTTTGAATTCACTCAAGCCTGCTGTCATTTACGATTTTTTTCAAAGGATTTGTGTCCCAACCTCACCAACCTCATATTGACTCATCTCGAGCAAACCATACTGTCGACTGCAAAATCGGCCTCTGAATTAGGAGATCATCATGTCGACACAAGGAAAATGTCCCGTCATGCACGGAGCAATTACAACCGCGGAAGTCGCTGCTCACCAATGGTGGCCGAAAACACTCAACCTCGACATTCTTCACCAGCATGATTCGAAAACAAATCCGCTTCCCGGCTTTAAGTACAGAGAAGAGGTCAAAAAACTCGACGTCGCCGCACTAAAGAAGGACCTCACTCAGCTCATGACCAACAGCCAGGAGTGGTGGCCTGCGGATTGGGGTCACTACGGTGGCCTGATGATCCGCATGGCATGGCACGCAGCTGGAACCTATCGTATTGCAGACGGACGCGGCGGTGCAGGCAGCGGCAGTCAACGCTTCGCCCCTCTCAACTCCTGGCCCGACAACGCCAATCTCGATAAGGCTCGGCGTTTGCTTTGGCCAATTAAAAAGAAATACGGCAACCAAATTTCGTGGGCCGACCTTATCGTCTTGGCAGGTCACGTTGCCTATGAATCGATGGGACTTAAGACTTTTGGATTCAGTTTTGGACGCGAGGACATTTGGCATCCTGAAAAAGACATCTACTGGGGCAATGAAAAGACTTGGCTGGCGTCAACTCGTTACGATGGCGAAAAACGTGAAAGCCTCGAGAACCCCCTTGCTGCTGTGCAGATGGGACTTATTTATGTGAACCCTGAAGGTGTTGGCGGCAAACCAGACCCACTCCGTACAGCGCAAGATGTGCGCGTCACTTTTGCTCGCATGGCCATGAACGACGAAGAAACAGTGGCACTCACAGCGGGCGGACACACTGTTGGTAAAGCACATGGAAATGGCAGCGCGACGAACTTAGGCCCTGAGCCCGAGGGCGAAGAGTTAGAATCACAGGGACTCGGCTGGCTCAATAAGAAGAGCCGCGGAATCGGCCGCGAGACTGTGACGAGCGGAATCGAGGGAGCATGGACCACTCACCCCACAAAATGGGACAATGGCTACTTCCATCTTCTGCTGAGCTATGATTGGGAACTGAAAAAAAGCCCCGCAGGAGCTTGGCAGTGGGAACCCATCAACATCAAGGAAGAAGACAAACCTGTTGATGTTGAGGATGCGTTCATTCGACGCAACCCAATCATGACTGATGCCGATATGGCCATGAAAATGGATCCGGAGTATCGGAAGATTTCAGAGCGCTTCCATAAAGATCCAAGATACTTCTCTGAAGTTTTTGCCAGAGCATGGTTTAAGCTGACGCACCGTGACATGGGCCCCAAAGCCCGTTACATCGGCCCAGAGATTCCAAAAGAAGATCTCATTTGGCAAGATCCCGTGCCTGCAGGGAATGCAAATTACGATGTTAAAGCGGTGAAGGCGAAGATCGCTTCTAGCGGCCTTACAGTGGCTGAAATGGTTGCAACAGCTTGGGACAGCGCACGCACCTTCCGTGGCTCCGACAAACGCGGTGGTGCCAATGGTGCGCGCATTCGCTTGGCACCGCAGAACAACTGGCAGGGTAACGAACCTGCGCGCCTGAACAAGGTGCTCACTGTGCTCGAACCCATCGCCAAAGATTCCGGTGCAAGTTTGGCTGATGTTATTGTGCTTGCAGGCTGCGTGGGCATCGAAAAAGCTGCTCACGCTGCGGGGCACAGCATCAGTGTACCCTTCTCGCCTGGGCGAGGAGATGCTCGTGCCGATCAAACCGATGCAGATTCCTTTGCTGTTCTGGAACCCGTTGCCGATGGATTCCGCAACTGGATGAAGAAAGATTACGTTGTAAGCCCTGAGGAGCTTCTGTTGGACAAAGCCCAACTGCTCAGACTCACAGCCGCTGAAATGACAGTTCTGGTGGGTGGTCTGCGTGTTCTTGGAACCAACCACGGAGGAAATCATCATGGCGTGTTCACCGACAAAGTGGGAACGCTGAGCAATGATTTCTTTGTCAACCTCACCGACATGGCTTTCCAATGGAAGCCAACCGGGGCCAACAGCTATGACATCGTGGACCGCAAAACCGGCAAAACAAAGTTCACCGCAACACGCGTTGATTTGGTCTTCGGTTCAAACTCAGTTCTGCGTTCCTACGCTGAACTCTATGCACAGGACGACAACAAAGAGAAATTCATAAAAGATTTTGTTGCTGCGTGGACAAAGGTCATGAATGCCGATCGATTTGATCTGCATTCATGATCCCACCTCTGCTCAACAGGAAACGCATTTTCCCTCGAGGATAATTCGGTGAGAAGCGAGTTTGAATCCTGGTGGAACGAGTTTTTCCAGTTGGCCTGGACATCCTGCCACAGCAAAAACCCGATCACACTTTCGGCAGAGAAAATGGTGATGATGATGAGCGCTTGTTCTCTCGTAGCGCGGGCTTGTGCCCGGAATTTCCACTGGAGCAATAAAGCCTTCTTCAAGTAAAGATTTAATACCACGATACACCGTGGCAATACCGATACTTGGCTGAATTGGCACCATTGCTTCAAAAAGTTCTTGCGCAGAGAGCGGGCGTTCGGTGTGTTGGAACAATCCCCTAATCAACATCTGTTGTTGTGTTTTTCTCTTTTCTTTCATTCGCAAACTCATTTAAAAAATCCCCCTCAGCTTGGGGATGTGTTTCCGGCTGACTTTCGTGCTTGGGCCAGTGCGCCCAACTCACTCAAGAACTGACGTAAATCATCGCATTCGTCGGAGTTCATCATCAATTTCTCTTCTTTAAGATACAAGGCACGCTCAAGCATCCTGCGTGCACCAGCTAAATCAAAACCGGTGTTCATTTCCAGTCGCCCAGCGAGGGTTAGAAAGGCGACCTCCCAAGCCACCAACTCAGCATCGCGGGCCACCGCAAGAGCCTCGACGAGGATGGGCCGTGCGCGTGCAGCATCGTTGATTTCAAGGAGTGAGGCGACATAAAGTTTGTATGCATCACAGAGCATCCAGCGCTCTTCCGGATAATCCTTCAAAACCCGGATCGCTGCTCTGAACAAAGGCAGAGAGGAATGAACACGGCCTGTCTCCCGATACTGCAGCGCCAGATGAAAACCTTCCATTGCTGCAGCCGTGGGATCAGTCGAAAGCAGCCGGATGACAGCAGACTGTCTGTTTGAAATCGCATCGGGTTCACAATCCAACTCCCCGTCATCTTCGGGTGGGGCAAACCAAGGTGGAAATGGATCGGCTTCGCTTGCCCAAAAGATTTCACCTCGCGCCATCTCTTCATCCGTCAGAAGACAGGCGTCGAGCTGAGCTCTTGTTTCTTGCTCATCCATGTCTTTGCCGATCACAACCAGCTCTTGTGCTCGATCTCCCCATACGGGATGCCACGTGGCGGCAACCTCTTTACGTTCATCCGGACTCAACACCCATTCAGATTCAGGAGTGAGTGCCAGCCAGATCCCTGCAGGCTCGAGTCGACAACTCGCACCGGCTTGCCCCCACTGGGCCACGCAATCACTGCGGGTAGAAAGCCAGAGGAAACCTTTCGAGCGAACAATTGTGTCCGATTCATTTTCGATAAACTGAGCGAAACGCTTGGTATTGAAAGGTCGCTGTGCACGATAAACAAAACTGGAGAAACCGTATTCATCTTTCTCAGACTTTTCTTGGCCACGCAGCGTTTTAAGCCATCCAGCGGATTGAGATGCCTTTTCAAAATCAAATCGTCCCGTATTCAAAACGTCAGCAAGATCGACTTTTGAATTCTGACTCAGGACAAGCTTAGCTTCTGGGTTCAATCTTTTGAGCAGGCCAACGACATCGTTGAGCTCAGCTTGACTCACAAGATCCGTTTTGTTGAGAACAATCACATCCGCAAACTCAACCTGATCTGTGAGGAGATCAGACAAATTCCGATCATCGTTTTCATCGAGGCCTTGGCCGCCGTCTGTGAGAAGAGCACCTTCCTCATATTGACGCGGAAAATTCAACGCATCCACAACTGTCACTAGAGTATCTAGGCGAGCAAATTCCGAAAGCGAATGTCCGCTTTCATCAGTGAAGGTGAATGTCTCTGCCACAGGAAGTGGCTCGGAAATTCCGGTGCTCTCGATCACGAGATAATCGAAGCGGCCTTCATCTGCGAGCTTACGCACTTCGATCAGGAGATCTTCACGCAGAGTGCAACAGATACAACCGTTGCTCATTTCAACGAGCTTTTCCTGTGAGCGCTTGACATCAAGATTGCCAGACTTCACGAGCTTGGCATCGATATTAAGTTCGCTCATGTCGTTGACAATGACCGCAACCCGCATTCCCTGCTGGTTATTGAGCATATGATTAAGAAGTGTGGTTTTGCCGGCGCCCAAAAAACCAGAGAGCACGGTGACAGGTAAACGGTTATTCATGATCTTCCTCTGCGCAGCTTCAGAGCTGCACCGTGCCTTTGTCGTCTTTGATTGTGGCTCCGCTCTGCTTCTCGCCAGACAACACTTGGACCTTCAGAGTACGGAGAGATTTGAAAAATCCGCGCGCTGCAAACTTCAGAGAGCTTCCAGCCACAGCCTTGCTGCATTCAAATTTGAAGGACGCGTGAACTTCACTGTGAGTTCCTTGCTTGTGGTTCTCGTGGTTCTTGTGCTCCTTCTTGTGTTCCTTCTTGGATTCTTTTTCTGGCTCTTCGGCCTCCAAAACGAAAGGCTTTATGTCAGCACTCGAGATTTTACAGCCCAAGGAAGGGTCCAAGACAAAGATTTTGTCTGCATTAACCTTCAGCTTCTCAACGGCTTCATCGCGCTTCTTAATATCTGCAGGTTTTTTAGCTTCGTGCTCGAACCCGTAGATGGATTCTGAAGGGACTTCAAGCTGAATGGTCACTGAGTTCCCTTCACCCACAACATTCACAGCCGCAACACCATGTTCGTGAGCGGCGTGCCCTTTCCCCCCGGCAAAAGCAGAATGAGAATGTAAACTCGGCAATGCTAATGTGAGAACAAAGGCATACGCAGAAGCACCAGATGCAAACCTATTTGAGAACGTCATTTCAACTCCCCAATATTATTGAAAGTCGATTATCAATAGTAAAAAGCCAAGACGGTGTCAAACATCATTACAAGAACCGAGCTGAAATGAACGAGACGCAAAAAAGAGTCAGGGTCATTACAGGTGTCGTTGGAAGACTTAATTTGTTAGAAACGGAGCCGCTGATCTCTCAAGGACAGAGGAACTCCTTATCGAGATGACGAATGGCTGCATCGTTGGATCCAGAAGCAACTAAACAAAAAAGAAAACTTGATTAGCATCAATTCAGCTCGTCCTCTGAATCAGAAATCTCACACCGCGCCAAAATAAGATCGCCTAAAACGCGGCTCGCGCAGCGCAACAATTCGATGCGCAGCTTTTTGCTGCATTGACGAAATAAAGCAAGAGCGGACAAAAGCGATCAGGAGCGAGCAAATCCTCCGGAGGGGCTGAAGAATGGACTTTCCAATATATCATCTCGATTTCTTAAATAACAGAATGCTTATTGCTGTCGTTGCTATCTTGCACGTCATTATTAACCACGCGATGGCGGTGGGAGGAATTCCCATCGTTGTTTATTTAGAGCGCAAAGCATTTCTTAACAAAGATGCGCGATGGGATCATCTCGCCAAGAAAGTCATGTTCATATTTTTCATTATAACGACGACAATAGGAGCAATGTCAGGTGTAGGTATATGGGTCACTGCATCACTTGTTAATCCAGCCGCAATTGGAAGTCTCTTGCGCGTGTTTTTCTGGGCGTGGGCAATTGAATGGGTTGTCTTTATAACTGAGGTATGTCTCATTCTTTGGTATTTTCTGAGCTGGAAAGAGATTGGCCATGCCCAAAAGAAGTCCCACGTGCGTCTCGGCATTTTCCTTGCAGCTGCGTCTTGGATCACAATGGCCATCATTGTTTCTATCCTCGGGTTCATGATGGACACAGGCGCATGGACTGGCGACGGTTCTCTTCTTTCAGCTCTTTTCAACCCAGTTTATTTACCTCAACTCGCCTTCCGCACCCCGCTTGCGATGGTTTTCGCTGGTGCAATGGCTCTGGCGTTTATTCCCTTCTTCTCAAACAATTCGCTACCTGAAAAACACGACATTCTAAGGCTGCTCGGCAAATGGACCTTGGCCTGGTCTGCACCATTTGCGCTCGGTGCTCTTTGGTATCGGAATGCGATTCCCGCATACTCCGTCGGCAACATGCAAGTCGCAATCACAACTCAAGCCTTTGCTGATTGGTATCAGCAACTCCTCATCATTTCAGGAATTGTCTGTGTATCGATTATCTTAATTGCCCTCGCTTGCATTTTCATTCCCAAGCGAGTCGGAGCAGTTGCACTCGTGGCACCCGCCGTTGGCGTAGCCGCAATGCTAGGTCTCTTCGAACGCGTTAGAGAATTTATCCGAAAGCCATATGCTATTCAGGGATATCTTTATTCAAACGGATATCGTGCAGAAGACTATCCACTGATGAAACGTGATGGAATCTTGCGTCACTCAACCTTCGCAGCAGTGCGTGAAGTGACATCTGAAAATACACTCGTCGCAGGTGAAGAAGTTTTTAGACTGGCCTGTTCCCGTTGCCATACCGTCACAGGGATCAACTCAATTCGAAAAAATATCGGAGCGATGTATGGATTCTCTGCGAATTGGGATCCTGAAATCATTAGTTCATACATTGAGACTATGCATAATGGCAGAGCGTATATGCCGCCTTTTCCTGGAAATGCGAAAGAACGAAAAGCTCTTGCTGAGTATTTAGTTCAACTTCAATCGCATGTTCAGCCTCTCAAGGGCGTCCAAGACACTGGGATTCAAGGTGCAGTTCGTTGATTAAAGAAACAATGAAGTAAATTTCCGGAGCACTCCATGTCCAACTTAGTACCTCGTGACCTGCCTCTTCCGCTTCCAGCGCCAGCTTGGTTACTTGAATTTCTGCTCGTTTCATCTTTTATGCTGCACATATTATTTGTAAACCTGATGGTTGGAGGCTCGTTATTCACGGTCTTCTACCAATGGAAGGGAAAAACTGACCAACGTTTCGAAGAACTTGCATACTTGGTCGCAAAAACACTCACAGTGAATAAAAGCCTGGCTGTTGTCTTAGGTGTTGGACCACTGCTGTGTCTCAATGTTCTGTATACAACTTTTTTTTATAGCGCGAATGCACTGACGGGTACGGCCTGGCTGATGATCATTCCTCTCATCAGCGGAGCGTTTCTGCTCACATACTTGCACAAGTATACATGGCACAACAACTCCCTGAGCAGAGGTTCTCACAGGCTCATTGCGATTTTCGCTGCAATCCTGTTTTTAATTATCCCATTTATCTTTCTTGCAAACGCCAACCTCATGCTTTTTCCTGAGCGCTGGGGTGAGGTAAAGGGTTTCTTTACTGCACTTCTTCTGCCTAACGTGTTTCCCAGATACCTGCATTTTATTGCGGCTTCTGTTACTGTGACTGGTCTTTTTCTCATTGGGTATTTGGGCAGGAATAAAGACCCGAGTTCAATTTTTAAAAGGGAACCAAATTTTCTTTTCGAAGCAAGAAGGAGCCTCTATTCACTTTGCTTTGTCATTACTGCTGCTCAATTTATAATTGGTCCACTGGTGCTCTTCACTCTGCCATCCCATGGAATCAGCGGAGCAATGCTCGGGTTTCTCCTCATTGCTATAGCAATGGCGATGGTCCTCCTAAAGTTCCTCTATCAAGAATCTAAAAACCCAACGCCCCAACTTTCTAAAGGCTTTCTGAGAATTGTATTTCTCTTCACCGTCATTGTGGCCTTTATGGTTTCGATACGGCACATGTATCGAGAGCAGGCGCTGAGTGCGCACAAACAAATTCAAAAGGAAAAAACTCAAGCGTTCCTTGATGAAAGTGCTGCAGCTGCAATTCAGGCAAAATCACCTGTTGCCGAAGTCAGTCCTCAAGAAAAAGGAAAGAACGCCTTCGCCTCGTATTGTTCGGGTTGCCATGCTGAGGCAACGGTCAAGGTAGGCCCAGCGCTCACTGAAATTCGCGGCATTTATAAAACCGACACAGCCGGCATCGTGAAGTGGGCAAAGGCGCCTGGCAAAAAGCGACCTGGAATGGCCATGCCTTCTATGAATCATGTGCAAGAGGACGACCTCGATGCAATTGCGCACTGGATTTTAAAGGCGAAATGAGTTCGCTTCTAAAGACCGATGAATTGTTTCAAACAGACCATGCGGCAGAGCTACGTTCAGCAAAAGAAACGTTAACTGAGTTATTCCACAATTTCGATTTGGGAGCCCAAAGCGCCAGAATGACATCCTGCCAAGGGTAAATCCAGATGTTCTCTTTTTCGAGATATCGCCTTTGTGAATCGTGTAAGAACTTTCCTCAAACCCGCAGATATCAGAGCGACGATATCATTTGTATTCCCTCCCGCCAGGGGAGCACCTCGACGTCAATTTCTTCAATTCGATACGCATGAGGAGTGCGGCAAAAGCAGTATTTTTTGCACTTTGGATATTCCCGAGAAAAGACAGCGAGGCTCTTAAGATCTGCTGCGTCAGGTGCCTTGGCGGACTTGATTTCAATGGCTGCAACAGGTGCGCCCAAACCGCGTGAGAGAAGAATATCAACTTCCTGACCTACCGAGGTTTGCCAATAGGAGAATTTGAAATCCAATTGTTCATTCTCATTCTTGCGAATCATCTCCTGGATGACATAAGTCTCAAACAGTTCTCCATAGCGCGAGGTTCGCTCGGATAGTTCAATGCGAAGTTCACCACGCAAAGCGTTTGCAACACCGTTGTCGAAGAGAAAAAACTTTGGCGCTGTGCGGAGTTGCTTCACTGTGGACTCATGCCAACCAGGAATTGAAAATCCAAGCAGCGTGTCTTCAAGAATTCGAAAATACTCTAGAACCGTATTTGGAGTGGTTCCGATAGGCTTAGCAATATTGCTCGCATTGATAATTTTGCCGTGGTACTGCCCTGCGATTTCCAAAAATCGCGCAAACGTATCAACCTTTCTGACCAGAGCCTCAAGCTGAATCTCTTCACGCAAATAGGTATGAACATATGCACGCAGAGAGCGTTCTGGCTCGCTATTATCAAGGATGATCCCGGGAAGGGTTCCGAGCCTCAAGATTGTTTCAAGTGGACCTGAGTACTCGCTGCTATCGAGGGGAAAAAGCCTCAATGACAAAGCTCTACCCGCGAGCAAGTTAGCGCCCTGGCGTTTGAGCTTCCGGGCGCTTGATCCAGTGAGCAAGAATTGAATTTTTTTGCGATGCTTTTCGTACAAGTGATGGACGACATCGAGCAATGCGGGAAGCTTTTGAATCTCATCGATCAACACTGCAAGGTGTTGGCCTTTAAGAGCTCCCTCGATATCTGCACTCAGAAGACCAGGATCGCGCAAGTAACGCTCGTAATGTTCTGGCTCGAGGAGGTTAACGGTAAACGCCTGCTCCTTTCCGGCCAGCCACTGATTTGCAAGGAAAGTCTTCCCGACTCCTCTCGCTCCAAAGAGGAACGAAGAGCGAGATTCTCCCAGTATTTGAGATAACTTAAGACTTCTTTCAATCATACTTCAAATTTATAATATATTTTTTAATCGGATTCAAGGATTTATTTTATTTAAACGTAAAACCACGTAACCATTAAACAATATAACAAGAAATTCACGTCTCATGGCAGCTCGGTTCCGCGATTCAGAATCTCGACAAATTCAAAATAGCTGAATTGAGAGAATTGAAATTCACCCCCTCATTTTTGCACACACCTGATTCCCAAGAAACCACATGGCTTTCGCTGCGGCGGAGTGAGAGTCCCATCCTCTCAGTTATGAAAATTCAACCATTTTGCATCGTAAAAAGTCTCAGGAGTCCCTCTCTCCAGGGATAAATGAAAACAGAATCAGAGCGGAAAGTCTGCGGACAGTTTGAAAGACAAATGGCATCGCTGTTTT
>Ga0214923_10005703_pt1 | contig 14335 bp, 11 predicted proteins | sample LL1510_MetaG_FD_177993 | JGI IMG/M metagenome (GOLD analysis project Ga0214923, IMG submission 177993) | Freshwater microbial communities from Lake Lanier, Atlanta, Georgia, United States - LL-1510 | ecosystem: Environmental > Aquatic > Freshwater > Lake | place: USA: Georgia | collected... | reverse complement strand
GCAAGCCGTGTGGGCGGGAACAACGCCGGACATACTTTAGTAGTTGAAGGAAAGCAGACCATTCTGCACCTCATTCCCTCAGGCATCCTTCACCCCCACACGGCTTGCGCGATTGGATCGGGAGTTGTCGTCGATCCGGAGAATCTTCTCAAAGAAGTGGATGTTCTTAGAAAAGCCGGCGTGCCAGACTTAGAAAATCGCATTTGGTTATCCGATAGATGTCACCTGATAGTCGACTATCATAAACACTTAGATGCTGCGAGAGAGAGCCGCAAAGCTGGAAAAATTGGGACCACCAAACGAGGGATTGGGCCTGCTTATGAAGACCGAGCTGCTCGAAGAGGACTTCGCGTTTCTGATCTCTTTCACGAAAAGCTTTTTGAAGAACGCTTGAAAGCTAATTTGGAGGAGAAGAATTTTCTTCTCGAAAAGTACTACGGTGTTCCCCCGGTGAATATGGAAGAGTTTCAATCGAAGTACCGCGAAATCGGCAAGAAACTTAAACCATTCGTAAAAGATGTTTCGAGGCTCATGGCCGATTCCATTTCTGAAGGAAAAAAGATCCTCTATGAGGGTGCCCAAGGGGTTCTTTTAGATATGGATTACGGCACTTACCCGTACGTGACCTCTTCACATACTCTCCCCTCTCAAGCAGCTTTGGGTCTCGGCGCTAGAGTTCCAGTTGATACGCTTTTTGTGGGCGTGATTAAAGCTTACTCCACTCGAGTAGGCGAAGGTCCTTTCCCCACCGAACTGAAAGATGCCATGGGAGATAAGCTTCGTGAAACCGGTCATGAATTCGGTGCAACAACAGGACGCCCGAGACGCTGCGGATGGCTGGATCTGGTAGCTGTGAAATATGCGATGAGAGTTTCTGGGATTAAAAACTTAGCTATCACCAAATCCGATGTGCTGTCTGGAATTTCGGAACTTAAAGTCTGTACCGCCTATGAACTAGATGGAAAACGGATTGATACTCTACCTGCGGATACGGATTCTTTGAATCGGGTGAAACCTATCTATGAAACTGTCCCAGGTTGGCAAGAGCCGCTGACAGAAGTGAGAAAGTACGAAGCTCTCCCCCAGAATTTCAAGAACTACCTGAAATTCATTGAGACACAAACTGGAGCAAGGATCAATCTCCTGTCCACTGGAGCCGGACGAGAACAAGTCATCGACTTAAAGAAAGCTTTTTAATTAGGGAAAGAAGCCTCGATAGAGCATGGCTTTGGAAAGCCGCTCAAGCGAAACAGCAATCGCTGAATGGCGCATGTCCATTTTATTGCCTGAGTGAAAATCGTAAACTCGGTTAAAAGCGTTCGAGATAATTTCCCAGAGTTTATTGTTAACGTCTTTTTCACTCCAATAAAATTTCTGTAAGCCCTGCACCCACTCAAAATAAGACACAATGACTCCACCTGAGTTAGCCAAAATATCGGGAATGGTGAACACTCCTTTATCAAACAGAATGGCGTCCGCTTCTTGTGTCGTCGGACCATTGGCTCCCTCAGCTAGGATTTTACATTTGATCTTATCTGCATTTTTCTCAGTGATTTGACCACTGAGTGCTGCGGGAATCAGAATATCAACATCGAGCTCGAGGAGTTCCTCGTTACTTACAAAATCTCCTCCCGGGAACCCTTTAACGGTTTTGTTCTGCGCAATGTAAGCACGCAATTCTTCAATCGCGACGCCTTTTGAATTGTAAATTCCCCCGGAAACATCGCTTACCGCAACAATCGTACATCCGACATCCGATAAAATCTTCGCGGAGTGGTACCCCACATTACCGAAACCTTGAACCGCTACTCGCGTTTTGTCGTTTAAATCCAACTTAAGTCTCTTGGCTGCTTCGATGACGGTGTAAACCACGCCTCTTCCCGTCGCATCTACTCGACCTAAAGAACCGCCAATTTCGATAGGCTTTCCCGTCACAACACCTGGCACTGCATGCCCAATTTGCTGGCTGTAAGTATCCATCAACCAAGCCATGGTCTGAGCATCTGTTCCAATATCGGGGGCTGGGATGTCCTTCTCAGGGCCGATCAGCATCGATATTTCAGTCGTGTACCGACGAGTCAGGGCCTGTTTTTCCTTGCGAGATAGCTTATTGGGATCGCATCGAACGCCCCCCTTGGCTCCCCCCAACGGAAGTCCAACGAGAGAGTTCTTTAAAGTCATGAGCATGGCCAAAGCAGACGTTTCAGCTAAATTGACATCGACGTGATAACGGATTCCCCCTTTTGCAGGGCCCAAAGTCGTATTGTGCTGGACTCGAAACCCATCAAATACCTGAATCGTTCCATCATCCATTCGGACAGGAACTGATACATAAAGGACTCGCTTGGGTTTACAGAGACGATTGAAGACGTTTCGATCGATTTTGATGGCTTGACCGGCTCTTTCCATGGCACCCAGAACGCCGGAGTAAAATGGATGATTTTCCCAACCGACAATAACACTGTCCGAAGCATGTGATTCAGACATTCAAGCCTCCTACTGGCGCAAAGAAATGATTAGTGAGCATAGCGAGGTGAAGCATATCCGTCTAGGGGGTTAAGTGATGTTTTTGTTAACTTTTCACTCCGTCCCGGTGCCCCGATGGTCCCGATAAATCTTTCGAAGCAAAAGCTGGATATTGGACTGGGCCGCCATCAGGTTAGCGATGGCTTGTAAAAGCCTTAGTTTGTCATAAGAAGGCATCTCGCTGGCTTTAGGCCGGCGAATGGTCAGTACCCCAATCACTTCATTTTGATACCTGATTGGAAAAACCAGTAGGGAGCCAATAGGGATAGATTTAACCTTTTTATTGATTTCGTGAGTCAACGTATTAGTCGTTACATCGGGGATGAGCACCACTTTGCCAGAAAAAACGACGTGCTGAATTTCTGGGTACTTATCTAAGGAAATAGGAAAATTATGAAAACTGGGGTCGTCACTGCTCGCCAAGACCACCCCGGTTGAATTACCAACATCGGCGACGACAAGTGAAGTCCGATTAGAACCCATTACCTGACTGATCTTATGGACCGCCTCATGGAGTGAGTGGGGTTCGGTGCCGCGTTCTGTTCGACTTAACTTCTCACAAACTTCAAGACAGAGATTGGCCAATACTAAATCGTCATCGTGCGATAACTTTCGGTCTTCGTACTCAGATGAATCCATGGTGCTTTGGGGCGACAGGTGATAGAGAATTCGCTTCAGGACAATCTCGTTCTCAAAAGGCTCAGCTACGAAATCATGGGCTCCTGCCGAAATCGCATTTTGAATGTTAACCTTTTGGACCTGCCTGGATACCACCATTACTTTAATCTCTGGGTTGATTGAACTAGAACGAATCTTTCTGATAAGTTCGAAGGGGCCTATCCCCCCTAGAAGCCAATTAACCATGCAAAGCTGATAAGGCCCTTCGGAAATTTTTTCGATCAGCGCTTCGGCGTCATTGGCAAAATCAACCAACACATTATCTTTTTTCAGCCAATCAGAGAGAACCGTAAACTTAGAGGCAGACATTTCCCCTAAAATGATCTTCTTGGTCACTTTTTCTTTTTTTTCAGCTGGTTTCATATTCCACTCCAATTCCTAGTTAAGCATCTTTTTCGTGAATCTCTTTACCATCGAAACTCAACAGTTTGGCTTGTGAGTTATATTTGGTCATCAAGTGAACAGGCCTTGCCCAAATAGAGAAAATATTTTTTATTGTTTCTGTTGCCTTATCGTACTCGAGATCTAATCCCTCATGTTGATGAACCAACAAAAGTTCCCCGCGATTCTGAAAATTCCCATCTTCAACGAGTATGATCGGCTGACCAAAGTTAGAAAGGGAAAATAAGAGTTGGTTTTTTACTTTTTTCCAGTCTCTATCCACGATTTCATATTGGCCCGTTCTGCGATTGAAACCGTAGGTAAATAATTTTTGCTGTTCGCAAAATTCCTCATTTAAAAAGCTATCGATAAACGTTACATCGTTGTGAAGCCTTCTTACTTCGAAAATCTTTTGTCGTCCGAGACCCAACTTTTTATCCCATTTTGCTTTTTCGCTTGCATCTTCGCACTCATCGTATTCTTTTCCGAATTTCCCCTTGTTCCATCGATCTTCAATGTCACGAAAAAGCTCAATCCCCATTTTGTAAGGGTTTAGCTGGCCGGGTCGGCTGCTGACGGTTCCACTGTGATGATCTGCATAGTCGATGACTTCAGAATCCTTCAGCACATGCTGGGTCATCATAGTTGAGTGCCAATAGCTCGCCCAGCCCTCGTTCATAATCTTGGTGGCAGCTTGTGGCGCAAAATAGTAAGCCTCTTCTCGGATAATAGATAAAATTTCCTGCTGCCAGCTCTGGAGGGGTGCAAAGTTAATGAGGAATGCCAGGATGTCGCGCTCTGGTTTGACCGGGAATTTTCTTAGCTTGTCTTGGCCCTCTTTTATTCTTTGTTCCTGTTCTTCAATATAGGATCGGGGATTAACAAAACTTTCTAGATAGTCCTTACTTTGAAAGCGCCTCGCACCACCAGAGTTTTCAGTCTCTGCTTCGTTCAAAAGCAAACTGGGCTTCTGAGTATTTGTCGCGGTTTGAAAAACTGAGTATTGATCAATTAAATTGTCGATTGACAGACACTGATCAATAAAATTCTCCACGACTTCAACGCCCAAACGGTCTTGGAACTCACGAATTCGAGTGGCATGGTTTGCCATTTCATCCAACATTTTTCTGTTGGTTTGGGAAAACCACATATTGTTTTTGAAAAAATCACAATGGCCATAGACGTGAGCCATGACAAGTTTTTGATCTACGACTGGATTTCCCTTTTGAAGATAGGCGTAACAAGGGTCATTGTTTATCACTAACTCGTAAATCTTTTGAAGTCCGTAGGTGTAGGTTTTATTGAGATAGTCATACTCCATCCCAAACCGCCAATGCGGGTAACGGGTGGGATAACCGCCGAGAGCGGCTACCTCATTGATTTCATCGTAATCAACCAATTCAAAGATAATGTCGAACGTGTTAAGGCCATATCCCCGAGCTATTTCGCGGATTTCTTGATGGGCCTTATTCAATTCTGGGGGTAATTGATGCCTCATTTTCCTTTTCCCAAAAATTCCTTAAGTGAACGGTAGATTGCTTCTTTGTTTTCAATTTTGGAAGTAACCAAGCGATCTTCGTCTTGAAACTGTTCCATCAGATCCTTAATGAACTGACCACTGCCATATCGACTTTCCACCTGCCCATAGCAAAACAAGTTACATTTGGGCACAAGGTCCGATTTCAATAGATCCACGCAGAGCTTTGTGTCTTCGGCCGACCAATTATCTCCATCGCTAAAATGGAAAATATAAATATTCCATTCGTCGATGGGATACTGTTTATTGATGAGATCCAAGCAAAGCTTGTAGGCCGAACTGATGAGGGTTCCACCACTTTCGCGAGTGTGATAAAAAGTGTTTTCATCTACTTCACGAGCAGTCGCATCGTGAATGATGTATCGAATCTCAATGTCTTTGTAATTACTTCTGATCCAAGTATCAATCCAGAATGACTCTGTTCGAACGATTTCTTTTTGCTCGTCGCCCATACTTCCGGAGACGTCCATCATATAAACAATCAACGCGTTGTTTTGGGGCTGTTGAACATTTTTCCATGTGCGATAGCGAAAATCTCTTTTGATGGGAACAATAACGGGATTCTTGGGGTCATAGTGCCCGGAGATAATTTGGCGTTTTAAGGCTTCTCGATAGGTTCTCTTTAGATGCCTTAGGCTGTTAGGACCAACATTATGAATTCCGGTATATTTGTTTTTCTGAGAAGAAAGGGAACCTTGCCCTTTGGGCTGAATCCGAGGCAGCTCGAGCTCCTGAGCAAGCATCTCAGCGAGTTCCTGGAGAGTGACCTCAACATCTAGAGTATGCTCACCCTCGGCACTTCCGGCCTTTTGACCATTTTGTTCACCATCCTGGCCAAGCGATGTACCGGCTTGTCCATCTCCTGAGCCCACACCGCCCTGTTGGCGTTGGCCGAATCGAAAATGAGGAAGATCAATTTGATGAACCGGAATACTGACGTAGTCCTTCCCTTGGCGCCCAATGATTTCTCCTTGGGTCATGTACTTTTTCAGGTTCTGCTTGATCTTACCTTTAACGATCTGCTTGAAACGCTGATGATCCCTTTTTATTCCAGTTATCATTTTTTGTTATTTTCGTTTCACATCTCCTCGAGCAAATATCGAGGCAACAAAGTTTAATACGTCAGTTGCGCTAACCTCGTCGTACCCGTAGTTTTTGATGAGACGGGTTTTCACGATATCTATTTTGGCCTGCGTATTCGCATCCACAACATTTGAAACAAGACTGGTAAGTTTGATCGTATCCTTTTGGTCCTCGAAAAGCTTGAGCTCGAGGGCTTTGTGGAGGCGCTCATTTGTTTTGTAATCAAACTGTCGACCTTCCAGAGCTAGAGCACCGATGTAATTCATGATTTCTCTTCGGAAATCATCCTTTCTGCTATCTGGGATGTCGATTTTTTCTTCAACCGAACGCATGAGTCTTTCATCTGGTTCCTCATCTTGCCCGGTGTATTTGTTTTTCACCCGTTCCCGTTGGGTATAGGCTTTCACATTATCGATATAGTTTCCACAGAGCCGAGCCATAGCTTCTTCATCTGCAGAAATAGCTCTTTGGACTTCGCTCTTTACAACATCTTCATACTCTTGTCTGACAACGGCCAGGAGTTCACGAAAATGCTTTCTTTTTTCCTCAGAAGAAATGAGTGAGTGATTCCTAAGGCCCGACTCCAGCTCATTAAGGACCATAAAGGGATTGATACTCGCGACGACTCCATCTTTCGTTCCCACTAAGGCATTTGAAATCTTATCTTGAATATACCGAGGTGAAATCCCCTCCATTCCCTCACGTACGCTTTCCTTTCTCAGCTCGCGCACATTATCTTCTGTAAAACCTGGAAGAGTTTTTCCGTTATAAAGCTTGAGTTTTTGTAGAAGTGATAAATTGTGTTTCTTAGGAGCTTCCAGTCGAGTCAACACTGCCCACATGCTTGCCATTTCGAGTGTGTGGGGTGCAATACTGGCTTTGATTTTTCGGGAGTTAAAGTCTTTCCTGTAAATTTTAACTTCCTCTACCAGTTTGGTGCAGTAAGGAATATCAATTTTGACTGTACGATCTCTTAAGGCCTCCATGAACTCATTGTTTTGGAGCTTTCGATACTCAGGTTCATTGGTATGGCCGATGATGACTTCATCGATATCCATTTGGGGAAACTTTTTGGGTTTGATTTTGTGTTCCTGTGAGGCCCCGAGGAGATCATAGAGGAAGGCCACATCGAGTTTTAGAACCTCAACAAATTCAAGAACTCCGCGATTTGCTACGTTAAACTCGCCATCGAAATTAAAGGCTCTGGGATCTGAGTCCGAACCATATTCGGCAATTTTTCGGTAGTTAATATCACCCGTCAGTTCTGTAGAGTCCTGATTTTTTTCGTCTTTTGGCTGAAAGGTACCAATTCCAATGCGATTGCGCTCAGACAGGAGAAGTCTCGTGACAACTACGTGATCGACCACTTTTGTCCAGTCACCGGAATAGTGGTGCATTAATTTATCAAAGATAAATTGCATGGGGGGCGATAAATCGCCATCGATGGTTACTCGATGACCATCTTTTCGACCCCGATTGATCTCTTCACAAATCTTCTTTCGATATTCTTGGGGAATAAGCTTTAGGGGTTCTTCATTCATGGGACTTGCGAATTCTTCCTGACCATTCAGGATCTCCTTAGCAAGAGCTTCGTTTTCGATTCTAAACCTGAAGGTATACATCGAACCTTCATCAGTCTGAGAGTACCACTCGACACCCTTCTTAATCATGCGGGCAATGGTACTCTTAGCGCTGCCGACAGGGCCATGAAGCAAAATCACTCGCTTTTCAGTACCGTATCCTTGAGCTGCAGCCTTGAGCACGTTCACTAGTTTTTGGAGATGAACATCGATTCCAAAAACCGCATCTTTTCCATTTTCGATGGGATCCTTAAAGAAATTGTAAGCGGTGATTTTCTTTTTAAACTCTACGTAATCCTCTGAACCAAAATGATTGATACAGTCGTAGAGCCGCTGAAAGGCATTTCGAGTAATCTCCGGGCGTTCCTTGACCAATTCGATATATTGCTGGAGCGTTCCTTCCCAGTTTACTTTTTTATACCTATCTAGATCTTGTAAACCGCCAATAAAGCTTTTGATATCCAGTGCTGAGGAAGACATGGATTCTCCTTTTGGATTTCGATCAAATTTCAACTTGAGAGTTATGGGCCTGAACGAAGTGTTTGAAAGAAGATAGCTGGGCTATCTTCTTTTAATTCTCACATGACTAAAAAAAATAATCAATCCATCGACGCTTCCGAAGGGACAAATCCAGTTTTTTTATCCTAATTCCCCAACGCTGTGCTTCGTCCAAAATACCTTTTTCATCGCACCGAAGCATCTGACGGTTTTTCATCAAGAGTTGTCCAGCCACCATCGTATCTCGAACATCTGACTGAGACGCGCTGTACACTAGATAGGAATACCAATCGTAAATGGGTACAGCGTGAGGTGATCTAACATCCAAAATAATCAAATCCGCGGACTTGCCTGTCTCCAAGGAGCCTACTAAATGATCCATGTAAAGAGCTTTGGCTCCTTCAATCGTCAACATTTTGACGCTTTCGAGAGCTGGCAACTTTCCTACTCCATACTTGAAAGCCTGAATCTTTGTCCCGAAATCAGCCTCACGAAAAAGGTCCAGGTTGTTATTGCTTGCGGTGCTATCAGTTCCAAAGGAGACTGGGGCGCCCGCTGCCCTCAGCTCAACAACTGGACAGATGCCATTGCCCAATTTCAGATTGCTCTCTGGATTGTAGACAATTCCAACTTTTCGCTTACCCAAGAAAGAAATGTCAGAGGCAGAGAGTTCAACCGAGTGTGCACAGACTGTCTTTCTCTCCCACAGTCCAATAGATTCAAACCATTCGACAGGTGTAACACCTCGTTCTAATTTTATTTTCTCAAATTCTTCTTTTGCTTCACATAAATGAGTATGCACCAACAGGTTATTTCGTTCCGCATAGGAAATCATCTCTTTCCACAACTTCTCTGGCAGTCCATAAATTGAATGGGGGGCTATTGCCCCGATAATCAATGGATAGTTTTGAATCTCCGCAAAAAAACTATCGAACTTCTGGAATAACTCACTTGTTATTTCCACTCCGCTGATTCCAACGTAAGTTTGCCCACAAATCGCCCGTATACCCATCTCATTGGCGGTTTTTGCTGTCGCCTCTTCGAAATAGTACATGTCGTTAAACAGAGTCGTTCCAGAACGAATCATCTCTAAACAAGCCAGTTTGGTTCCGAGGCTGACAAACTCCTGACTGCCTAACTTTCTCTCAAGTGGGAAAATATGCTTTCGAAGCCAGTCATAGAGGGGAAGATCATCGGCAATGCCACGAAGAAGAGTCATGCCAGCATGAGTATGCCCGTTGATGAGTCCCGGCATCACTAAACAGCCCCGGGCATCGGTACTTTCTAACCCATCTGGGGGAGTAAAATTTCTCTCCGAGGAAATGGACTGAATTTTTCCGCTAGAAATGGTTATGACGGCATCCGAAACAACTCTCAGAGACGGATCCATAGTAATGGCAGTGCCACCCCAAACAACCGAGTCGATTTTTTTATTCGCAGGTATCATTGGCCAAGTTTATCCGGGGTAAAGCCAAAGGGAAAAAGATCGGTCAGAGCAACCTGTCTAAAAACCTTCCCCTTTGGATCAATAGAAGTCACTCGGCAGTCTGGCCCAAACTCCTGAATCACTTGAAGACACATCCCACAGGGAAACACTGGCTCTTCTGATGATCCCACTAAAACGATTTCTTTTATTTTTTTACCCCCCTCAGAAATCATTTTTACAATGGCTGTTCTCTCAGCACAGAGTCCTGCAGGATAGGATGCATTTTCTACATTGCATCCAGTATGAACTTTTCCTCTGTTGTCGATCAGCGCAGCCCCCACTAAATACTTTGAGTAAGGGGCGTACGCGTTCTGGCGCGCTTCATGAGCAAGGCTGGCAAGTTTCTTCAAGGATTTATCGATTTCTTTTATGGGTCTTAACGGATAATTCTTATTTTGATACGACATGAACAAATTCCTTCACTAAAAGAGAAAAAGCTTCCTGAATGAGTTTCGCTGCAGTCAGGACTTCCTCATGATTGAGGGTTCCCTGTCCTACTCCAGCAGCTAAATTGGTAATACAAGATACTGCTGCTATTTTTCTTCCCATATGGTTCAGTGCGATTGCTTCAGGAACAGTAGACATGCCAATCGCATCAGCTCCTAAACGTCTTAGCATGTTTACTTCTGCCGGGGTTTCATAAGACGGACCGTGGACTCCTGCATAGATTCCCTGACGCAACTTAAGTCCTTGTCGATTGGCTATCTCTACAATTTTATCGCGGAAAAATGGGGAGTAAACTTGGCTCATATCAGGAAATCGAGTTCCCAGCTTTTCATCATTCGTGCCGATAAGAGGATTATTGCCCATCAGATTAAGATGATCGGTGATGAGCATGAGTTCACCAGGCCTCATGTCTGGATGGATCCCTCCTGCAGCATTTGAGAGGAAGAAATTTTCAGCTCCACACCAGGCTAAAGTCCGAAAGGGGAAAACGACTTCATCCATCGAGTAACCCTCGTAGTAATGGAGTCTCCCTTTAAGACAAGCCACTCGCTCTTTTCCTAGTTTCCCAACGACCAGCTTGCCTGAATGACCCGTAACAGTAGCGGATTTAAAGTGGGGAATTTGAGAAAAATCTAATTCAGCTTCAAGTTCTAGCTTTTCAAGTAGATTCCCCAAACCACTGCCCAGCGTAATCACGGTTCGGGGCATCTCCCCAAACCTGGCTAGGATTACTTTCTTTGATTGTTCCAAATTCTCTGTCACTGAACGACCTCCACTATCAAGGGCTCTGGTTTAGGAGCACCAGCACTGAGTTCAAAAGCTGAAGACAACTCGTCCTGGATATTAGTTCCCATGTCTTCATTTTTCACAATCACATCTGCGAGAGACTCACCTCTTTGAACGGGATCTCCTACTTTCTTCTTTAAAACAACTCCCACTCGGTGATCCACGTTATCTGTCACTTTTCTTCTTCCCCCACCTCGCTTTTGAACCCACTCACCCACAACCAAAGAATCACACCGAGATAAAAATCCGGAACTGCTCGCGGGTAATGAGAAGCGATGGTAACTGCTCGGAAGGCTCTCTCTCGCTTTTACGAACTCAGACCAATTGCCTCCTTGGCACTCAAACATTTTCTGGAAAAGATCTCTGGATTTGTGACTGGCGCTTTCTTCTTCAATCAGTTGACGGCATTCTTCTAAACTGACTGTTCTCCGACCAGCCAAAACCAGCATCCGAGCTCCCAGCTCGGTAACAAGATTCTTCAGTCCCGCTTCTTGTTTCCCCTCAAGAAACTCCCAACACTCCTCTACCTCTACAAAATTCCCAATGGCTCTTCCGTTTGGCTCATCCATTCTACTAATCACAGCAAGTGCATCTATGTTTTGCATTTTCGAAGTGGAAACTAAAGCCTCCGCTAGACTCTTCGCGGATTCAGGACTTTTCATGAAAGCCCCTTTTCCCACTTTCACATCAAGAACAATTCCATCCAAACTTTCAGCAAATTTTTTACATAGGATACTGGAAACAATGAGTGGAATGCTATCAACAGTAGCCGTCGCATCTCTCAGGGCATAAATGCGACGATCGGCTGGGGCTATTTCCTCGGTCTGACCGATCATAAAAAAACCATTTTTCTCAAGAAGTCTCAATGACTCATTGACACTTTTCCTGGGAGAAAATCCCGAGACGGACTCTAGTTTATCCAGAGTCCCGCCGGTATGCCCCAGACCTCGACCAGAAACCATCGGAAGTTTTACTTTACCTGGTCCGTACAATTTCTCAGCTGCCGCTGAAACAACAGGAACTAAAACAAGTGAGGTTTTATCTCCCACCCCCCCGGTACTGTGTTTATCGACCCAGTAAGACTTTCTTTCCGTTCTCGGAAAAGATTCACCCGATTTCCACATCAGACGGGTCCACTCAGATCGCTCTTGAGGGCTCATTCCGTTGAAGCAAACTGCCATCAACCATGCGGTCATTTGATAATCGGTCACTTCACCTTTGAGGAATAAATCAAGGAATTGACGAAGCTCCTCTGGGCTATGCTCTTGACCTCTTTTTTTCTTTGAAATTATTTCTGAAGGTCGCATAAGAAACTCTGTCCAAGACCCGAAACTTCTTTCTGGGATAATTTGAAAGCATCCAAGAGGGTGGCTCCTATGTCGGCGAATGTTCCCCGATCAGCCAAATGGGCGCCCCGTGATTTTGGGGAGTAGGCAATGAGCGGAACGAATTCCCGAGTGTGATCGCTTCCCCGAAAAGTCGGATCGCATCCGTGATCTGAGGTGATTATCAAGCAATCTTCTTCCGTAAGCTCCGAAAGAAGCTTTGGTAAAAAATCATCCAACTGAACTAAAGCTTTGGCATACCCTACCGGATCTCGTCTGTGTCCAAATAGCATGTCAAAATCAACTAAGTTAACAAAAATGAAAGCCTTCTGGCCTCTTGTTTTTTTTATAAAATCTAGAGTGGCTTTTAAGCTGTCGGGATTGTTTCCTGTGTGATTTCCGTAGGAGATTCCCCGATGGGCAAAGATGTCGTCGATTTTTCCGACACTAATTACTTCAATTCCACTTTTTTTTATAACATCCAAACAGTTTGTGCTTGGGGTCAGGGAATAGTCTTTTCGATTCTCAGTCCGTTTAAAAGTAACCGAGTTGTCTCCAATAAAAGGACGCGCAATGACTCGGCCAATTTGATACGGCAGAGTAACTTTTCTAGCAATCTCACAAATCTCATGAAGTCTTTTTAGACCAAATGCCTCTTCATGAGCCGCTATTTGAAAGACAGAGTCTCCCGACGTATAAAGAATCGGCTTTCCCGTTTTTAAATGTTCTTCCCCTAATCGTTTAATAATTTCAGTCCCGCTCGCGTGGCAATTTCCCAGGATCCCCGGGATTTGCGCGGCCTGAACAAATTGATCGACCAATTCCTTTGGAAATCCATTCTCAAAAACTGGGAACGGCTTTTCCGTTACAACTCCCGCAATTTCCCAGTGCCCCGAAGTCGTATCTTTTCCAGCACTTTTTTCAGCTAACCTTGAGACAAGAGCCAATGGATTTGGGGTGGATCGGATCCCCTCAAAATGCCCCAAGCATCCGAGACCCAATTTTTCTAGATTAGGAAGTTTGAGACCCCCCACTTTTAGAGCAGTATTTCCCAACGTGTTTGAACCCTGATCTCCATACCGAGCGGCATCGGGGGCTTCCCCCACTCCGAATCCGTCAGCCACTAGACAAATAAATCGTTTAAATTCTTTTTTGGGGTTCATAACTAATAATTGGCTTGTCCTTTTGAACCATTAACAATGGCAACCGAAGCAGAAGTCCCTAATCGTGAAGCTCCGGCCTCAACCATTTTTACCGCATCTTCGTAAGAGCGAACTCCCCCAGAGGCCTTCACTCCCATTTCTGGCCCCACCACTTGACGCATCAGACGAACATCCTCAACGGTTGCACCTGATTTCGAAAAACCAGTGGAGGTCTTAACAAAGGCTGCGCCGGCGATTTTAGATAAAGCACAAGCAATTGCTTTTTCCTCATGATTCAGTTCACTTGTTTCCAAAATAACTTTTACTGGAGCCCCTCCCGCAGCCTCAACAACCCCCCTGATATCTTCGAGGACTTCAGCATATTTACGGGACTTCAAAAGATCACGATTCAAAACCATATCAATTTCTTTAGCACCCGCTTCGACTGCCGCCTTTGTTTTTTCGATTTTTTCTGGTGTGGGTGCTGTTCCTTCGGGAAAACAAACCACTGCGATTGGCAGCACGGAAGAACCTTTGAGTTTTTGAGTCACAAAAGGAAGCCAATGGGCCTCAACACAGACAGTTTTGAACCCATTTTGAACCGCTTCCTGACAAAGCTTTTGAAATTCAGGTTCAGTTGCATCTTTGCGCAACAAAGTGTGATCAATCATCGAAGCTAGGTTTTTTGAGTCATTCATAACTTTGAATTGAACCAATTTAGGAGGGGGGCGTCAATGAGTAAGGAAAACAGACCTTTTGATACCTGATCCCTTTTACTGTGCTTAGGCCGGGAAAGGGGGAGGGAAAAAAGGGAATGATGATGCGGCCCTAGGGCACTTGAGGGGGCAGTTTTTTTTAGTTACTAG
>Ga0214923_10005702_pt1 | contig 14335 bp, 32 predicted proteins | sample LL1510_MetaG_FD_177993 | JGI IMG/M metagenome (GOLD analysis project Ga0214923, IMG submission 177993) | Freshwater microbial communities from Lake Lanier, Atlanta, Georgia, United States - LL-1510 | ecosystem: Environmental > Aquatic > Freshwater > Lake | place: USA: Georgia | collected... | reverse complement strand
TAGACGGCAAAGTTAAATCTACTAAGCTAATTAGATCATCTATTGAATCTGAGCAAAGCTCTGCAAATCGCAAGCAACAAGATATTGAATTTAAAGCTAAATGGGAACAAGAAATAGCTCAACGAAAAGAGCTTCATTCTCAATGGTATTATCCTATTATAAAAGAGATATATAATCCATTTGTATTTTTTACACGTCTAGCAGTCCAAAAAATTTGTAATAAAATTATTACTTGTAGTTATCGCTGGACAGGAGTTTAATATGACATATACTCTTAAAGTAGAGCATAATGAGCTCTCTGATGAGTATTATATGATTTTACCGCCAGAGCTTTTAAAAGAAGTGGGTTGGTCATCAGGTGATAAAATAAAGTGGAAACAGCAAAAAGATGGTTCTATATTACTATCTAAGATAAAATGAAATTAGAAAAAAGAATTGCTGAGTTGAAATCTCTTTATGGTGGAAAACCTGTGTACTCGAAAAATGCATATGTTGAATCTTTTTGTTTATTTCTGTCTCGATGGTCTTACAAATTAACACGAGGTCTTTATTTTGATATTAAATTTACTCTTCAAAAAATTTTAAAAGGTTATAATGATTTAGATAAATGGAATGTTGCATGGTATATCTCTAGAAAAGCTATTCCTATACTTAAAGAGTGGCGAAATAGCAAAATTCATGGTACAGCGGTTAAGCGACATATAGAAGATCGTCATGGTAATATAAAGGAGCTAGCTGATGATGAAGTATTAGGTGATAAAAATGATCCAGAATATTTTACTGTAGAAGAGTGGAAAGCTTTAATTGATGAAATTATTTTTGCTTTTCAATTTGTTGCAAACGAAGACGTTTTTATTGAGGAATTTACTGAAGAAACATATAAACAAAATTATAAAAAGTATAAAAGAGGTATGAAATTATTGAGTATTTACTTTTTATCACTTTGGGATTGATTGATAGATAGCTTCCGTTATACTTGTTTAGTGAAAGTAATTGATAGAGAGTTTAAAAATCATAAAAAAGAAGCAGAAGTAGAAATAGAACTTCTTGTGGCTATGGGATATAATGTGGAGGATATATTTAAAATCTCATCATACATGGTAAAATTAATTGAACCTTGCGTATTAAGAGAAAAGGAAAAACAGGAAAGAATAAATAGTTTTAAATGAATCTAGAAGAGAAAATGTTTTCTTTACATACCAAATCTCTTACATCTCATTATACAGATTTTAAAAATATGAAATTTCAGGAGAGTTATAGAGATAAAAATGATCCGGAGACTATTGTAACTAAAAGCCCCTCTAATAAGATTGCTTATGTTACAAGACACGACAATTTAGGCAATCATTCTTATACAATTATCTTTGATAAGGATTGGTATGGACGAGTCTAGCTACGGTAATTATGATAGTAATGTTTTTGTAAGCAAGCCTTTTGCAAAAATATATTTTAATAATGGATTAGGATTTTATATTCTAAATTCTTATAAGTTTAGATTTTTTCCAAAATTTTATTTTAACTTATTTACAAAACATTTAGAAATTGGTTTTTATTTTTTAGGTTTTATTTTTGAAATAATGTGGAATAAAGCTTTTGTAGTCAAAAAATGAACTCTGAAACTGTAGAATATCAATTAAAATACGATCGTTTTGGTAAAGAAAGAAAATATAAACTTAATAAAAAACGTCGATTAAAAATTATTGATAGCTCAACTTGGATAGAAGCAGAAACAAAGAATCAGTGGTATTATAAAGATTACAAAAGCTATTATATAGTTATTAGTGAGTTTAAACCAAAAGAATTTACTATAACATGTTCAGGGTATAAAATGAATAGTAAATTTAATTGTCTCGAAAAAGCAAAAGTAGCATCTTTAAAATTTTGTGATAAAATATCTTAATGACAACCAGCACTATTTTAATTTGTGCGGCAGTGTTTATTTATATTTTCTATCTCCGTGAAAGATTTAAAGACTAATTTTTTAAGTAATCTTTTAATCCTTTTATTAACTGCTGTCTCCTCAATCGTTGTCTGCGCTCTAGGGCTGTTACAAGTAATCCCACTGATATGGGGAAAAAGAATCTTAAAAAAAACTGAAGGTGATCTTCCTTAGTTAGTAAGTCAAAATATTCAGTATAAAGCTGCTGCACACCTAAAAGAGTCCAGAGCATAGCAGGGCCAAATAATAACCAAAATACTAGATTATAACTTTTTGAAAAGTGGTTTTTAATTTTACCTAGCATATAATTACTTAGTGAGCTACATCTTTAAAGACACGGTTTTTTCTAAAGAAGAATTTGAAGATTTAAAACAGTGTGTTGGTGAGTATAGGAGAATTATTCGCGATCAATCACATTCCAAAAACGAATACACTTTACATAAGCTCGAAATTGCTAATAATTTAGTAGCTATTCTAGATAGAGTAGAGTGGCTAAATAATAATACAAAATAACAGTTGCTTTGTTATTAAGATATATTATACTAATAATAGTTCACATTAATTGTTAGGTGGTTGCAAACGTAATTGTGAACTAATTCGTCTGCCAAATCCTAACAAACGTTTTGCCAGGTTCGTAAAAACCTGGCTTTTTTATTGTCTCTAACATAAATATAGCTATGAGCCTACATAACAAGATTCTTGACATCGTTGATGCTATTAAGTTTAAAGTCGATGATGTTATTTTTTCTGCAAAACTAAAGGTTGCTGAATTAGCCGACTATGTTAAGTATGATGTCTTAAAAAAAGACGACTTCAGTGATCTTGTAGAAGAAGTAAAAGAAAAGCCCAAGAAAAAGAGAAAAACAAAGAAAAAGAAGTAATTGCTTTTGTTTTTCTTATCTTAAGTAGCTATATGATATTAGTTACTGCTCTAGGCCTTTTAGCTATTTGTTCGGTAAATATTATTATAGAGATTTTTAATGTCTAGTATTCCTGAATATATAAAAAAACTAGAATGTAACGCTTTATCTGAAGCTTTAAATTATTTAGACAATTTAAAAAAACTTAACTGGAACGATATCCCGCAAGAAATATATGTTAACATTAACAGCCTTGTAATAAATAAAAAATACTATAATAGTTTTTGGAATTTAAAGTCTCAAGAAGATTTAACAACCTTTCTTTCTACCTTTAAAAACTGCATCCTACAAAATGATTTATCTTTTTATAATATATCTTACAGGAGACATGATTTAAAAAGAATTTTATTAAATAATTATGATTACGAAGTTGACAGCGTTCTAGAAAATAACCCTATATTATTATTAAAAGAAAAAAACAACTTTACTATTATTGATGGAATGCATAGATTTTTAGGAAAATATAGTAAAGAACTAAAACAAAATCCCAACATAAATGGAATTTATATTAATAGCTATCTAGCTACTACAAAAGAATTTGTTTTAAACGAATAAAGCCTTATTCCAGGCCTCTCTCTTATACAATTTATAAATACAGATAAAGCGCCTATATATCCTATAAACTGCTTACATTTCTTACTAATTAAAATATAAGCAAATAAAACTTTGTAATAATCCAGCTTGGTCATTTTATATTTTCTTAAGAATTCTAAATTAGAATTTTTTAAATATAAATTACTATCCCCATCTCTCCATCTAGATATTGTTTTTTGAGGTATAGGAAGAGTTGATTCAACAGTAAATTTATTTTTATAAAACTCTCTTATTTCAATATCATCTGATATGATAAAAGTGTCTTTATCTAAATAATCATCTAATACACACATTTTACTTACATTATCCGGAAATAAATATTTGTTAGTATCTGTTCTTCTCCACCACAGAATGTTAGTATTTTTATTAAATTTATAAAGTTTGCTTATAAAAGATACTGCATTTAATACCTTATCATTAAAAACAAAATATTTGTTATATATTTTTCTTAATAATAAAAAATAATCGCTATGTTCTATAAAAAATTCTTTATAAAACATTTTGTGGCTAAAATTTTTACTAACATCAAAACTATTAATTAATGCTTTTATTACTCTCTTATCTTTAAAACTAAAAATAATATTTTTTCTCTTCATTTTAAATAATTCATATAAATTTAAATCTGCATTTTCAATTAATTTAAATTCAATTTGCTCTATATATATTTCTAAAAGTTCACATAGTAGTAATATTAATCCTATTAAAAGAAGGTTATGACCTGCGCCGAATATATTTTTATAAAAAAGCTTTTTTTGCTTATTATCATAAATTATTTGTAACTCTTTATTATTAAATAATATATAATTGTTAATTATATTGCTTAACGGAAGTTTTAAAATCGTTTGTGTTGTAAAATGTTGTAGCAGATCAATTTTCATTTATTTTAAAAAAACAAGTTGCTTTTGTTTTAGAAGCACATATACTTATTATTAGTTCTTTGATAGCAAATCTGTAGGAAGTAGAGGTTGGGACCTCGAACGTAATCCTGAATAGTCCAACGCCGTGACCCACAGGCGAATACAAGTAGATATACTTGTAAATGAATGGGAATATGATGATGGCTGCTATTAAGTAAAATTAATAGATAAAAATAAGACCATCTGAAACGAAAATCATATCAATAAAATCCCTGACTAGTATTACAGGCCCTCAAGCTTAGATGTGAGATGAATCAACACATCAAATTACGTAGGCTCCTCGCACTTAACTTAGGTCGCAAGTTAGACCATAAATTATCGATAACGGTGCAGTAGGCCTGGCAGATTGCTAGTTTATTTTCCGCGAACCGTGACGCGAAATTAGAGCGTATATAGCAATATATACGCTCTTTTTTTAATAAATATTTAAATGGCTGACGTAACTATATCTCAATTAACTAAGGGAACTCCGTTAGGAAGCGCGGTTTTACCTTATAGCCAAAATAATAGTACATATAGCACTACTGTTAGTTCCGTCTTACAAGGAAGTAGTTTTGTAGAAATAGGTGCTCCGGGGTATCCTAACTATAATTATAATATAGGAACAGCTTTCGGTCCTTATGCTGGCGGTCAAGCATTATTAACTTTAGGTGATTTTAATAGGTTTGATAGCTGTGCAATACGGTTTACTCAAGCGGGTGGTTCGCATGTTATAGGAAATAATAGACCTTCAGCAGGAGGAGCTCCTAATCCAATTTTATCTACTGCATCTAATGCAGATTTTGTTATTAATAACGACGTTAGGGGACCTGGTACAAGTATTGTTTTAGCAACCAGTGGTTTAGAAAGAATGCGTATTGATAAAGACGGTAACGTAGGAATTGGGGTGGTATCGCCAACTACAAATATGAAAATGGATTTGTATGGTAATTTAAGAGTGGCTGGTAAAATATTATTATCTGATATTACTCCTCCTCAAGGAACAGAATTTTCTCAAGTTAGTCAAGTTTTTGCAGAAGGATCAATAAATGCAAATTCATCTGTCACTCTTAATCTTAATGGTGTTAGTACTTGGCCTTGTGCGGGTATGTTAGCTGTGGTTTTACAATCACGGGTCTTAGGATTAAGACCTAGCTATCCAAACTCTAAATCAGTTACTGTTAGACTAGGTTCATTTGTAAGAACATTAGGATCTAATAGCGCAGTTAGTACAATATATACCCAGGATACATCTCTTTTAAGTATTTCAGATTTTTCTGGTTCCGGAAGCGGATTAGGTAATACAGTATTAACTAATAGTACTTCAGATGTTTGTGATTACTCTGTTAGAGTATTGCCCGTATTAGCCCGTATATGGCCAGTTACATAAAATATTTAGCTAAACAATAAATAATTGTATGCCTAATGATATACGTATAACTGAATTAAATACGCTTTCCAGTACTGCTGCTACAAATTATATACCTGTTACTGATGGTGTTCGAACCACTAAATTAGGCACAGATGCATTATTTGGGTCAAGGAATCGCATTATAAATGGAGATATGCGTATTGCTCAAAGAGGAACTTCGTTTACTCAAGTAACAAATAACACATATACTTTAGATAGATACAAATACAATAATAGTAATGACGGGCAAGTTACAATAAGTCAGCAGTCTGATGCGCCCACAGGTTTTAATAGTAGTTTAAAAGTTTCAGTAACCAATATAGATGTTACAATGGGTACCACACAAAGAGCGCGTATATTGCATACCATAGAGGGGTACAATATCTCTGATTTAGTAGGAGTCACTTTTACATTTTCGTTTTGGGTAAAAACAAATAAAACAGGTAATTATTCTGCAACTTTTGCTAATATAGGAAACGGAACAACTCCTGATAGAAGTTATGTTGCACCCTTTACAGTAAACGCTGCTGATACTTGGGAATATAAAACAATTACCGTAATTGGAGGTATTCCTAATTCAGGTACCTGGAACTATACAACTGGTATAGGGCTTATAGTCGGCCTTACTCTTGCTTGTGGAACGGGTAATCAAACAGCAAGTGTGAATCAATGGGTAGTTGGAAGTAATTTTTCTACAAACGATAACCCAGTAAACTTATTAGACAATGTCGTTAATTATATTAATTTTACCGGGCTTCAATTAGAGGTAGGAGCTACAGCTACCTCCTTTGAAAGGCGTCCATATGGATTAGAGCTTTCTTTGTGTCAAAGATATTTACCAGTGGTTGATGTCAGTGCTTACCGTTTAATTTCCGCTGATGGAGCTACTATAGCCTACATGCCTCTACCGCTTCCTGTACAAGCCAGGGTAGCTCCATCCTCTTTAGCAACCACCGGCACGTTTACTATAAGAACTGCCGGGGGGTTGAGCACGCCATCCGCAACCCTTACGTTTAATGCTGCAGCAGTAGATTCAGCTATAGTTAATATTGACTCAACAGGGCTTACAGCTGGTCAATGCATTATGTTATTAGGCAGTGCAGGATCGAAGTTATTTTTTAATGGATGTGAGTTATAATTTTTCTATATTTACATATACAAACTAAAAAAAGCTTGACTATATTTTAAAAGGCAGGTATACTATGTATATGAAAATTGAACTGCCTAAGTTACAAAAGGTAACAAGGGATGATGGAACCAGGTATTATGTAACACCTGAAGGAAATAAATACCCTTCAGTCACAACCGTATTATCTGAATTTAAAAAGAAACAACTACAACGTTGGCGTGAACGTGTTGGTAATGAAGAAGCTGATCGTATTAAACAATTCAGCGCTAAACGTGGAACTAAGTTTCATGATTTGTGTGAGAACTATTTGCTCAACAAACCTTATACTAATGATATAGGTTATATGTTTGACCAGTTTAAGCCTCTTCTAGGGCGTGTTAGAAAGATTATATGTCTTGAACAACATCTTTATTCTGATAGATTAAGAGTAGCTGGTCAAATGGATTGTGCCGGAGAATTTGATAACTTTCCTTCCATTATTGATTTTAAGACCAGTTCAAAGGAAAAGATAAGAGAACATATTTGGGATTATTTTATGCAAGCTAGTGCATATAGTCAAATGCTCTTAGAGAGAACTGGAATAGATATACCTATGATTACTATTTTAATAAGCTGTGAAAAACCTCAGGGTATGACACAGATCTTTGTAGATAAACGTGATAATTGGTTGCGTAAGTTTGAAGAACTTCGTTATCAGTATGATGAGTCGTTAGTCGTTGCACAGGAATAATTTTCATATATACTACTGTTATGGGTGAAAGAATTACATCAAAGTGGACTAGCTCTTTAACAGAAGCTTTTGGTGATACTCCTCAGATTCGTAAAGCTATTGCAGGAGAAGAGCTTTGGGAATCATTTGCTCGAAAGGCATATGACGAAGTTATTAATCATAAATCAGATAGATCCAAGCAAATAGCGGGTGCCGATTTTACTATTAAGAAGAGTAATTGGAGGTTTCCTGTAACTGTTGATGTTAAAACAAATTTAAATAATAGAACGTTTTTTGTTGAAAATATTTCTAACGGATGGTTAAGAAGTAAAAATAAACAAACTATTAGAATTGTTCATCTAGATATTGTCGAAGGATGGGTAATACAATATGATCGTATTATGATGATTAAGTATTTAGATAGTAAAAATATTACAACTCCTTTAGTAAAGTTAAGTGTATTTGATCCAGATATTAATGTATTTGCTCGTCGTTATAGAATAAGCTTGACTTAAATTTTAATTCATACATAATATTGGCATGAAGACGAAGACTGTTAATCAACCAGAAGAGAAGCCGTTTGTGGGTCAGCACGTTACTGAATTTCATTATACCGACCGTGATGCATGGGAGGTTATTGAAGTTATTAGTCCTCGTCGAATTAAGATTCGTGAGCTAGATGCCGAAATTACTCGTAAGCCTAAAGACTTTCATCCCGGGGGCTTTTGTGGTCACTTTGCTGATAATCACGATCAAGAGTATAAGCTTACAAGCAATCCTAATAATAAAATTAAAGTACTTAGCTGGAGAGCAAAGGCTCATCGCTGGTGCGAGGTAGGACAGCAAACACGTTACAGTATGTTCGGGCTTCACAAAAAAGGTGAAACCGCAATCAAGTTTTATGATTACAACTTCTAAAGTACAAGAGTATATTGATGCGGGGCACGATAATTACGAGGTAGCTCGCTGGTTGGTTAACCTAGAGATAGCCAAGCACTGTCCTCTTACCATAGACGATCTACCTGATACTGCTACGGTAGCTAGCGAGATTGAAGCTATTGTTGAATGTTTAGATATGGGTGACATTGAAGATGCTATTAATATTTCAGTTGATGGGGCCCAGCTTATCCTAGAAGACGAAGGCTTTGAGCTTAATGAATCATAAATACTTTTGTGCGAAAGATAGCCGAGGTATTAGTAAGTGTTTTTATACTCTATCCATTAGTTTTAATTTTTAGAGCATATAACCTTTATCTTCATATAAAATATAAAAAATCTCTTGACAGTTTTAAAAAAACCTATAAAATAAATACATGAATAAATACTGTTTTGAAAAATATATGCAAGGTGAGCGAGGAATTACATTCCATGGTTATATTACAGTTAACGGTGAAAATGAAAAAGACGCGCTTAACGCTGCTCGAGAGCTGGTTGATGAAGATATAAAGCTCTATCAAATTTATATTCCTCAAAATGTTTGATCCTATTTCAGTTTTTTCTTTTATGCTGCTGCTAGGTTCAGCTGAACTTCCTAATGATCGATTATCTGTAAAAGAAATGATTGAAATTAGGGAAAGCACAGTTATAGTAGATACCATTAATAAAGATATAACTCTTCGTAATGGACTATAAAATTGTAGAAGTTTATGATGGAAGATTACCATCATATCAAATTGTTCTGAATAATAAAATTATAGAAACATTTGATACTTATAAAGATGCAGAGATTTTTATATCCAATAGTAAGCTTACTACATGCGGGGAAGAAGACCCTTGCCAATAAATATTAAATATGAATATAGCCATTACAGGACATTTGAACGGCATAGGTAAATCTGCTTTTGATAAATTATCCAAAAATCACAAAGTTAAAGGATTTGATATTTTAGAAGGATACAATATCAAGAAAGATAAGGATAAAATTATCGACGAAACTCTAGATTGTAATGTTTTTATTAATAATGCTTTTGAAGGAGATGGTCAACTAGAACTAGCTAAAACTTGGCACAAGGTTCATTTTAACAACCCCGGCTTTTTTATTATAAATATATGCTCTATAATAGCAGAATATTTTCTTGATAATAAAAATTTTTTATCTGAAAACTTGCAAAACGACAGCTCTCTTCAGGCATATTCAAATTTTAAGTACGACCTCTATAATTATTCAAAATTAATAAATAGAAGTAAAAGTTTGTGTAAAAGTATTTCCCTTCTACCTACCTGGACAGATACTAGGCTAATGGATAACTATAAAAATATTATTTTAAAAAATAAAATTTTGTCTACAGATCAAGTAAGCGAAGCTATAATTTATTCTATTGATTCTATAAAAAATAATAGTTTTATTTCTACTATTACATTATCTACTCCTTGACATTAACAATACAGATTTTGCTTGTACTTATAGGAATTTTAGTTATACTATCTTATATTTATGACTAAATCTAACTGTACCGTTAATATGGTTTTGACGTCTATTGTTAATAACCCTTCTATACTAAAAAAAATTGCCAAAGATATAGAAAAGAGGTTTAAGCTTGAAATAGATGAAAAAAAATTAGAAGCTTTTTTAAATACTGTAGATATTGAAGTAAAGCAAACTGTAACTCTTGTGTGAGAAAAATAAAAGAATTCTTCTATTGGAGCTTTAAAGCTTTTATTAATGATTGCTCTATTGGGATATTTCTTATATCATTAGGATTTATCGGAGGTATATGCTTTACAATTTTATGCAAATTTTTTCAAAAATTATTTCTTTTTTAAATCCTTTTAACGTTAATCCTGATACTCATAAGGGAGTATATTCTATAGGCCCTAACACTTTTGCAGAATTATTAAAACAGTTTGATCAGCCTATAAAAGAAAAAACACAAGAAGATATTATTAGAGATTATCAAATTAAAGAAACTATGGCTGCATTAGAAGTGGATATGCTTAAGATGGATCCTACATTATTTTATAGAGGTATTCAACTTTGGTATGACAATGATAATAAAAAATGCTTTGATTTTGTTCCCTGTTCTGTTAGACCGGAGGTAATATATTGTTCTTATGGCAAAAATTAATCACGCAAAGCGCGAAAATATATGGCAAGTTCGCATTACTGTTGATGATCCTGGTTGTATTTGGAATGTTAATCCTACTTCTACTTATATGAAGATTATTAAAGCTAATAACGAAAATGCAGCAATTAGAAGTGCAGCTAATTATTGTACTAGACAAATGCAAAACTTTCCTGGAGTACATTTCTCTTATTCTACTACTGAAGTTGAGCCCTATTTCTTTGGAGTCTATGAGCACAATTTAAAAGAAGATGAATAATATTCTTTTCAATAAAAACGATTATCTCTATGGCTTTAAGCTTGATATAGATTTATCAGCCATCTCTAAAAGCTGTATTACTATCAACAATCTCGTTAACAATAAATACGCTCCTATTACAAAGATGGTAAAAGAAATTGCTAAAAAGCAAATAGAGTTAAATAAAGAAAATAATCCTGTTTTTTTTAATAACATGAAAAAATTTTATTATTGGTATTTACATACATATTATGGAAGCTATAATATTTTTACTTTTCCTTTTGAAGGTATCATTGAACTTTATAGAGAAATTAAAAAATGTTTTAAGCTGGTAGATTTTAGAAATGAAAATTTTTATATGGAAGGATGGGCAAACGTTTTAGAAAAAAATAAAATTAACAAAATAGATTGGCATTCTCATTTTCATGAAAGTTTAAAAACATGGCATGGGTATTTTTGTATTAATGTCAATAAAACTAAGACTTTTTATAGAATTCCGGGAGTAGATGGTGAGGTAGCTGTTGAAGGTGAAAGTAATTTATTAGTATTAGCTAGAGGGGATGGTGATGAGCATTGCACAGAGATTTGGAAAAAAGAAAATGAGCCAAGAATTACTATTGGTTTAAACATAGTTCCAGAGAAAAGCATAGATCCGGAAGTTTGGTTTAATCACTGGGTTCCTTTATAAATAGTCTTAATGACTATATTAAAAAAGCTTATTGAAGCAGTAGAAAAAGTACAAAAAGAAGAAAATATAGAATCTAGTTTACTAGTAAGAGAATTACAGAATACATTAAATCACTTTAAGCTAAGAGATATACATATAAAAAACGATAGATTAGACTCAGAGTATGTGGATAAACCATGGTTCTAATATAAATTAATAATATGAAATTAGAATTATCTCTTCAAGAAGTCAATACTGTTCTTACCGGTCTAGGTCGCCTACCTTATGAGGCTGTATTTGAGCTTGTAGATAAGATTAAGAATCAAGCAACTCCTCAGCTTAATCAAAATCCTACTCCCGCTCCTGCACCCTCGGAAGCACCTTCTAGTTAACACCCGCTGTTAATAGAGTCTATTAATTCTTTAGCCTCTCTAAATGTTTTGGTTGACGCAATAATCTTAGTCTTTTCAAATATATAGTAGTATCCTTTTTTCTCGCATATATTAAATTGCTCGTATCTAACACCTTCTATTGGAGGAGCATTATGTTCCTCTAGATACTTGTTTAACACATCTATAAAGGTCATAAAAGTATTTATGTTTCATTAAATATTATTGTAGATCTATGGCTGACGTAACAATATCTCAATTAACAAAAGGTACACCCGCAGGTAATAATATCTTACCATATAGCACTGGTTCTAATACGCTAGGAACTCCTGTAAGCGCTATATTTCAAAATGCTGGTAATATAGGTATTGGCATTTCTAATCCTACAGCTAAATTAGATGTCTTTGGCGGTTTGGTATTAGGCACGGGAAATGGAGAACAATTTATCCTAAGAAACGGGGGTGATATTGTTATAAGCGATAGTAATGCGCAATTACCCGAAAGTCAGTTAAATCTTTATATAGATAACAATCTTGCAAACATAAGAGTAGATAAGATAACAGATGGCGATTGCTTAGGCAGCTATCTCCTCGAGGCAAGAGGGGGCATTACATTAAGCGGTCCAGTTAACACCCCAAGACAACCTTCTTTCTTAGCATATTCCACAGGGTTTACTAAAATTAATAATTGGGAGTTAATAAGCGATAGGCTATCAACAAAAGCATATGATATAGGTAATAATTATTCAACTTCTACTGGAAGATTTACTGCTCCTGTAGCAGGAAGGTATATGTTTTATGCAGGAGGGTATTCAACGGGTGTAGATGTTAATGAAAGATATGGTTATAGTGCTAATGTAAATGGAGGAAGTATATTTTATATTACAGGAGGAAGCTATAGCCTTAAAGATACTCCTATGACAGGATATAATGTTGTTTTTAATCTTGCAGCAAATGATTATGTTAGTCTACACGGGTATAGCGCGGTAACAACCACGTGGGGAGGTAATGTACATTGCTTCTTTTGGGGAGGCTATTTACTAGGATAACTTTATTATTGCACATATTTCTAGTTCCTGCATAATAAGAAAATGACATTAAATGCTGTTGAAAAAGAACTAGATATTATTCGTAATCTAGCAAAAAGTATTTTAAATAGAGCAAAATTTAGAAAAAAGAACCCCCATCCCATTACAATTACCCCGGATTGGGTTGTAGATAGATTTTTAAAAGTAAAAGGAAAATGTGAATATACAGGTGTTCCTCTTTATTATAAAGGTAAAAGAGGTCGTAAACATCATTTAATCTCTCATCCTTTTCGTTTAACTATTGATCGTATAGATAGTTATAAAGGATATCATCCTGATAATTGTAGGTTGTGTATTTGGGAAGCTAATCGCTTTAAGGGTGTAAGATATGCAGGTAATTTTAAGCGCGATTATCTTAAGACTCACGGAATAATCTATAAATCAATTACTAAGAAAAAATGAGTTTTATTATCGATTTTGTAAGAGGAATGTTATACTTTCTCTTACATCCTCTCTATAGTCTCTTTTTTAACTCTCCTAAGCTTTATGAGAAATATATCTCATTCTGTGTTTATATTAAAAATAGTATACCCACAAAAGAAGAGATTAAACACGTTTGGTTAATATATTTGTATCGTTATAATAGTGTTATGTTTTATATTTCTCTCTGGTTTGCGAGGTGTTTTTACGAGCAGGTTACAACTTCTCATAGCAGGTGTAAAAATATTCTTGAAAAAATTTAAAAAAATGCTTTTAATTCCTCACAAGAGAATATATAATATTATCATGATGAGACGAAAAAGTGAAACTCAGAAAGAAACCGAGCGGGAGCTCCTCGAAACAGGTGATACAGGAATTGACTTTAGTACCTTTTTCAAGGAAGCCCTTGCAAAGTAATTTCGGAGGCCGACAGAGTATCAAAGCACAGCTAGGTGCAGTCATAGTCTCTATGCAACGCGATCTAGCACAGGCTTGAGAGGGTAAGCTGGTTCCCCTAAAGTAATCAGTTCATCATCTTAAGTTTTTCTGTTCTTAAGTAAAACAAAAACAGATTTTTTTTATGAAGATGGTTGTTATATATGATATTGAGTATGAAGCTTATGATAGGCGTAAAAAGCTTCCTACAGAAATTATTGCCAACTTAGATGATTATCAATGTCAAGTAGGGTATGGCAATCTTAACTATAGGTCACATCAAGCAGTTAGAGAAGCTACTGGTGTTACTGCAAAATATTGTAAAATAAAAAATCTTGACTAGTTTTAAATTTCAGCCATAATATTGGTATGATGAAAAACAAAACGAACAAAGTTAGTTTACTGGTATATATTAAAAAGCAGTATCGTTATGGTGTCC
>Ga0214923_10005701_pt1 | contig 14338 bp, 16 predicted proteins | sample LL1510_MetaG_FD_177993 | JGI IMG/M metagenome (GOLD analysis project Ga0214923, IMG submission 177993) | Freshwater microbial communities from Lake Lanier, Atlanta, Georgia, United States - LL-1510 | ecosystem: Environmental > Aquatic > Freshwater > Lake | place: USA: Georgia | collected... | reverse complement strand
GTGCTGGTTCTGGTGCTGGTTCTGGTGCTGGTGCTGGTTCTGGTGCAGGCGCTGGTTCTGGCGCAGGTTCAGTTACAGGTTCTGGCGCAGAAGGAGAATATACAACAGGTGATACAGCGGTTGTTTGAATATTCCAGGATGAATTAATAAATCCATCCACAGCAATAGCTGTTTGTTGTGAGCTTGCATGTGCCTTTAGGGCGTGAATACCACCATATAGACGAGATATACCTGCTTGATCCGCGATATCATTCCATGTTGAAAATGATAGTGATATAGGCGCCGCTGGAACAATACCTGCCTGAACTAATGAACTGCCCGCCGATACTATGAAATCTCCATATGAGTTAGTTTGATTAGTTGCAAAAAGCGGAGAAATTAATATTTGCTGATCGTAGTATGTACTAGTCTTAGTAATACTAGTTCCAAACCACTTATTCATAGTAAGCGCAAATGCTTTAGAGAAATGACTATGACCCGAAGGGAAATCGGCAAACGGTGGTGTTACAAAGTTTGCTTCTTGATATGGAACCCATTGCGCGCCGTCAACTGTTCCATTCCAAGAGACAACTGATTGTCCTGTGTAGCGGCGACGAATTTCCTGAATAGGACGATCTTCCATATATGCGCTCTTTAGTCTCCAAGTTACACGTGCACCCTCAAATAAGTGAATAGCAAGATCTTGTAAAGAGAATATTATATTAGGACATGTAATAGTTGGCAGAATACGCATATATTCCTTCCATAACCAGATAAACATTAGAGGTGGAGAAACGGTACCTGGTCCACCCGCCCAGAATTCCGCAATTATTTTTTGTTGATCCGTTAGCGTAGCTGTATAACCTTTAACAATATCTATTTCTGAATCACGTGCTGCACCAGTAGATGGTTGTACTGAGTTCTGTATACTCTGTTCCTGTAATTCAGTTAGACACGAAGAAATAACTTCATCCCAGTTATATGTGAGATAGTTCTGCTTTTTGCCTTGGACGGTCAGACGCGTCCATTGTTGTGGTTGTGGAAAACCCGAGATATTGTTAACAGTTGTACCATCTACAAGTATAGTTTGGGCCCAGTTGGCAGAAGCAGTTGGTTGTGCGGTTGATGCTGCGGCATATCTATCGGCTTGACGATAATCATACCAGGTTTGCCAGGCAGCCTGCCATGTGGACCACTCACCTGCGGTTTTAACCCGATTAATAACATCCGCAGGACAATTATATATTGAGGTATATCCAGTAGGAATGAAGAATGGAGTAATATAGTCAATAACTGCACATATCCAGATTAGCGCGTCATTATCGGATAGAGGAGAACTGGCTTTTACATTCCAGTTCCAATTATCGCGAGTTCCACTAATTCTGGATTCAGATTGTACCCAGTTCCAGGCACCAACTACCGATGTAATCCAAACATAAATATAACGAGATCCTCTTGTCGGCCCCAAGTTAACACTAGCAATATACTTAAGCATAGTGTCAAGTCCAGAATTGATAATATATTTAAGAGATGGTTCGGGTACAACAGGAGTTGATGAGCCAGACATAACCACTGATAATCCATCAGGCGGTGCGATAAAGTAGGAACTAGATGTTAAAATAGGCCCTGTGCCTACAGAGTTCATAGCACATACTGTAAAAGTATAAGGTTGCCATTCATCTAATCCAGTGAATCTATAAGTAGTATTAGATGTAGAAATTGCCGCCTGGGCGACGCCATTAAGATATGGTGTCACTATATAGGTAAAAGGTCCATCACCTGTTGTTGGTGCAACCCAAGATACAATAATAGAACCAATTGTAAATGTTATACCACTGACTGTGCCAGGAATAGATGGACTATAAGGAGTTGCAACAACAGAAGCATTAAGTTCAGGACAAGGGCAGCCAGGACTAATGCCGACACATAGAGGATAGCGTGTAAATTCTGTCATATGTCCTGTCTTAACAGCATTCATGACTGAAGAATCATACACACCAAGGACCCGACCAAATCCAGGTTGTGGTGGTGTGGTAGTATTCGGAGGGTATAGGCGAGTTAAAAAAGACCCTGCGATAGCCTTTTCACCCTTTCGTTTTGTAAGTTGTGAAGAGTCAAATATACGATTGGTCATATCTACAATACAAAAATATTATAACCCAATGACAGTAATTAATTTAGTAATCTGTTTCGTAAAGTATTCTCTGTCTGATATTTTATAATTGTCAATAAATGTCCAAAATTGATGTATGCCAATAGGAATTGTATCCGTTGGAAAATTTTCTTGGAATACATTAATTCTAAATTCAAGTGATGGAAGATCATAATTATATTTTATAATAGCTTGACTAAAATACCAATCTTCAGCATCATTATTTTCTACAGATTGTTTATTTTTGTCACATATTTCAATCATATTTTTAATATTTCTTATAGACATTCCTCCATTACCTGCCATATCAATATACCAGTTCCACGGTGCTCCATAATATGCTGATGTAAAGATCCAGTCTGGAATTTTTTGTAAAAAATATGAATCTAACTGTACAGTAATAATATATTCAGCATTAATCAATTTATAAAATCCAGATAATTTTAAGGTAGAATTACTTTCTATAGATCCTTTTTCTCTATCTGCGATACCTTTAAACCATTTATGTATATGGACGTTTTCAGCTTTATCACCAAGTAGTGTTGTAATAAAATCATAATTTATATCACTACAAAATATATATAAAGAAAAATGGGGAGCGGCCCATAAAATATTTCGTAAAACAAACCACCAATTAGGATGAACTCTACGTTCAATAATTACAAAAGCATATTTATACTCTTTACTAAATTGATGTGTCCTCCAAAATTCATCTAATTTACGACCATATGTATGATTAAGATAATTAAATACATAGGGTTCAATTTCATTTCTAAAAAATTTAAGGGTATCTTTGTTACATTTTTCAATTTCTTCAGGTGTTTTAAGAGTTTTTAATACCTCTTGTCTTTCATTATGTAATGAATAACATGCACTAATAAGACTATCAAGATCCATATCAATATTAAAATATATAACTATTTGTTTTAAATACTATTAATTAAGAAAGTGCTTTCTACAAACTGGTTTATACGTCTCCATTCCACCAATTGCCACACCTGACTCATCTTTAGGAGCATCTCCATAATATTTTGAATACACTGCGACTGTTCCATCACGACAGATAGCGCAAAATGCACTTAGCCTTAAAACCTCTTCTGCGTGGGGAATTAGTCGCAACATATCACCAAATGGCGTTCTTTCACTAGTACCATCTAGACCCGAAATAACAATATGTACTGATAGTTCATCAGCCCATTTAGTGACGTATTTATATAAGTCTGTAAAGAATTGACCCTCGTCAATTGCTATTACATTATATTGAGCGGAACGGACTAAATTCTCAATATCTTCTAGTTTTTCAACACAAACGGCTTGCTCTACTTCTTTATCATGTGATGCAATGCATTCTTTACCATAACGCGTATCACCAATATAGTTTACAATAAGTACTTTGTAACCAATGGATTTATAGCGTCTTACACGACGTAATAGTTCCGTTGTTTTCTGTGCGAACATACAGCCAATCACAAGTGAAATATAACCCATTTTGACTCTTTGAATTGTTTGATGACAAATTCAGAGTCAAATTTTACACATTTTTATTCGGCAGATCAAAAAGAGGATGTCTTGGTCTATAGACTCAATACCATCGTATTGTATTACATTGGAGCGGCGTCCAGACCGATGGCGTAGATTTCAGGACCAGTCCGGAATTAACGGATTAGATCTAAAGAAATTTAATGGCGTCGATGGAAAAACACTTGATATTAAAAATGATGACCGTGTGTCATTATATGCAAAACGAAATATACTATCAAAATCCCGCCGTTCTCACGAAGAGTTAGATAGTGCGGGTGGCGTAGGATGTGCACTATCTCATATTGCTATATGGCAATGGATGGTCGATAATAATCAAGAAGTATGTCTAATATTTGAAGATGATGCAATTGTTCCACCCAATTTTACAGAAAAAATAAATAAATGTATTAATGAATCGGCGCTTTTAAAAGACCCAACAAAATGGGATCTATGGCTTTTAGGAGGGACCTGGGATAAACTTACAAAAATTCCAGGAGAATCTAAAGTTGCACGTGTTGGGGCATTTGTTCTTTTTCATGCGTATGTTATGACACTACATGGCGCAAAGAAGCTATTGAAAGATGTTTTTCCAATACAAGGACATATAGACTTATGGACCTCAATTTATAATTATGTATATGATTTTAGAGTTGTGTGTTGTTTAAATCTAAATATAAAGCCTAATTCAGCAGTAAAGACAGAAATCCAAACAGAAAAGGAGTGTGATATTTGTAATGTATCAGCTGGTTATAGTAAAACTCATAAGTTGGTTACAAATCTGGAGTGGAATGTGGCGCGGACAGCGGAAATAGTAAGTGTTGGTTTAATTGGATATATTTTGTATAAAAGATTCATAAGTAAATAAAATATAGTAATATAAAAGTAATATAAAAGTAATATAAAAGTAATATAAAAGTAATATAAAAGTAATATAAAGAAATTAAAAAAACTAATTAATATAATGACGTCTGTGAGCACCGATATATCAGAAGATGAAGCATATGACCCTTGGCCTGGCTGTGTTATGGATAGAACAGGTTGTCACGGGCAATCATATTATACTATGAAGTACGAAGTTAACGAACAATTAGTTAGTTTTTTTAATTTATATGATAATAATATAACATATAATAATTTTGATAATATTGTCATTGATTACGCTTTTAATAATAATGGCATATCAGATGATAAAGGTATAATATATTATGATGAAGCTTTATGGAATTTATTTCAGTTAGATAAAGATAAACCACTTAAATTTTATCATATTAGTAAATATTTTGACAGATTTGTTGTATCTGACTTTATGCCGCCTTATGCCTAAATTTTTGGCTTAATGCCTCCCAAGAAATAGGAAATGCCTCAGTCATAAATTTATGAATTGCCTCTGCGTAATCTCTAATCTCTTTTTGTGCAGAAGGATCTAGACGAAGATTACATAGACGTGCATAACCAAAAAGACTAGCAGTTTCTACAAATTCAGTATACATACTTTGAGGTAGAACAGAACGAGCTACTTCAGGTGCTACACCATCTGCCAATAGATCACTGTATGTTTTCAGCGCCGCCTCAGTATGTTGTTTGAATACTCTATGTACATCCTCAGCGGCTTCTACAGGCGTCTTCTTAGAACCCTGTTTAGCCCTAGGATCGCGTTCTCTAATTTCCTCTGGTTGTGGAACCCAGCATTCAGGAGGAGTATCTACATAGCGGCGGCTCACTTCATTACGTGCGAATCCCACAGTATGACGAAACCATTCACGTGCTACAAAGATTGGCATCTTAAGACGAAACCGTGCTTGTGGATGAAAGAAAGGCGATACATGATCGTGTTTTGCCAGATAGTTGATTAGCTTTTTATCACCCTCGGTAACTTCGTATGAAACCTTATCAAAGGATACACGTGCAGCATTAACAACTGATAGATCATCACCAAACTTTTCAAGACATTCTACAAATCCAATGTTATCTAGCATAAATTGCTTATTTTGAGATGGGGCGGCCATTTAATAAAAATATATTATGTTTCTTTAGACTGATTAATTTCTTTGGAATTTATCCTTAGACCAATAAATCTCTTTGAGATTTATCCATACTACCCTCGTGGGTAAGAACCAATAAATCTTTAAGACCGACGAAGAGGTGTAGCATTCTGTCGTGACAATGATGGAGGGGTAAATGGGGCTTGAGCCCCAGGAATTACTATATTTTCAATATTGATGTCATTAATAGGCATACTAGAAAGGAGAGGAGAAATAGCAGGAGTAATAGGAGAAACAGGCGTGACTTGTGAAGCCAGCCCAGCACTAATTTGACGCTGAACGCTGTTTGAAAATCCACGCACTAAATGCGGTGAATCCACAGATGTTTGAGTAGAAGCAGGAAGCCCGCGCATACGTCCAAGATATCCCGCATGTTGCGACAGAATATGCGGAGTAGCCGTCGTATTGCTATAAGGATCAACTAAGCTTTTAACACAATTATTAAGTTCCTCTAAAAGAACATCCCAGAGTGAATGTGGTGCCATCACTCTATATTCAGTAATTTTAGTAATAAGCATATTAAGTTTAGTAATTTGTTCTCTCATTTTATCACTCGATGAAAAGCTTGAGATTAGTACACGAGATTGATCGAGTAACAACAGAACTTCAAATCGCAAATAATGTGCCTCAGAATTAATGTGTAGAGTAACATCATCTGTTACGCTAACAATAGCCCTAATTTCAATAGTACTATGAGTATGGAGGTCGTATCCCCTAAGTGTTACATTAGTACCAGTAGGAATCTTAGCAAGAAACACCGCCTCCATGCCAGCTGGCATATCACCAATTACAATATTAACGGCATCATTCACAACATTTCTGGCATAACGGCTCTTAACTTCCGTACCAAGAGGCAGAATGACACGCATTTGTTGCGCCGAGCAACTGATAAGGCCGCCGAGAATATCACCAAAGACACATGCCACATCTTCAAGATTATTGACTACGTAATAGGAGCCGCCCCCCTCAGTGCTAATACTTTGAAGAAGCTCCACATTATGGTCGGTGCCATATCCTACACATGAGATTGATGTTCCCGTGAATTTTCCAATAGTATTAGTAACAATTTCAAGAATATCAGCAGGCCGAGTTAGACCAAGATTTGCATTCCCATCAGTAAGAAGAAGAATACCCTGTTTATATTTACCAGCATCATTAAGTAGACATTCACGGGATTGAATAATTCCAGCACTAAGATTTGTATTAGACTCGACACACATAATTGAAATACGTGCGCGAATATTCTCTTTCTCGGCAGCAGTCACGGCAACCCTATTAAGAATTACTTTCGCTACTTCGCTAAATGTTACAATAGAGATAATATCATCAGGACCCAGAAAGTCCAATAGGAAATGAATAGACCTTTTAACATTTTCCAGTTTTTTAGCCTCTTCCATAGAGGCGGATGTATCAATGACAAAGCAGAGATGAACGGGACAACGTACTTCAGATTCAATTGCCTTAACCTGGAGACACGCCCACTCAGGGTAGTTTTTAAGAGTATATGCTTGGAAGTTCATTCTAGTTCTGGATAATAATTGCTATAAAATATAAGATATCCACCCGCATCAATTTTTTTCTAAGTGTAAATTATTCAAAATTAATTATTTCTTAGTATAAGAAAATGATACAGGGTAATATAATATTATTTATTATTATTGGATTTATATTATCTGTATTTGGCCTATTATTTAGACAAAAACAAAACTATAATTTGGTACCGAGAAAGATATGGACATATTGGGAGAATCCCGATAATCCATCAAAAGGACTACCAAGAGTTGTAAAGCTCTGTATGGAATCTTGGAAGAAATTTAATCCAGATTATGAAATTGTCCTCTTAACAAAGAAGAATATTAAAGGATATGTAACAATTCCAGATGAAATAAGAACACATCCTCATTATAATGATTCGCCGCAGAGATTCGCAGATTTAGTAAGATTGTATGTTTTAGAGGAGCATGGAGGTATATGGATGGACGCATCTATATTAGTGAAACAGCCATTTGATGAATGGTTGTTTCCAAAATATGGAGAGTTTGCGGGATATCATATGAGTTCATTTCGTATTGATGAGAAAGTTCCAATAATAGAGAATTGGTTTCTTGCCGCAAATAAGGGTAGTAATTTTATAAAGCTCTGGAAACAAGAATTTCTCAAAATCGCTGACTTTAAAGATATTCAGAGCTACTTGGATGCTAGAAAAAAGATGGGTGCTAATTTCTCAAAATTCAGAGATCCGCATTATTTAGCCGCATATGTTGCCGCGCTAAAAGTAATTGAAGTTGATAAATATCCCCAGGATACACTTATTTTAAGAGAATCTGAAAAAGGACCATTTAAATATTTACATGATACAGATTGGGAACCAGATAAGGCGTTATCACTGGCATGTATTGATAAAAAATATCAGACCCCACTTATGAAAATGCGATCAAATGAGAGAAATTTTCTTGAAAAGGGGCTTGATTATGATTTATCTTTGGAGAAGTGTGGATGGCTACAATGATTGCTAAGCAATCATATACTAGCTAGAATGATTCATTTAGCAATCATATTAACTATAATATGTAGCCGATTGAAGATTGGCACAAGGTAAACAGCCATTAGGTGGAGCAGGTACTACAGTTGCAGTCGCACTATCTTTAGCCTTCTTCCACTTACGATACATATGGGTCCATTGTACAAAGTAAGATGATTGTAGCTTTTGAATTGCTAATTCATGAAGTTGCTTCTCCTGAGGGGAGAGGGATTCATAGAATTCCTCAAAATCAGGCGGAGGAGGCGCAGGTTTAGGAGGGACGTAGATATTCATTTTCTAGCTATTAATTAATTTATAAAAAATGATAGTCAAATTTTTCACAGATATTTAGTCATATAATAGTAGGTGAATGTACTTCAAAGATAAAAGAGTACTATCGATTAAAACAGTAGATGATATGCTTAAAATATTAGAAACAAAAGGGAACTCATTAAAAGATTATAAAAAGGGTACAAAGATTACAGTATATAACAAAATGGAACAGGATTATTCATATGTTTTAGCTGAGAATCCGGGCAAAAATATGGCAGAAGACTTTAAACCTGAACTAACTCCTGCTGAAATGCTCTCCGCAGGTGTATTTGAGGGCAAGTATTTGAACGATTGTCTATTAGAATTTCCTAAAGAGTGGTTTATAAAAGCTATTAAGAAGGGTAAACTTAGTCCTGAAGCTGCTAATTCAGAAATAAATTTATTTAAAATCAAATCACGTCTAAATCTTGATGAATGGGAGGATTATGGATGGATTCCAAATCCAGAAGGCAATATCGCCAAGCAATACCCGATTTTATCAAATAAAGAAAAAAACAATGATATTCGTGGATGGTTTCAATGGTATTGCCGATACTGGATGGGTCGCCGAGAGCCAGAAATGGACGAAGTTCAAATAAAGAGATGGCGGGCTTTCAGACGTCATTTGGGACAGATTAAGGCGAATTGTAAACCAGGTGATTTGTCATGTCGTCCTAGGCAAAGGCAAGGATTGATACAATGGGCTTATAATAGTAATATATAAAATGTTGTATCCAATGTGTCTAAGATGTCTATCTAAAATATCCATATATTCTAGAATATGCCGCTCACTCAGACTCGTAAAGCAAAAGATCATAAATCACCTAGCGTATCTGCGACTCTACATCCTGAAGGAACAATTGAATTCGGAAAAGATAAAAATAGATGGGTTGTTAAACAAACTGAAACGGGCGTTAAACGTTGGGTTCCAATTCATTCAACAAGTCTTTTTGGATATACCCCGCTAACTGCTAAAATTCTTGAAAAGAATATTAATAAACCGATTGTTGTCTACGAAAGACAAATAGGCAATACTTGGCCTAAATCTAAACAAGATTTTGATGTGAAATATACATTTACAGCTTCAGGAGATGCTGAGCTAATAAAAAATCAAGGGAAAGATGTAAAAGTATTTCCAAACTGGTTAAAAACTAAAACTCCGAAAGTGAAATCCCGTGATCTTTTTATTATTAAGGGTATGATGAAATCTAAAGATTTAGAATCCACAATTCAAGTAGCGCCGTTACCTAATGAGTTAGTTAGCTCAAATTTAATGAATAGTGAAGCATTTGTAAGAGTTTCTTAGCGATGTTTTTTTAAGGTTTTTGATTTTCTATGTCTTTTTCTGGTTCCACCTTGCCGCACATTTCTTCTTTTTGTATGGGGATTATTAATATTATTAGATCTCTTTCTCTTAATAATAGCATTATTATTGGCAATTGGACGAGCCATATTCAGAAAAATAATAATACTATTACTCAATACAGCATCATTAATAGCGTCTGTATGTGTATTAATTTTAGAGTCCATTAAAATTTGTGGTACAATTCCAGCTAATTCTATTAGTTTATCTAGTAGCATCCAGTCTGTAAAAACAGGCTCTTTCACTTTTATGACATCTTCTAAATATTTTTTATCACTATCAAATCTAACAATTCTTATAACACCTGTTATAGCATTTTCCTCTAATGCTGTTTGAAAAAGAGATGTAATAAATCTCTTATCGTATCTTAAATATGTAAATGTAAAGTGTCTTAGAAAATTTTTATATAATTTATTAGGTAGCCCATCTGTTAATAGAATTGGTTTCAGATGTTTTAAAACATACATAATAAACTTAATATTGCCACCTCCACATTCTTTCCAGTATTCATAAACTTTATTGGCTATATCTTTAACTGGCATTTCTTCTGTTATTTCCAAGCCTTCAGGAGGCCCAGCAGCAAATGAAGCCATCTAATATCATAAAATAATATAATGGAATCTAAAGATATATATAATTACGTTATAATAGATGAATTTGTTAAAACGTAAATCAGATGATATATATCAAGGTAAAAAGAAGATTAAAGTAATAGCCATTAAAGACAGTAATAGTGATACATCAAGCGACGATGATAAGTCAAATGGCGACAAGGCATCAAAATCTAGTGAGGTAGATCTAATCAGCCGCTCAAATAATCATATATATTTTCACAAGGAGGTTAGTAAAAAGACAATCTGTAAACTAGTACATCTTATACGTGAAGCCGAGAAAGAGTGTTATTTATTCGCATTTCAAAGGAATATACCGGAAATACCAATATATCTCCACATTAATTCATTCGGCGGCAGTATTTTTGCTGCTTTCAGTGCCATTGATGTTATTAAGTCGTGTCGCGTTCCAATCCATACTATTGTTGAGGGTGCCACTGCTTCAGCTGGAACATTAATAAGTATTGTTGGTAAAAAGAGATATATTACGCCTACTTCATATATGTTAATACATCAACTATCATCGGGATGTACAGGAAAAATGAGTGAAATTGAAGATGAATTTAAGAATTTAAAAGAGATAACTAAAAAAATAAAAGATTTGTATCGTGAACATTGTAGTATACCAGATAAGGAGTTAACTGAATTGCTAAATCATGATTTATGGTTAAATCCAGATAAATGTCTGAAATATGGGCTAGCGGATGAATTATGGACTAAATAATTTCTATATAGTTCTCTTCCTTTTCTTCTGATTCCTCTTCTTCCTCTAATTCATCATCCAATTCCTCTTCTAATTCCTCCATAGTAGCACTTAGTTTCTTAATTTTTTTCTGTGTATTTTTAATATCAGGATGTGTTTTATTGTACTCCCTAGTGAAAGCTGTTTTAGTTTTAGTAGGGATTTCAATTGGAACTATAAGTACTTCTTGTAGATTAATAAGATCATCGCGTGTCAACCTTAGACTATCCATAGTTTTAATGGTATTCTTAATATTTGCGCCATTATCAATAAGCGGTAAAAGAAGAATCTGGTATACAGAATCCGCATAATCTAAGCGGAAGTCAGCATTAGAGCAATTAACTTTAGAGGATAAATCATCCATATACCGCCGATGTTTTAGCCTTTTTGAGTTTTTGCCAAGCCACTGGGGAAAGATTTGAAATGGTGTGGGACCTGAAACTGACTTTGCCGCCGCCGCCACATTTTGTACATAATGCGGTAACAAGTTCCAATCCTGCTTCTGATGAATATACTTATCCATCAAATCGGCAGTTGAAATGAATTCAGACGCTGTAACTACATCGTCAAGTGAATGCTTACTTGATGCTATGTATGCTTCTTGGACCATTAAGGGAATCATACCATAATCAACAAATACAAGATCAGCGGCATCATCTAGCGATAGTTTTTTGTTGCCAATAAGGCGTTGAGTAGCAGAGAATAGATTAAGACGAAGATTAGCATCTTTTGAAGAATCAGGTATATCAGAACCATAAAACTCAAGATTATTAAGAATTGACCGAATATCATTCCCGCTTTTTTCACACAAGGTCTCTAAGGCTGCTGATGTGATATCAATACCCTCCTTCTTAGCAATTTTCAGAAGTGTTGTTGCGATAGTAGATTTAACAGGGCGATTAAACTTAATATCAAGGCATGCATTTATAATTGGCCTTAACTTAGGCGGTTTGTCATTGGCTATACAAATAATGGGTACAGAGGTTTTCTTAAGTATGGTCGCAATCTCTCCAACACCACCACGTTCGGATAAGCCATCAATTTCGTCCATTACAATTACTTCTTTAATAAGACGGCGAATACCCAAAGCAATCATACCCTTCAGTGCCGATATAGAACGCGTATCTGAGGCATTGTATTCTTTCACTTTGTAGCCGCATGCTGAAGCGATTAAATGCGCACAAGTAGTTTTACCGATACCTGGCGGACCAGTTATAAGAATGCCGCGCTTATCAGGATACTGCGTTGTCACGCCATCCCAACTTTGAAGCCACTCAGTTATTTGTTTGATTTGTTCTTTGTGGCCTATAATATCTGAAACACTCTTGGGAGCATATTTATCAACAAACATCTCTTTAGAGACACCAGTGACTGTCTTAGCTACTTGTGGTTGTTTTCTAACAATTGGAATACCTAGTTTAAGGGCTTGTTTATAGCGCCATGATTCTGTAATTGGTCGCCCGTCATTACACTCGGAACCAACATGAAGCTTATATTCTGGTCGAAGAACCTTGTGAATGGTATATTTTTTGGTATTAATAGGGCTTTTATTGTGGTTTCCTGAAATAGTGATATTCATTTGTCAAACCTTTTACATCGCTAGATTTAATTCTCAAATTTTATCGTGAAGAACTTAAAAGATTATTAAATATGTTAAATTAAAACAAATATGGCAAATGAGGGGACTAATGTAGAAACTGAACTAGCAGAAACGACCGCACCGCAAAAGAAGGGGCGGAAGAAGGCAGTAGCTACTAATGACGAGAAGCCGAAGAGGGGAAGGAAGAAGACTGTAAAGGAGGAGCTCAATGAGCCGCTACCAAAAGTAGAGGAAGAAGATGAGAGTGTAGAGAAAGCAGAGGAGGATTCTGAAACTGTAGCAAAGGAGGATGGAAAAGAGGGGCGCGATGGTTCCGAAGAGGAGTGTGATGGATGTGAAGAGGGCTGTGATGGGTGTGAAGAGGAGGAAGAGGAGCAGGAAGAGGAGCAGGAAGAAGGAGAAGGAGAAGGAGAAGAAGAGGGAGAAGAAGGAGAAGAGGGAGAAGAAGGAGGAGAAGGAGAAGAAGAGGAGGAAGAGGAGGAAAGTGACGATGATAAAGTATATGATAATGAAGGTATTCTTATAGTGAGAAATGAAATCCCTTGGCCTCTACTATGGGCGCTATCTGTTCTGATGTTCGTCCAAAGTATTAAAGTATTTCTATCATTTGATGAAGTATTTTGCAGTAAAAAATGTACGTTTATACAATAACTGATAATGAATATTAGACCATACTCAAAGTGGCCTGCGGCATATTCCTATCAGCATCAGATATACTTCTAGACCTTTTTCTTTTATACATATAAATTTTTAGTATTACTACCAATTTATATAATATATACGCAACTACAATTACAATAACTGTCTCAATAAATACTTGTAATGCCTGTACTTCATAAATATTACTTATACTTTTATTCAAAGCTTCTCCTATTGCGTCCATTCCATATCATTACTTATAATTTCCAATAATCAATTTTATCAGACTATCTAAAGATTTACAGCGTTAAAATAATAAAATTGGATACCGAATGACTAAATTAATTTACTTCATTCGGCACGCAGAAGCAGAGCACAATGTCGCATATAACATATATGGAGAATCCGCATATGAATCACCTAGTTTTAGAGACGCAGACATAACATTGAATGGTATTTCTCAAGCAGAGAAGCTCGCAATTAGTATGGACTTTATTCCATTTGAAGTAGTTTTTACATCTCCACTTGTAAGAACGCTACATACTTCATCTATTCTATTTAAACAGCATTGTATTCCTATTATCGCACATGAGGATATCAGAGAGCGATATGATAGACATCCTGTCAATAATAGAAAGGATGTCACTCATCTAAAATATTTATATCCGTCTGTAGATTTTTCAGAAATTATTAGTAATAAAGATATGTTATATAATACACCAGATGATTTAGAGTTGCGCGCAAAAGCATTTATTAAATATGTTTTAGCTAGACCTGAAAAGTATATTGCGGTTGTTAGTCATGAAACATTTTTAAGAGAAGTCCTAGCGCAGTTTAAAAATGTTTCATGACAAAC
>Ga0214923_10005700_pt1 | contig 14339 bp, 25 predicted proteins | sample LL1510_MetaG_FD_177993 | JGI IMG/M metagenome (GOLD analysis project Ga0214923, IMG submission 177993) | Freshwater microbial communities from Lake Lanier, Atlanta, Georgia, United States - LL-1510 | ecosystem: Environmental > Aquatic > Freshwater > Lake | place: USA: Georgia | collected... | reverse complement strand
TTCAATAGCATTTCTTATTGCATAAGGATAAGTACAAGTGTGTGTATCAATAGTCACTAATGGTCTTTGAGTGCTATCAAAATCTCTGTTGTCAATAATTATTCTCATTTATTCTGATTTAAAGGTTTCTTTTTCTTTTTTTAAATAATTGGTAATACCAATAGTGAATTGCTATACAAAATCCTGAAACACTAAATGCTCCATAAACAATACAAAATCCAATATCTTCACTGCTCATCTTATTCTGATTTAAAGGGTATTAAAAAGTTGTTGTTCCAACCACTCTACTGCTGTTTGTTGTTTTTCTGTTTTCATTGTTCTTGTTGTTTAAATGTTTCGTTATAATATTTTTTTGCTTCTTCTAATGCTTTAAGAAGTTCATTATGATACTGTATACCATAAGGCAACTGACAATCTTTCATTTTTAAGTCAGTGTAAGTGGCGATAACTAATTCTTCAATCTGCTCTTTCTCCATTGCTTTGGCTTTGTCATAAAATACTTTAGGAACATTAATACCCTCTAATATTAGTTCATCTACCAACCAACCTACTGCTGTTTCTTTCATATTTCCGTTTTTCTAACTATCCATTTTATTTCTATCAAGTATCTGACGAAGGCTCGGAACTCTTCCAGTCCTTGGCTGTCAAACATCTCGTGTGCCTCCGACATCGATTCCGGGTTGTTATCTAAAACTCCAGTTGCCCATCTAGGGTTGTCCGCTTCGTGAGTTACCGAGCTGTTCCTATCGCCGAGTCTCTTATCTATTATTTTTAAACTTGGATCTGGGTAAAAATCATCCATAGAATCGCTATCATCCTTCATTATCACAGTAGCGGAGAAACACCAATTACGGGTTTCCCATGTCCGCTCCACACTGAGTGTGACATCACCCGGGTTGAGCGGTTCGGGTTGAGTGCTCTCCTTTACGTACCAAACCCCGTCAATTTGTATTCTGTCCTTTTTCATTGTTCTTGTTGTTTATAGTTAAGATCATAGTAGTTTCGAATGTCAATCATCCCTTCCTGGTAGTAACCATCCCAAGCTGCCTGGTTGATTTGCTCCTTCTCCATCTCTCGGGCTTGTTCTATTTCCTTCTGCCATTGCCCTGTGTGGTCTCCACATATCTGTTCAATCAACCACTCTACTGCTGTTTGTTTCATGCTATCTGTATTTTGTTTTTAATATTAAATCGTAATAATTTACTGACCGTTCACCGTCTTTACTATATCGGGTGTATTTCAAAGGAAAATCTTCTTTACATTTAGCAATTCTTTCTTTTCTAGTACCTGTTGTATTGTACATATAGTACAGCCAAGCTTCCCAATAATGATCTTGTTCCGGAGCTCGAAAGATAACTGCTATCTGCTTTCCAAAGAAAACAAATGACCAAACGGGAGACCATTCAAAACGATAATCAGTAGGCGTCCATTTAGTCTTCCATCCTAATCCAACAAAATTAAATCCAATCTTTTTAGGTACAAATTTCAAATAACCTGGTTTGTCCAGATCCTTAATGGTTCTTCGTGGAAAGAAATAAGGAGTACCGATGGCAATCTTACCAAAATACCATTTTAATTTTGGTCGTTTGAATGGTGAACAAAATGCTTTAAGATAACTAAATCGCTTCATATCTTTATAAACTTATCAACACCATTCCTAATAAAATTCCTGCAAGCACCATAACTAATAACAGTGCATCATCATTATGTTTCATTGCTATAAAATCATGCAGTTAACCAATTCAAATCATCTAACAATTGAATGGATTCACTTCCATCATACTCATGGATGATGAATTTAGCTCCTTCTGGTAACCACGCAACACATAAATCCGCAACGCCTCCCAAGAAAGTCTCTGGGTATGTTTTTTCTACGTGTTCAATCGCACCTTGTATTTTATCGTTTTCGATCAACTCAACCAATATTGGATCAAAAATAGCCTCGACTGGGGCGCCCCATGTATGAAACCCTGCGCCAAACCCAGGGGATACCAATACTGCTACTTTCCCGTCTTTAATTACTTTTTTCATATTATTCTGATTCTAAATTGGTTTCTTGTTTTCGTATACGGTCTTCGGCCATTTGATAAACATCGAAAAAATCATTTCGGTCATTTACGTTTAAGTCTAACAGCCGCGAGCCCACCGTCTCCATGTCACAACATCCTTCTCTTGAATCGTAACGTAGAGTCGCTATCGTATAACATGTTTCTGGTGAATTAAATAATTGGGCCTGTATTCTCTGATTGTCCTTTACAAAGAACCCTTTTTCTAATATCCACCCATGTTCAGCGTATTCTTCCTGTTTACCGTACCTCTCATTTTGAGAAAATTTCACGATTTCATAACGACTTTGAGCGAAACGGCATTCGATGTCATTGATTCTAATTTTCATTTGATTGGATTTTGTATGCGATTATCTTTTCTATTATTTTTTCAATCTCTTCTCGAGACACCCAACCCGCAACCCGATCCGTCGTTTCGATAAAGTTACCCGTGCACCATTCTCGATCGTCGGTTGCTTTCCAGACTGCAATTTCGAAACAAGAATACTTTTCAACAGAAGAAAGATCTCGTCGAGGTGAGCAGTAATTTCTACAACCGCATTGAACGGAAAGAACGTGGCCGTTGATTTCGGTGTGTGAACTGAATCCTCCGTGTTGAGACGATTCAAATTTTAGGTCAGTGAATTTCATTTTTTAAGTATCGATTAGTTGTTTATTAGTTGACTGTAATTTCATCAAAATTTGAAAATTTAAGTCCCCACATTAGGTGAATCCACTGCATTTCACGTTCAGCGTATTTAGCTGAAAACCTAAATGTTTTCATGAGATACTTTTTACCCCACTGTATCCATTCATCGCTTTGAGCTATCGTCATTGTCCATTGATTAAACCAATTGTCCTTGCGATCTTTAATGTCATCATAGGTTACCTCATGTCCGGCAATGCGAAACATCTCATTAATCAGGTCAACGACTGCCTTTTCTTCTTTTTGTTGTCTAGTTAGTCTTTTAGTTGCCATAGTTCATATACGTTGTTTTCTGTTTTAAATCTAGTATAATCTTCTTTTTGTTCTAAGATTTCCACTATACTGGTTGTTTGCCAAGTAAAGAAATCATTAAACGGAGACATGATAAGCGATCGACCCACAGCAGGGGTATCGTGCTTGTCTTTAAACCTACCTTCATCGTTCCATTCTAACCACAGCACCGCCTTAGAGCGTTTAGTAAGTCCATCTCTTTTGCGAACTAATTTCCAATCAAACTCTTTTTTGTTTAGGTCCGCTGCTTCGATTTTAACTTCTATTGCCATGCCTAATGGGTTGCTATCTTGTATCGCTATGCTCTGATAAACAAAGGATTCGCTTAAAGCTAAAATACTAAATATCTACCAATAAGTTTTAATTATTAAAAAAGTCATACCCATTTTTCACCGGTCCAATACTGAAATCCGGGTAAGTTTTTCTTGTATTTGAAAATCTCAAAAAAATCAGTGGTGTACAAAAATTCATATTTTCCAAGAAATTTTTGCAACAAATAATAATAAGAGAGGGTCCCGTATGATTTTTCACTTCTTGTAATGTTCATTACCGCAAACATGACCTGGTCTTCAATATAAAGAACCCTACCCCAAAAGACATCGTCAAAGTAAAAATCTTCAAAATTTCCTAGAGAATACAACTCTAAATAATCTGGAGATTTTATATCTAAATTATTTGTGCTTGCTGAAATTTTAATTTTATCCAATTCCTTTTTTCTTCTCTTTGAAATTTCAGATATCTTTAACCTTGAAGAACAGGTTTGATACCAGGTCTCGTATCCATCGTAGTAGTACGGTACCCACCCATTTTCAAACATAAATTTTGCAGACTCCTCTTCCCGCTCTGCCTCTAGAAAGATTAGAGGAACTTTTTCTTGAAATATGCTTCTACTATGGTCGAATATTAGCTTCATCGTCCAACTTATTGTAAATTTCAGACCTTTCTTTGTTGCTCTCTCCTTCCTCTAGATTTGTGTGATCGTAGTTCATTATGTCGGTGTCTGGGGTCACCCATTTGTTTGAACGCTCAGCCGTCCACAAGGTAGTGTTGTACTTGCGATTTATGACCAGCTCCTCTTTAACAGTGAACGATGGGTCGTGGATTATCAATCTGTTGTTTGGCTGGATTGCAAAGTTACCGTTGTCCATCGCTATGAAATGGCCGCACTTGTGTTGAGAAGGAAACTCGCTTAGTCCAAAGTCAGTATCGCTCATGTCATCAGAGCATGCCCAATCTAACGTAAAGAGGTATCTGCCGCTGTAATTTACTCTTCGTCTAGATATGAACTTACAGGTTTTATTTTTTAACATAGGAAAGCAAGTGGCCGTCACGTGATAACTAAACGAGTCCCACAAAACAAGCTCATCCAGCTCTTGTTGTGGGGTGCCTTCCTTCCAACAAAAAGCTTGAACTGGCATCCTCCACCAAAGACCGCCGTCCTCCATTATGAAATGAAAGAGAGGGGCCTGCGCAGGTATCGAAGACATTCCAAATATGTAGCAGGGAAAGTACAGGTTGTGAGAGTCTTCTTGATCTCTTAAAAAGTTGCCTCTGACGAAGGCTTCCACTACTGGAATCGGCGTGTTTAGATACGACATTTATCTCTAATTTTTTTAAAGAGAGATGAACTCTTCTTTTTATATTTATTTAAGTTTCCTTTTTAACTTCTCTACATTCAACTATGTAAAAATAGCACTACTCTATTTTTAATTAGTTTTAAATATGACAAAATGTCATATACGTTTGACTGGCACATTTTTAGTAGTAAAAACTGCTAAAAATAACAGTAGTGTACGTGAAGAGATTTGAAATCCTACTTAAGAGACTAGCCGAATTAGACGTCATCCTAAGCTCAGAGGCCTTTGAAAAATACAGCAAGTCGAGTTATCTACCAGCAGCCTACGCAGGCTCTGGCTTTTTACTAAATAGAACAAACTTTGAGGAAGAGCTTGAGATAGAGATGCTTAAAAAAGAAATGGTGAGAGTCGTAGAAAAAGAAGAATTTGAGAAGGCAGTTGAGCTCAGGGACAGGATTACAGTATTGGAAAAAAACAAGGAGAAAATACAGGAGCTTAGGCTTCAGATGAAGCTTGCTGTAAGAAACCAAGACTTTGAAAATGCAATACGGCTTAGGGATGAAATCTTTAGTCTAAAGTCAGAGGGAAGCTAAGGTTTGAGCGCTCAGAGTTTATTCAAAGATTTTTTTACAGATTTCAATGCAAGCGTTAGACCACTTTATAGCATCGGCAGCGTAGCCAGAAGCTGCTATCTTTTTAAACCAGATCCTTTCTTCTTCGTTACCCAGTAGAGACTCATAGAACTTTCTGTTTTTTACTAGGTTACAAAAGCCAATGTAGGATTCCTGGACAGTAGAATAGTACTTGTACTTGCTTTTGTGTTTCGATATACCGTATTTACAGTCGCCGACTATACCGAAATGATTGTTTAGTTTCTTAGCGGCTAGGCTTGTGCCTGAACCCGACTCTAAATAGGCAACCGACAGTATGACTCCTACCGGAATTCCATACTCTTTTGAGAGGCTGTCGGCTAGACTCCTGTACTTTTCAAAGTAAGTAGGCTTTACCTTTTGTGAATAACAGCCAGTCACCGACCAGAGAAATATAAAATAGAGAGGGAGTAGGAGCTTAAGGATAAACAGTTTACGCATATCTTAAATTTTTAAGTTTAGCAAGAAGAGGATCTTTCTTGACCGCAGGCTCCTTCTTTTAGCGCAGGGCTGGTCTCGTCATGAAGGGTCAATTTTGCTAGCAAGTCTAACATAAAGTCAAAGGTTTGTGGATACGCCTGAACGAAACTTACAGAGCCTCCTTCGAACTCATTAAAAGAGACGTGGCTGTCAAACAGGGTGACAAGCTCCCTGATTATTGGTTCGATCCAACGTCTTATAAAGTCGTCGTCAGTCTTGCTCGATTGGATAAATTCCTCCATCGTCATTACCCTAGTCACATGTTTGGCTGGGTCGTCCACGTGAGTCAATACAAGGTCGGGTTCTAGCGCAGAGTTCGCTGCCGTTAGATACCGCGAATAAGCTAATTTAATTGTGTTTTCCATCTTCTCTAGTCATTGAAAAAATTAAAAAACCTAGCGTAAAAATCATCAAGAGAGTCATCATCTTAAGTAGGTATAGGTTTATTAGACGAGTCAAGAAAAAGAATCGTTCCTCCTATCTGTTTTTACTCTTTATTTTACTTAGGTTTTTTAAAAAGTTAAAAGTATTGCAAAAAAAGATAGCTTAGCTTGTATCCAACGAACGCGCCAATGGCTGCCGGGATCGGAAAAACTATAGATCTGCCCAATTCGGTAACGTACTTTGGGCGATTAACTATACGACCCATAAAGGAATAGTAGATAAGGTAACCAAGCAGCACCGCGACGTCTGTGCGAGTGGCAATAAAGACCACTAGGATCGCTCCAAGAAAACCAAAAATGAAGTTATCGCGCACTCCCTCCCAGATCTCCTGTTTAGTGACTGACTTGTACTCCTTGTATATTCTCTTATAACGTGGAGGTTTTTTGGCTCTTGCCTTCTGCCTGGTCTGTTTAGCATTCATCTATTTTTCAAGTATCAATTTTTTGGCCTCCTCAAGAACAAGACGTTTTTCTAGGTAGCTGGGATGGTCCTTAAACTCCTCCAACAGTTCCAGGCCTTCTTCTATCGAAACGATTGCGCATTGTATGGACTGCCACTGGTCGATCGACCAATCAACGATCATTTTTCTTAGGATATGATCCTTGTATTCTTCTGACGTTCTCTTCATCTTTGTCTATTTTTTCTAGTTTGTTAATCATCTCCTCCGCGTAAACCATTGCCATCTCGACCACCATTTCGGAACTTATGTTTGGGTTTGGGTTTGCAAGCAGGCCCCTCAATGCCTCGCCAGCAAAGTATTCCAGCTTAGCCCGCCTTATCTCTAACCTGCCTCGTGACTTGTCGCCCTTCATTCGATTGATTTTAACACTTCATCCGCGGCTAAGGATGCAAGCCATATCAAGAGTAGAACAGCACACACTGCCGCCGCCGTCTTAAAAAGGATTTTACTGTTCATTTTCTATTTTTTAGTTATTGATTCCGAGGCAGTCGGATAGTCTAGCAGGTTATCGCTCACGGTTTGAGAATCAGTCTCTATCTTTTGAGATTCCCATTTTTGGACCATCGTGAGGTCTGTGAAGAGCCCTTCTGGAAAGACTTCTACCATGATGTCATTGAATTTCATGGAATCAACCCCTCTTTTTTTAAAGGCGTATGCTAGATAATAGCAATACATCACAGCTATTCCCGGAGTTCCGCTTACCAGCCCAAAAAAGATGGTTGTTTTTTCGTCTAGTGCTAGACCGATGGACTTGGCACGACTCTCAAGGATAGAAACGGTTGAAGTTATTTTTTTTGCAGAGTCCAGCATTTCTTTTATTTTGCCAACATCGCTCAACACCAGCCCAAGTAGCACCGACATCATGTTCTCGTCTAGGGGCTCACGATCGCCGTTAAGGTCTAGGTCCCTACAGAACAGGTCCTCGACTGCGCGTGGGTTTTTGGTCTCACTCGCGTCTATCTTCTCTTTTTTTTCCTTCATGAAACTATAATACACATAAAGACGCAGAGATTAAACGACCTGTTTGCTTTTTTAGAAGTAAGGTTAATCGATTCGCCTAAATCAGCCAAGGTCAGTGTTTTTTTTAAAAGTCATGATAAATAAAAAAAAATAAGACAAAATGGCATTCATCAATTGGGGAAATGAGTCTGATGCACAGAAGAAATTTAGACGTTTCCTGGAGGAACAAGCCCTGATGGAACAGGCAATAAACTCGAGTCAAGGAAGGTCGGGTCAAGCTCCAGGAGTCGGCGGTGGCTCTTTGCTCTATAAAAACATCACGTCCATTCCTAACCAACATAGCACTCTAGTTATCACTAGTGAGTTGAATCACCCTACCTACAGATACTACGTTAGCAATTATTTTACGGGCAACATACTGGGTCCATTCGACACCGAAGTAAGCGTCGAAGACTATTCTTTAAACGACTTGTATTCATATCCCTTACAGTATTCTGGATATGGCTTAAGGTTTTATCGAGGAGACATCAACGAACACACGCTGATATTTTTAGACTACTCAGGAATGGTAGTAGAAAAGATCGTAGCGATATCTACAGACGTTAATATGGAAACGCTTCAAGGAAAATACATAGTCGCGACCGATTATGATAACGATTTTCTCTGGATCTTTGACGGAACTACCCTGTTGACTGACGTCACTACTTTTTCTGGAATAAATGGCTTTAACATAGGCTCAACTGGCAGCTATTCGGCGACGGCGTTTGGTTTTGTACTGAGTACTTTTACTCTCGGAGAAGGAGTAAAATATTATTTTTGTAATTCTAATTCAATTGCTCAAATCTACTCCGTCTCCAACGAACAGGCGATGAACAGTACAATTAGCGTCTATGTAATGTACGACTCAGACAAGTTTGTGGTAATGACACGCAACAACCTAGACAATAGACTGAGCAAAGTAGAGATACTTTCATCGAATGGGGCAGTCCAGCACCTCATAGAAATAGACACCGAAGTCTTTGATCACGACGATTTCACGATATACGGCAGCAACAAGTTTATAGTTCACATAAATAACTCTTCTAACGCTGAGGTGGATAGAGTCGTATACTACTACGACGGCTCTACCGGTCTGATGCACGAGACTGCGCTAAGCGGAGAGACCTATTCTAGCTTTGAAGCTTTTTATAGGCAAAGACAGCTGAGCTCAGCATACGACTATCCAATCGTTGAAAACGCGGTGTTTTGGTTTTTAGGTTCGACCACTAATGAAAACGGGCTCTCTTACTCCAATGAAATTGCGGCTTTAAGATTCTTTGAAGGCCAGCCTCCATCCCTATATACTTACGCAGAAGGCATCACTAAAGGGGTTTACTTATCAGACTCAGGCATAAGCAGGAACTTTTCTCTTTTTGTGACCGATCAAAACAACGACGGAACTCTTAATGCAATGGTGATTAAGGAGACGGGTGCGCCAGTCTTTTCTAGCCTAAACTACAATACCGATGGCTTAGTCGACCTAGGCATAACTGAGGTAGGCGAAAGAATCGCAGTGGTGATAGAATACAATGGACCTGAATCCGAGATCAATACTATCGTGCACTCCTTTAACTCCTCTGGAACAAAAGCGGTTCCTAAACTGGAGTTGACTACTAACTCACATACCGCTTACCGCTCTTATGGCGTCTATCTCATAACCGACCAGACCACCACCAACTTTTTGACCCCGTCTGGCTCTTGGGCACAGTATCCTTATTTTTTAGAGTATGCAGAGTCCTCTTTTCACACCAATTCGAACCAGACCTCTGCTCCCTACTATGCCGCTTGGAAATATAACGGAGTTGCATACACCCACACCCAATTGAACCAGGCTCCAGAGGAAGGCGTGGCGCCAGAGGACTTTATAATGGACGGAGCCATAGAGAACGGTGCTACGTGGTTTGGTTCAGGGTCTACTTACTTCACTAACCTTTATCCTGGACTCTTTGTGCTCGTAGCAAAGTCAGTGAGCTTGACTAGCTTTAGCATAAACGGAAACATAGGAGCCGACGGTGACGGACAGTTCGAAACAGAAACACTACCAGTATTGGGTTATTCTAAGCCATACACAGCATACGTTAAAAAGGTTTACGATTCTGGCGACCCTTCAATAAATCACATAATCATAATCGACACGGACGGCACCGGTGTAGTCCAAACGACAGACTTGTCTAACCAGACCGACTACCATAACGTTTCTGGAATAGAGGATGCGACCGAAATACACTATCTTCTCTTTGCAAAGACTCCAAACGAGTTTGGTTATGTTTCTACTGAAGAGGTGGAGACGGTGATCTCTGCATACTTAGACCTAGTCGATGGTCAAAGCTTAGCAACCACTCTTTCTACTCTCAACTCTAATTACTCAAACATAACTGACGTCTTTCCAGCATACGATTCTGAGGACCCGGATAGGCTCTATTATTTTAGCGATCAGTACTCTAATGAAGGGCCTAACACCATTAGCGATGGGGGCTCAGATATGTACGATGGAGCAAATATGATCACGACAAACTCCACGTCTAGAATATCCCTTAGGGCATTTAAGTCAAACGGTGAAGTTAGACAAATCGCTCTACCTGAGTTTGACAATATCTGGTTTGGCAGAAACGGCTTCTTCATCACCGTAATCAACGAGTATGGAAATCTCACAGTGATGAGTTATGACCTAAATGGAAACCTTACTGGGGAGTCAGATACTACTCACCCATTTACGGCGTACGCTAACTACATAGAGGACCGCGGAATAATTGTTACTGAAGAAAAATACTTTAATCCCGAAGAAGGCTTATTCTATCTACCTTCTCGTCTTTACATGATCCACCCTAAAGGCATGGAATACGTGGCACTGGACCTAGCCTTCGGTGAAAATAAGAGAGTTATTTCTAACGATTGGGGACAATGGAACGACTAAAATAAGAAAAAAACATGAAAAGAATTTGTATACTAAGCACCAACGAAAATGTTTTAGAAGCTAGGGAGATAGCAAAGGCCATCACCGAGTTTGAGGTTTTAAACACGCCAGCATCGGAGAGCGGAAAACTTCCAGCGACTCACTGGTTTTGTTTTATGTCCACGACCGAAGAAGGCTATGCACAGATCCTAGAGCTTCAAAAGAACAGCGTAATGGAAGAGTCTTCACCTAAGAGTTTTTTGCAAAAATGGAAGTTGAAAATCATAAAATAATAAGGTCTTTCATAACCAAGGAAGACGCTCAAGTTCTTATAAAGTGGATCGAAGAAATTCCTCAAAAGGAACTTGTTTCTAATTTTCACCTCACCTCTCTTGCAAAAGCGCTTAATGGAAGCTCCTATATATTTGACGTCTCTAAGACCGACCTGACTCGTTACGTAACTGACTATCAGCGGGTGAACCTTAACTCAGAAGAGGGGGTCCCTGACCTAGTCTATCGGTTGATCGATAGGATCTCAAAAACGTTGAGAGTATCGACCGACCATGTTTTCTTTCAAGCAGTTGACATGCATAGAGGAGGCATGATAAATCCGCACTACGACGCATCACTAGAAGGCTACATAAACTACAAGTGTAATCTTTGCATACTTTCGGAAGAGTATGAATTTTTCTTTGGAGACTCAAAGTTCAGAGTCGGTCCCGGTGACCTTTATTGTTTTGAAGCCAGCCTTTACAAACACTGGACTGCGCCCTTCAACTCTAGGAGAGTCTTTATGAGTTTCGGTTTCATGATACCGTACCGAGACCTAGGTAGAGAAGAAGAAGACCCTAGGGTGAGGCTAAGCAGAAGGATAGAAAAATATTTTCAGAGAAGGATTTCTAACTAGTCTTAGTATGATGACATAAATTAAAAATAAATTTACTAGCGATGATAATAAGCTTGATTTCTGACACTCACGGTAAACATCACAAACTAACTACGCCCAATCGTTTTAGAAAAAGCGACCTATGTGGAGGAGATTTGATTTTACACGCCGGCGATATTATGACCTGCGGTTACTCGATACTGGAACTCAAAGACTTTTTAAAATGGTTTAGCGGACTCGAATATTCACACAAAGTATTTATTGCAGGCAACCACGATCGGCTGTTTCAAATGCATCCTGAAAAAACCAAAGGGCTGCTTGCAGAATACCCCGACTTGATCTATCTAGAAGACGACGCGGTTGAGCTCGAAATCAGCGGGGAGACTATAAAGATTTACGGCTCTCCTTGGCAACCCGAATTCCACAACTGGGCATTCAACCTTCCTCGAATGGGAAAAGACTTGATGTCAAAATGGGAGGCTATCCCCGAAGACTCAGACATAGTCCTAACCCACGGCCCGGCCCAGACCTATCTAGACACAGCCGGCCACCCATACTATCATTCTCTATTGGGTTGTGAACTCTTAAAAGAAAGGCTTGACTCAATTCGACCCAAGATCCATGTCAGCGGTCACATTCATGGAGGACACGGACATACGTATAACGGAAAAACCCATCACTTCAATGCTTCAGTCTTAGACGAAAGCTATTTTTATTCAAATCTTCCTTTTAATTTTAATTGGAATCCAAAAACAAACGAAATCAAGTGGAGCCCTAAGATAAATAATTAAAATTATCACAGTTAGACCATGAAAAGATATGTAAAGCTTTTTGAGAGTTATCTCAGAGAATACAACGAATTGGATCCACGCGATATTCCAGAAGGCATGGGAGGAATGAGAGGTAGGCGTAGCGGTAGAATGGAAAGTTCTAGCGAAAGTCCAGTAGAAATGGCACACGACATCGCGGATGAGCTTGGAATCAATCACTCTGATCTTGATGCGAACCTAAGAGTTTTTGGAGTAGAGGGCGAGGAGCCAGACACCTATGGAGTATATCCTTTAATGGATGGAATAGGAATCCTAGTCGGAGTAACTTGCGCCCTAATCGCCGCGTCCTTCATAGGAGCAAAGATCGAGGTTACCATCAGAAACAGGCGATGGATGAAACAGGAAGTTAAAGATAGACTAGAGACTGCTCGACAAGAGATGCCTGACACAGACGAAAAGACCCTCGTCGAAACGGTGGTAGATGACATCAATAACGACTCTGAATTTCAACGGAGACTTTCAAACTGGAGTCAAGACCTTACTAGCGAATATTAGTTTAAAACCTTTACTTAATTTTCTAGTTAAAAACTAGAGATCAACAGTAGTCAACACTCGCTTTGTGTTTTACAAAAGAGGAGAGGTCTACTAAAATAATTAAGTAAAGCATGTATTATTATCAAAACTATTCATCAGCCCTACCGAGCCCGACCGCTAGTCTTACAGTCAATCGTGCTTGCCTAGATCACCACGACGGCGACACCTTCTATCTTAAGGACGAAACCCAATTTGAGATAGAGCTTTTCAATCCTAGAAAGTCAAAGGTTTTAGCTAAGATAGAAATAGATGGGACGAGCGTTTCAGGAAACGGGATAGTCTTGCACCCAGGAGAAAAAGTCCTTTTAGAGAGACGGATCGACTCCTCAAAGAAGTTTCTTTTTAAGACTTACAGAGCAGTCGATTCTAAAGAGGCCGATGGTGCAATATCCGAAAACGGAAGGATTCGGGTCTCATTTTATGAAGAGCAGGTTTCTTTTAGTTTAAATAACGCTACTAATAACTTTCCAAGTTTCTTGTTGACTGACTCCCCTACCTGGAAAAATGACGGTTTGCCCTATGCTGGGACCACCATAAACTACATTACAACCACAGCAGGTGCAAACGCAAGCGTCGCAGGAAGCCTGGAAACAGGTAGAGTAGAGAAGGGAAAACTCTCCGACCAAGTGCTCAGCACAGAAGGGTCATCCTTTTGTTTATATGCAACCAACGTCGTTGATCTCAAGATCCTACCTGAATCCCAAAAACCAGAGAATTCAAGAGCTATTCGAAACTATTGTTCTAACTGTGGAACTAACATCAAGGGCCAAGGCTGGAAATTCTGTCCAAGCTGTGGAACACAGGTGTAAAGCGTCATCTTAAAACAGGTTTTGGCTCAAAACATTTATTGTTTTTAAGATAAATAAAAACATGAAAAGGCACGTAAAGCTTTTTGAGAGCTGGCTTAGGGAGGAAGAGATCATACTCACTTCAAGACAGGGTCGAACTATTCGAGTAAAATCGGTTCACGGCAAGATTGAAGAGATAGACAACGAGTCAGGGATAAGATTTCCTTTTGTGACGGGTCAGCCAGTCACAGTCTTTATGAAAAGCTGGGCATGCAACAACGGTTTTCTATGGAACGGAGAAGATCCTTGTCCAGAAGAAAAGATATTTGGGATTCGAAAGAAGGACATACCTATGGGCCACGAACTAAGAATGATATTTCCAAACAAGTTTAGAAAGTAGGTTGAGATAAGGCATGGAATATTTTATCCACGAAACCTCCGTTATTGACGAGGGATGCACGATAGGAAAAGGATCTAAGGTTTGGCATTTTTCCCACCTGATGACTGGATGTGTTTTAGGCGAAGGCTGCAGCCTAGGACAGAATGTAGTAGTTTCTCCTGATGTGGTACTTGGCCGTAACGTGAAAGTTCAAAATAACGTTTCCATTTATACTGGCGTAATTTGTGAAGACGATGTATTTCTTGGGCCTTCCATGGTGTTCACCAACGTCATTAACCCGAGAAGCCATGTGGTGCGCCGGGACCAATACGCCACGACCTTGGTAAAAAGAGGAGCAAGCATTGGTGCCAATGCGA
>Ga0214923_10005699_pt1 | contig 14340 bp, 12 predicted proteins | sample LL1510_MetaG_FD_177993 | JGI IMG/M metagenome (GOLD analysis project Ga0214923, IMG submission 177993) | Freshwater microbial communities from Lake Lanier, Atlanta, Georgia, United States - LL-1510 | ecosystem: Environmental > Aquatic > Freshwater > Lake | place: USA: Georgia | collected... | reverse complement strand
TCGAAACTGGCGTGAGAACTAGAGTTCAGTCTGGCATAACTACTAATTTTTGGACAAGTCAAAAATGGACCATTTCAAGAATGGTGCTCGGAGTGAGAATCGAACTCACAAGGTCTTGCAACCGGTGGATTTTGAGTCCACTGCGTCTACCAGTTCCGCCATCCGAGCCCTGGAGGCCTGCGACTATAAAGCAATACAGACTCGCAAATCAAGGGGATTTAACTCCCCTCCTATCCATTTTTTAACATTAATTACAGATATTTAAGCGCAGCTAGGGCGGGACGCCTAATTGTGCAGCAGTAATCTGACATCTAACGCATACCCCTTAGCAACGCAGATGCCACCTTTGACTGTCCTGCTGCAGAAAGATGAAAACAATCTCCCGCCACATCCCCACCTTCAAATCTAATCTGCTCAGGATCCGCCAGATATTTTGCTTCAAAAGCCTTCGCTGGGTGTTTTTGCCCGCGCCAATCGTTAAATTCATCGACAGCTTTCTTCTGAGCATCTCGATAGGCACGTATCCGATTTGCCAGTAGAGACTGGCGGCTAGAGTCCTGTGCTGCCTGCGAGAACAAGGTGGGACAAAGAAGTACAGGACTAGGAGGAACGAAAGCACTAAAAAGTTTAAACATGGGATCAACCACACTTTCATTCTGTGGCGTCTTAGGAGCAAACAACCTTTCGCGAGCTTCCTGGCACGTAACCTCTTCGCCATGGAGACGAATTTTATGTTCAAGTATGGATTTTTCATGGAGCAATGCTGTGACAGGCAAAAAAGCCGGAACATAAATTTTAGTCCCTCGCGCTGCCACGTGACCATTAAGCACTAAGTACTTCATCGCTACTAACAAGTCGTCGCCGTACTCAGAAGATCCAGTTACATCGTCATAGGATTGCGCACAAAGGTCATTGCCCGTGTAGTACATTATAATGCTTGATGGCAGGTCGTTATGCCTCGCTCCCAATAGACGCGACGCATGCACCATGCCCGACTTGCACGCGCGCCGTTCTCGCCGGCAATCAGAATATTTCTAGAATCATAACCCAAGGCTCTTCCCACAAAATAACCGTACGAGAGTCGATGTTCTTCTATCGTTCGCCCGGAAATCATTTGCATGACATTTTGCCAAACCCACCCTGATCCACCGTCATTTTCGCGAACTGATGGTCTCACTCGTTCAGGCCAATCTGCATCGTTAAGATATTTCTTAAATTCTTTTGGGACGGCTGTAGAAGTCAAAGAAACATCCGAAGAACCGTTGAAAACGTCCCAAAGACTCCTCGAGTCAAATTCAATCTTTGGATTTGCTGCAGCACCCGTAGACATACTGTCACCCAGCACAGCAAGCCCATCAAAGCCTGGTGCTTGCAACGGATGCGCAAGAATTAAAGTCACGGTCAGGAGCCTTAAAAAAATCAACTACTTCATTCCTTACTAAAAAATCGCCGCATGAGTTTTGGCATTTGCTTGGCAAGAGCTAACACATCACTAAAGCTAGGATCTGCGGCACGAAACAAAACAGGCCCTGCTACCATAGCAAATGGCACGTTGGCGTCAATGCTCCTGGCGAGGCCCTCAATGGTTAACAAACTCTTAGCCATAAGCAGCAATCCCGCTGGCATGGGAATCCCGAGCCTATCCGCCCCCTCAAGTGCCGCTTCGACCATATTATTAAGAGATGGCATTTCTCCACCTGCAGCTTGAGAGTCTTCAACCATTTTTATAAGTTTATGGAGCTCTGCCCTTATTTTCTCACGATCGATTGTTTTACCATTGGTCTCCCGACCCATTTCACCGAGAACATCGATTAATTTTTCAATGTCTAGTGACATCACAGCTTTTAAAATGCCGGCAATAAAACGGCGATCATGATCGAGCAGCTCGCCAGCTAACCCCCAGTCGTACAATCCAACCGTACCATCTTCGAGTAACATCAAATTTCCAGCGTGAGGATCTGCATGAAAAAGACCCCATTCAAAAATCTGGACCAACAATTCGCTAAGGAGACGCTTGGCAATTGTTTTGCGCCTCTTAGTATCAATTTCAACTTTACCTGCAATGATGTCGCTGAGCTTAGCCCCATGCAGCCGCTCCATAACAATCACGGTCTTACACGACAATCGGGGATGTAGAACAGGAACACGCAGAGATTTTTGCCCTTTGGCTTCAATTAACTCTTGAACCCTAAGCATGGTTTCACGCTCATGGTTGAGATTCATTTCTCTCCGCAGGCTCTCGCAAAGATCTCTTACATCCACCAGGAACCTTCGCGAAAGTCGAGTTACCGCGAACGGTTCAGCTACCAGAACCGCCGACTCAATTGCCGCAATCGATTCGGTCAATCTGATCATAGCGGACGGCTTAAGTAGTTTGACCACCCAGTGATTTCCAGCCATATCGACCGCCCCATGTACCTGGGACATACTGGCAACCCCTAGCGGTTTGGTTTCCAATTTCAATTCATCCCGCCAGGACGGTACTTCACGATCAAGGATAAGCTGAACTTCCTGCCAGGGTAAGGGTGGCCAATCCCCATAAAGACGGTCTAGCTTTAGCATGTCTATGATGGGAACGGCTTCTTTTCCCATCCGCGAAAGCCACACCTGCATTGCCTTGCCATACAGGGGCCCCCAAGCATCAAAAACACTCAAAAGAGCTTCGCCCATAATGGAAAAAACTTTGGCATCACTCCACGGCACAAGCGATGAATCCCTGGCCACGGCCTTAGCAAATTTCAGGGGTAAGCCCAAAGTAGCATGAGTCATCCAGCCAGCACTTAATCGCCAGAGCTCTCTTGGTATTGCCAGAGGAGAAAACGAGGTACGAAAGCGGACGCCATCCGCACCGTTTTTCCTGGATTTATGATCCTGTGAAGACATAAAATTTGGTTCAAACCTCTCGAGGAAAACTTTCAGATTGCCGCGTGTAATTTCCCGTACAATCCCTTATAATGAATCGTTAAATAAATCATCGGTATTACTTTACCACTTTTCCCATTCTGATGTTTAACTTGAGGCAAGGTCACTCGTCATATGCAAACCAAAGAAGAGATCGTTAGAAATTGGCTACCACGATATACAGGCACCCCAATCGACGAATTTGGTGAGTATATTCTGCTCACAAACTTTTCGAATTATGTCACGATTTTCGCCAATAAATTCAAATCTCAAGTCCGAGGTTTGGATAAATCAATGCAAACGTCCACCAATAGCGATGGCTTAACGATTGTAAATTTTGGCATGGGTTCTGCCAATGCTGCGACAGTCATGGACTTGATAACTGCTATAAAGCCCAAAGGAGTGCTTTTCTTAGGCAAATGCGGCGGGCTCAAACATTCCACTGAAATCGGGCACTTTATTTTGCCTATGGCTGCAATCCGGGGAGAGGGCACAAGCAACGACTACCTGCCTCCAGAGGTCCCAGCAATGCCGTCATTTAAACTCCATAAATTCGTATCAGACAAATTAATTCATAAGGGTCTCGAGTATCGTACTGGGGTGGTTTACACGACAAATCGGCGAGTATGGGAACACGATATCGCATTCAAAGAACGCCTGAGGAAGCTCAAACCGATTGCCATCGACATGGAAACGGCCACTATTTTTTCCGTTGGCCTAGCTAATGACATACCCCGTGGGGCCTTGTTACTAGTTTCAGATGTGCCCATGACGCCCGATGGAGTAAAAACCGAGGAAAGTGACAAAAAAGTAACCAGTGAATTTGTAGATCTTCATCTGGAAATTGGCATCCAGGCCATGACCGAAATCGGTGCTAAAGGTGAAAAAATCAAACACTTCAAATTCTAAACTTTATGGCCAATGACCCCAAAAGTAAGCGCGCCCTTGTAACACATCACTTCCTGTGGATTGTCCTACGCCTTGTTTCACAAATACTGCTAATTGCGTTTACCTGTTTTCCACGCGCATACGCTGTTGATGAATCGTCTGAAAGCCTGCCAACATACAAAGTCGAATCAATAGAGATTGTTGGATCAACTAGGCTAACAAGCGATTATATTTACGAGCAATTGCGGATTTCCGATGCCACGGTGATGTCCGATGAATGGTTATCAGAAGCCAGAACCACTCTTCTAGGTTTGGGCGTTTATAAATACGTTTTTTTTGCCCTCCGAAAAGGCTCAAAGCCCGGCTTTGCGAAATTATTAATCACAGCTAAAGATGATGAATCGGTTGTTTCAGACTGGGCTGCGGGTGGAGAATTCGGCCTTTCCCTCGTCAAACCCTCCCCCGACCTTAACGAAAATTCAGCATTTAGAGGCTATCGACTCGGTTTAGTAGCCAGAAATATTCTGAATCGCGGGCACAGAGCCGCACTTTTAGCCGAAATCGCAGCGGATGGAAATCTTGCACTTGGCAGTCTCGCCTACGGCCTGCCTCGATTCGTAAATGAATCAATACAATTTGACGCGGTATTATCAGTCGTCGATCCTACTGAGAAGTACTTCGACACTGATGGCTTCGGCATGAAGGCCCAAACCATATGGACGAGGCAGCGGCGCGGTTTCGACATTAATTACGGCTTAGTTTGGTATTCCAATCGGCACGAAAGATACAGCATCCCATCGGCGCCACAGCTTGTGTCTGGTCCCAAAATTGGGATCATTCGCGAGACCAGACTGCTTAGTTTCATGCCTAACAATGGGTACAGGGCATCAGTCTCGCTAACACCCTCCCTTGTAAACAGAGCACAAGCAACCTTTGAGGCCGAACTTGCGCGCACCTTCATTGGACAAGATATTGGCGCTCTTACTTTTTCAGGAAAATCGCTGCAGGTTGGAAGAGCCAGTTCCAGTCTGCGGGGCGAAGTTAAATATGAACTCCCAATTGTCACGTCAAGTCACGGACTTCGTTCCTTGTTATATATTTCGCGACGTGCAGGACTAGATCGCACAGCTCTCAGCAAGTTCACGGGCTACGAAACTGTTGCTGGTTATCGTTACCACTCCACGGGGTTTATCGGCGACATAAACTTTAAAATCATTTCTAAAAACCCATTTTTAGAAAAGTGGCAGACAACTGCAAAAAGCCAATTTCAAGAGCATGATCTAAAGCCAACAGGTGACACGCCATGAAAAAATCCATGGCACCGCGCTTGGCCGTAATGGCATTAATTTCAATTTCACCCTTCTTAAATGCGTCAACAGACCAGCTGTCAGTGACTCGCGCAACGTGGGAAAATACCGGTAAAGGTAATACTATCATCCTAGATGTAAGAGAATTGTTAACCGTAGAACAGCGCGAAATAGTCAAATCTGGATTCAGCACATTCACTTTGCTTGCAGTAGCAGAAAATCGGCTCAAAAACGATGAAGCCCCTCCCGCGATGCGCCTCGTCTGCCGTGTCAAATATGACACCTGGGAAGAAAAATATCATACAACGAGAATCGAACCTCCTCCGATCCAAGACTACACAGGGACAAAGCTTGATGTCTGGTCAAAGTCCTGTCTCGTATACAAAATCTCTGAACCAGAAATCATTAATCGACTAAAAAGTGGAGGTACATTATACGCCACCCTACAAGTCCGGCAATCATCACAGGACGAATCCGGGAAAATAAAAAACTGGTTGGTCAAACAACAGTCCGGATTTATGCAGGGACTCTATTCTCACATGCTAGGAGATCTCCAGTTGGGCGGAAAGGTCGAAATCCTCGTTGACGTTCCATCACTAACTACGTCTGAAAAAACAATTAAAAACCAAAAATAGGATAGCCAGCCGTGCTGAAATCTCAGCTGCGAAAAAAGACAAATTCCATAACCCACCTGCCGCGAGTCTCTTGGCATCAATGGAGCGTTGTTCGTCTAGCTGCAATAGCTATGGCGACTGTAATTGCTGGATATCTCACCGCAGCAATTCTTGCAGTAAAAAGCATCGATTACCTCCTCCATATCGCACACGATCCTTCTGTTGAAACGACGATTAATCTGGGGATGCAAAGCCAAAAAGACGCTTACAAGGTTCAACAGGAACTTTTAGCTCTAAAGTTACAGCCTCTAGTGAAGGGAACAAAAGACCTATCAAGAGCAAAGTTAGACGCCGCCCTTAGGTCTGCAGGTGCTTTAGAAATAATGAAACAAGGCTCTTGGGAAATACTCAATAATTCAGCCGCCCAATCAAAGTCCATCTATTGGGAGAACCGTACTGATCTTGTGGTAGATAAGTTTCTCGTTAGGTTTAATCACACCCGACAGGAAGAAGAATACAGAAAATCGGAGGAAGTACTCCAACGCTACAAAGTCATCGGCCTTGAATTACGCGCAAAAATTCGTCCAGCACTAATAACAGCTCTATCCGCAACCCTAGCCGTCATGTGCGCGCTTTTAATGACAGCCTTTGCATACATGACCAATAGAAGCAAAACAAGAATCCAGAGACTTGTTCAGGGATTCATAAGCTACGCCAGTGGCGACGACGACTTTAGATTTAAAGTGCACGGGCATAATGAGCTAGGCTTACTTAGCAGACAATTCAATAGAATGGCAGACGACCTCGCCGAGAACCGCTCAAGGGCAGTAGGGTTAGAAAAGCTCGCCTCATGGCAAACGATTGCACGCAAAATGGCCCACGAAATAAAAAACCCCCTAACTCCCATTCAGATTATGATCGGACAGCTCCATCGAAATTACGATGGGTCAAGCGAAGATTACTCCAAGCTCCTCGACAAAGCTCACAACGTCATTCTAGAAGAAGTCGCAGGCCTTCGCCGGATGGTAGATGATTTTTCTCAATTTGCCCAACTACCATCACCTAGACTTGCAAGAAGTAACGCCACTTTATGCGCTCAGCAGACCGTGCAGCTTGCTGAACATAGCTACCCTCCCCACGCGATTCGTTACGAAGGACCCACCGACAATGTTTTGGGGGAATTTGACGATCAACTCATCAGAAACGCCTTGCACAACTTAATAAAAAACGCCGCGGAAGCAGATTCCAAGTCAAATTACCCGATTACGCTTCGACTTCAGCACACACCAAATCACATCATATTCGAGGTCGAGGATCAGGGGCCGGGCATACCCAAAGATTTAAGAAACAGTATATTCGAAGCATACGTAACCACAAAACATACTGGTCCAAATCCTGGAATGGGCCTCGGACTGGCTATTTGCCAGAAAATCGTGTTAGAACACGGAGGAAAATTGGCCCTTGAAAGCCAACCCGGGCGCACCCTATTTCGCTTAACTTTGCCTCGACACCACGAAGGAACTGAAATTGAAGAGTAAAAGTGACGCGATCAAGGGCTCAAAAATACTAATCGTGGACGATCATCGAAATATCCGCGTTAGTTTGCGACTCATATTAGAGGCTGAAGGTGCCGTAGTGTCAGAAGCCCCTACTTTAATGGACGCAAAGTCCAAAATCACGATAGATCCTTCGAATTCTGAATTTAACTACGATTTAGTCCTTCTTGACATCCGCTTGCCAGACGGTAATGGACTCACTTTGCTTGAATACCTTAATAATTGGCGCGTCGCCAGCCGCGTCATTGTAATTAGCGGCGAAGGCACCTCTGCGGAAGCATACAATGCAACACAGATGGGGGCTTTCGACTATATTGAAAAGCCGTTCACGCCTGAGAGGGTACTGGTAAGTGCTGGAAGATGTCGCGAGTACAACCGAATAGAGAAGGTCAACGAAGCCCTCAGCAAAAATAAAAACGGGTTAGAAATAGTAGGCCAGCACGCAAAAATTCATGATGTCTTGGCTCTAATAAGTAAAGTTGCTCCAACAACTGGTCGGGTCCTGATAACTGGCGAAAGCGGCACAGGCAAAGAATTAATTGCCCGTGAAATTCACAAAGCATCGCAGCGTTCACAAAAAACCATCATAAAAGTAAATTGTGCTGCCATACCCAAAAACTTGATGGAAAGTGAACTTTTTGGTCACGAAAAAGGCGCGTTTACAGGTGCACTTAAAACAAGAATTGGGGTTTTTGAAAGAGCCGATGGGGGAACGTTGTTCCTAGATGAAATTGGAGAGCTCGACCTCGACGTTCAGGCCAAACTTCTTCGCGTATTGCAGAATGGGGAATTCACCCGAGTTGGCGGAGAAAAGGTCATAACTTCGGATGTCAGGATCATCTGCGCCACCAATCGAGATTTGAAACAGATGTGCCACGCTGGAGAATTTAGAGAAGACCTATTTTATCGACTAAATGTAATCACGATTCAAAGCCCCGCTCTACGCGAACGCGCCAGCGACATCCCCGAACTTAGTAAAAAGTTTCTCAATGAATTTTGCGATGAACATTCCCTTGGTCGTAAAGAATTTTCAGACAGAGCCATCAGACAATTAAGTGAGTATAGTTGGCCCGGAAACGTGCGCGAACTGCGCAACGTCATTGAGCGCACAGCTATTTTCTCTGGGGACTCTATAATTGATCACGTAGACGATTTAAACGATAATACCACTGAAAACCGACCGGAAGAGGAGTTTTTGCCCTCAACAGCAAATCTTGACCTGAACTCGATAACAATACAGGTTAGAAATTTGACCTGGGAGAAATTTCAAGAAACAGCCGGTCGACAATATCTAACTCTCATTCTAAAAAAATCAGAGGGTAATGTTAGTGAGGCCGCGCGAACATTAGACGTTGAGCGCGCTTACTTACACAGGCTCATGAAAAAATTGGGCATAAATCGCCCCTAACAAAAACCCGCTCTTTAAAAAGCACCACTATCAGATGACTCCAAAAGAAGAACATGCTCGTCATCTCGAACTACTTTGACGTTTGGTCCGATACGCCATTTGAATTCAATCTTTTGAAAATCCGCAGCTGACAATGGCCATGTACTCCTAAAGATTGACTTCTCAACAAAAAAATAGCGAAATTCAGTGCCCTTCGTGGCTCCAACTTGAGCTATTCCGGCCAGCGACACCAAATGCGGCACCAGATTCCCTTGTGCTAATACACGAGTGGCTTTTCCATTTTTAAGGATTTCTATAGCCTCACTAATTGCCTGGACGCGGGCAATTGACGGGGAACAGTGCTTTTTAAAAGGTTTCCCCCTCCAATATCGCGACCCTAATTCAAGAGAAGGGAATGCGAAAATTAGTAAGGTAAAACAAAACACCAGCATTCTTTTTAAGGTAAAAATATTCTCGGGCCACAGTGATAAAATCATAAATGCAGCGGCTATCGCTAACGGCGCCGCCCTGTGATTACCCCAGTAACCTCCAAGCATTCTAATGGCGAGCAAAATAATAGCGGTCATGAATGGCAGAGCAAAATTTAAGTCTACAAATCGCCATTTGACATATTTAGACACTTTAGAATTTAAACATAAGCTTGGTATAAAGACCCAAAGTAAAATCTTCCCAAGCTCGATAGAAGCCTCAGCGATAGAAGACATAGTCAAGCCTGAAGCACCCAAAACAGCGCTGGTATAAAAATCAGACCTTCCCCAGACAAGAGGCCTAACAGCGAAAACTCCAATCCCCCATAAGATGCTCATAAACAAAAATGTAATGCCCGCAGGCTTTTTACGATAAAACAGCAGTATCATGCCAATAAACGCCCCCAAAATTGGGTACTCTTCCTTGCAAGACATTAAAACCAGCAAGGAAACGCCGGCTGGAAAATATTTTCCTGAAAAAATGAAAGCCATCATCCATGCCAGCGGAGCAAGAGACCATGTACCCGGATGGGATGGATAGAGAACAGCATTTAAAGTCATCGGACTAAATAAAATGACGCCAAAGGCACAATGAGCGGAATTCTTATCAACGTAACTTTTACCCTTCAGCCATAGCGGAGCAATTGAAGCGATAATAATACTAATCATTTCAATCCGAACGGCGAGAAGCTCCGGTGAGACATATGAACGCAAAGGTGCAATGAACAGTAGAATTGGATCAAAATGATCATTAAAAATATTTACGTCCCGAGTCGAAAGAAACGGATTAATTTGCTGCCAAGAAATCAGCTGCAATGCCTGAGCATAGATTCCCAAATCGTAGTTATTGAAACAATAAGCACCCAGAGCTTTCTCTACAGGAACCCAAATCAACAACAGAAACAAAAACCAACCTAAGACAGGAATTACCATCACGTATTACTCTGGTTGAAGTGGAATGCGACTTCTTCGAAAAGTATTGGCCAGATAAATCAAAATACCAACCCACAAAACCACAAAAGCCCAAAATTGCTGATCTGTCACGATCTCGTGAAAGATAAAAACGGCTATAATAAACTTTCCGGTAGGGGAAATATAATTGATCATCCCCAGTGAGGTGAGAGTAAGACCCCTTACTCCATGGGCAAACCACAACAATGGTAGGGCCGTGAGACCACCGCCTAGTAAAAGCAGCCAGCTTTGTTTATTCCAAGCTTCAACAAAAGCAGGATCAGGAGCCGTCGTGACTAAATAGAAACAAGCAAAGGCAAAAAGAAGACTGGCCTCGGTTGTCAAAGCCACAAGTGGCGCAGCTTTTACGATTTTTCTTACAAGACTATACCCGCTAAATGTCACAGCTAAACCGATGGCTAATGCCGGAACTTTGCCAACAGAAAAACCATATATTCCAACTCCTACCGCAACCAATGCGACCCCGGCCCACTGACCAATTGTAAGACGTTCTCGCAAAAAAATCACACCAAGAGCGGCACTAATAAGTGGAGCGATAAAGTATCCCATGCTCATTTCAACAACTTGATGTCGCTCGACACCTAGAATATAAATCCACCAATTAGCGCCGATCAACAAACCCGAAAGCATTAGCCAAGGCCATCTCCCACGATCAAACGCTAGCAAGTTTTTTGATTGTCGATCCCCGACAAAAGAAAGAAAAACCAAAAAAGGCAAACTCCAAAGGCAACGATTTATAAAAACAATAAATGCAGGCGTACCCTCAAAAAGCCTCCAAAAAAGCGGCATGCAACCCCAAACCAAGTAGGCTGCGACCGCCGACGCCCAAGACGACAAATTATCGCGTTCATGCGTCACAAAAAATAGCCCTCGTGTGTTATTTGTTCTAGAAAGTCAAAATTATTCAGTTGCCGTGTCAGCACTTTCAGGCGACAAAACAGGCGAGCCATTATCACTTGGCAATTCTTCGACCATTCGCAGTTTTGACTGTATTGTGCGTGATTTTCTCGATGCATCCTCGATCCTACCTGCAGCTTCTCCTAATTTCTTCTGAACACCATCAAGGATATCCCCGAACTTCCCGAATTCAGATTTCACAGCACCTAAAATTTTCCAAACTTCTCCCGATCGTTTCTGAATCGCTAAAGTTCTAAAACCCATCTGCAAGCTGCTTAGCAAAGCTGAGAGAGTCGTCGGCCCGGCAATTGTAACTCTAAACTCATTTTGCATCTTTTCCATGACTCCGGGAATTCTCAAAATCTCCGCATAGAGCCCCTCGGTTGGAAGGAACATAACTGCAAAGTCAGTGGTTTTTGGAGGATGGATATACTTATCGCGGATACTTCTGGCTGCAACCTTTACAGCAGAATCTAGCTCCCTACGCGCTGCCAGGACCTGGTCTGTTAGACCAGCATCTTGGGCGTCTAGAAGCCGTTGATACGCCTCTTGCGGAAATTTGCTATCAACAGGGAGGAAAACTACATCACCGTTTTCATCGCGCCCCGGTAGCTTGATTGCAAATTCAACAATTTCTCCACTTCGACCCAACTTAGCGTTTGCTTCAAATTGATCTGGTGTGAGCATTTGCTCTAAAAGCATCGCAAGCTGAACTTCGCCCCATGTGCCCCGCGACTTCACGTTTGTTAGCACACGCTTCAGATCACCAACACCGTTTGCCAGTGATTGCATTTCGCCGAGACCCCGCTGAACCTGTTCGAGACGCTCACCAACCATTTTGAAAGACTCGCCGAGGCGACGTTCTAACGTTCCCTCTAGTTTTTCTTCAACCGTACGTCGCATTGACTCCAATCGCTCGCCACTTTGCTTTTCTATATGAAGAAGACGTTCATCGACGGTTCGCTGCAGATCGCGCATACGTCCATCGTGCCCCTGAGCGATTGTTGACCACTGTTTAGACATTACATCTAGCTGTCGCAATTGATGTTCAGAGTTTTTCAGCACATGGTTACTAATCAGCTCGTGTCCGGCACGCATGGCCGATGACAGCTCTTCTCTTAAGTTTTTGCCGAGATTAAACATAAAAACAAAAATTCCGGCAGAAATACCTGCTAGGAACACTAACAAAGTGATTATCAATACATAATCGTTCACGGAGAAACCTCAGTAGAAACGTTTTGTTCTTTAGCCACTGGCGCTGTCTTTTCAAAGACGGGCAAAAAAATCAAACCCAAACCAAGTCCAATTATAAAACCCGAAAAATGTGCCAAGTAACTTACCGTTGGATCATAAGTCTGTGGCACCAAAACTAACAGAGAAAACCCCACCGCGCGCAAAACCTTTTTTGCCCACCATTGCCCACGATCAAATCGCACATAAAGAACTAACCATAGGGCCACCATGCCGTAGATCATGCCTGATGCCCCCAGTAAATGAACTCGCTCATCACAGAAATAGACTGTGATTACATTGGACAAGGCTCCAATTAGTATTGGCAAGATTAAGGACGCCAGGAGGCCGAAATAACCCTGCAGTATCCATGCGAAAAAAATGAACACGGGCAGGTTGTGAAACAGATGCTCAAAATCTCCATGTCCAAGCAAAGCCGAGAATATGCGCCAAACTTGACCGTCACGAAACAATTCAGCTCTAGATACTTGAAATAAATTGAACCTCTCCGGCCATTGCCAGCTTAATAAGCTCGATAATGTCATCAAGAAAACTAAAAATGCCCCTGGGATTGCGCTTCCAGCAGGGGGCTTCACTTCAAATTTTCCAGGGACTTTTGGCGGAGTTGGGGCAAAATCTTCGGGCGGTGGATCACCCATAAATCCATCGCTTGACTCTCTAATTGAATACTCTTGATCATTCACACCATCACCTCCTAGGCCTCATATGTCTGAGGCGCCAGCCAGGGTAAATCATACCATTTCGAAGTTTAATCCTACTGGCCTTAACGCGACGAAGGCGGCAAGGGCAAAACCCCATCCCGACTAAATGTGTAAACCATCGTATTTATTAACTTTTAATTTAGATCACCTCTTGTGGACAGTCGATGGGATTTTTTGTTAATAGGGTTCGTGGAAATTTGAACTACTAGCTGGAATTGTTGGCAATTTAATGGACACAACTGATCTCAATTCGGCAACCGACAACATTGGCCCAGCGGCCTCCAGCGCGAGAAATTGCGCGGATATCAACGAATGTGCCGCCGATAGGCGCACATCATCGCGCCTTCCAGGCTTTTACGAACTTCCTGCTGGCGAGCGTCTAACGACTGTCGCAAAAGTTGCTGGATTATCAGAAACAGAAAAATTCAGTGTAGGACAGTTTGGCTCCCTAAATGGCGAACTTACTGATGTTTTCATTGAAAATGCCGTTGGTACTTTTTCCTTACCACTTGGAATAGCCACCAACTTTCTAATCAATGGCAAAGACATTCTTGTGCCTATGGCCGTCGAAGAATCAAGTGTTTTGGCTGCTGCAAGCCATGGCGCAAAGTTGGCTAGGATTGGTGGAGGATTTTCAACCTCGGCGACCGCACCCATAATGACGGGTCAAGTGCAATTATTTCTCAATAAAGCCTGCGATTTCGAGTCAATTCTACACGCGCGCAAAGTCGAACTTCTTGAACTAGCAAATCGTGGTCATGACAGCCTGATCTCCCGTGGAGGCGGTGCCCAGGATCTTGAATGGCGCTTCATACCAGAGCTAAAAAGCTTGGTCATACACATCCACATCGACACCCGCGATGCTATGGGCGCTAACATCGTAAATACTATGTGTGAAAGAGTTTCAACGATCATGCCAAAATTGCTTCCATGCGAAATTGGTCTGCGAATTCTGACAAACCTAACACAACGCCGCCGGGCCAGGGCTGAATGCTTGATCCCGGCATCAGCGTTCAATTCTCCAGAGTTTAATGGCAGCGACGTAGTCGACAGAATCGAAAAGGCCTACTTATTTGGCTTTTATGACGTGCACAGAGCTACCACTAATAATAAGGGGATTATGAACGGGATTGACCCTGTACTTATTGCAACCGGAAACGACTGGCGAGCAGTTGAAGCAGGGGCGCACTCGTGGGCTTGTAAAGATGGGACGTATCGGCCACTGGCAATTTGGAAAAAAACACTTCATGGGGACCTCCATGGATCCTTGGAATTACCTATGGCGGTCGGCGTTGTTGGGGGTGTTACAAAGCTTCACCCCACCGCCCAGGCAAGTCTTAAAATCATGGGAAATCCTGACGCCAGTATGCTCGCACAG
>Ga0214923_10005698_pt1 | contig 14341 bp, 14 predicted proteins | sample LL1510_MetaG_FD_177993 | JGI IMG/M metagenome (GOLD analysis project Ga0214923, IMG submission 177993) | Freshwater microbial communities from Lake Lanier, Atlanta, Georgia, United States - LL-1510 | ecosystem: Environmental > Aquatic > Freshwater > Lake | place: USA: Georgia | collected... | reverse complement strand
ATCGCTATCTTTCTGTCGCTTTAAGATGGAGAACTGGAGATGAGTAGAGCACTCTCTAATGTCGCCACATCGCGATCTTCGTAGTTTGTGCCCAGAGGCCCAAAAAATCCTCTCTTTAGGCAGGGGTTTCACGTATAGTTTTTTGAGGGTGCTGAACACAAATCAACCTCATGGTGAAGCTGAGCAGAGATATATCGCTAAACCAGAGGGGGTTTTTGTCAGTAACTCTAATGATGGCCAGCTTGTTGGTGTGTCGCAGTAAGAGATTCGTAGAACCACGAATCTTGCATGATAAGCGAAACGACGTAGCAGCTAAGAGCCAAGCTGCATGTAGTGAAGTACGGTGATGAGAGGTGGTGTAATGAGTGTGGAATGGTGCAGGAACCAGGGGATAGCAGGTAGCACGGAAGGTCAGAGCAAAGATCAAAGCAACATTCAATCACTCTCGGAACTTGTAGTAGCCAAAACCGGCACTGCACCAACTCAAAACGCTCGTAGAGGTCACGACTCAGGGGGTCGCCCCGGTGGACATGGCAATGGCAACAGTCGGCAGCCATCTGACAAGCAGGGAAGCACGAAAAACGTTTCAAAAACCCCCGCACTGGATTCTTTTTGTCGAGATGTGACGACAGAAGCTCTGGAGGGCGGGATTGATCGTGTCATCGGACGGGACGCTGAAATAGAGCGAATGATTGGAGTGCTTCTTCGCCGCACCAAGGGTAATCCAGTCTTAACGGGCTCTGCGGGAGTCGGTAAAACGGCGATAGTGGAGGGCTTTGCCCTAAGAGCTCTCTCAGGCGACCTACTCGGTTTTGAAGATGCAAGGGTGCTCGCTCTTGATCTAGCTCAATTGACTGCAGGAACAAAATATAGAGGGCAATTCGAAGAGCGGCTAAAAGCAGTTCTCCGGGAAGCCCAACAAGATAAAAACGTCATTCTCTTTATCGACGAATTGCACATGATTGTAGGGGCTGGAGGAGCCGAGGGTGGCCTCGATGCAGCCAATATTATCAAGCCTGAGCTGGCTCGTGGTGGGCTCCGGGTTATCGGAGCCACTACAGATGAGGAATATCGTAAATATATCGAGGGTGACAACGCACTGGGAAGACGCTTCCAGAGAATTCAAGTTAATTCCCCTGGCGCAGAAGACACTTTAGAAATTCTTCACGGAATAAGAACGAAATATCAAAAGCACCACGGTGTCAAAATAACTGATGGGGCACTCGAGGCTGCTGAAAGACTGTCCCGCCGGTACATCCGGAGGAATTCCCCAGATGGCGCAATCGACGTCATAGATGAGGCTGGAGCAGCAAAGGTCGTCTTGGGCGGGCCGACACCGCTTGTAGTAGACGTTACTGACATTGAACAGGTGGTATCCAAAATAAGTGGAGTGCCTGTAGATCATGTTTCAGCCGATGAATCGAAGAGACTCCTGACATTAGGGATTGACCTTAAAGCACGTGTAATCGGACAGGATCACGCTTGTGAACAGCTAGCTAGTGCGGTGATGAGGAAGAGAGTTGGAGTCTCAGACCCAAACAGGCCTTTATCATTTATGTTTGTCGGGCCAACAGGGGTTGGCAAGACTGAGCTTAGCAAACAACTAGCCGAGCAGTTGTTTGGCGATCGTGAGGCGGTTATTCAGATTGATATGTCTGAGTATATGGAGAAACACAGTGTGTCGCGGCTATTGGGCGCGCCTCCCGGATACATCGGGTACGAGGAGGGTGGACAACTGACCGAAAAAATCAGAAGGCGTCCTCATGGTATTGTTCTTCTGGATGAAATTGAAAAAGCTCATCCAGATGTATTGAATATACTACTCCAAGCATTTGAGGCGGGTAGACTCACGGATGGCTTGGGTAGAGTTGTTAGCACAAAGGACTGCATCTTTATATTGACCTCCAACGTAGGCGGCGCAGATGGCGAACTATCACTGGGAGGTGGATTCGGTTTTTCTGCTCTTGGAACTCAAGCGGCATCCTCTCGAAGTAAGGTACGTGAGCGCTCGAGTAATCACTATGAGCAAGCTGTTCAGGGATACTTTCGACCTGAATTTCTCGGCCGGATTGATGGTATAATTCCCTTTCATCCGCTCAGTCGTGACGATCAGCGTCAGATTCTTCAGCTGGAAGTAAGGAAATGGACCGAGTTGATTAGTGAGTCGAAAGGATTGCAGATCTCTCTGACTTCAGAAGCAGAGGCGTACATCTTGCAGCGGGGCTTCGATTCTCGTAGGGGGGCTCGTCCACTTAAGCGTGCTATTGAGAATTTAGTCATCGATTCAGTATCTGATTTCCTGCTCAGTAATCCGCACCCAAACGAGCGGGGCACCTCTTTGTTGGTCGATTTAGATCAGGGTGTGATTCGAGTGTCACAGGTGGCACCCGGCAGGGGCAAAAAGAGCCGGTCCGATGCGAGGTCTCGTGGTAGCGCGTATTACTCGTAGGTTGGTATAGCGTTTTCCGAAGGTCCCGGGTTAGTCCAGCCTCGTATGCCGGACGATCACGCCCCGAACCATGTAGAGAACATCTTCAGCGATATTTGTGGTGTGGTCGCCGATCCGTTCAAGATTTTTTGAGACAGAGAGGAGCATAATTAACCGATCTGCCTCTTCCGGGTGTTCTTTAATTCCATCAGACACCTGCTTGAAGACGCTTCGGTTGACGTTATCTATCTCCTGATCGGCGTTGCACACCCATTGGGCAGTCTTTTCATCGAGGTTAACAAGAGACTCGAGGCTTTTGCGCAACATCTCCCTAACTCGGTTTTGGCCGCCTTGGAAATCTACTCGAACTTTTTGAGGAGTCTTTATCTCTGCGAGCTTGCGGGCACGACTCGCCATGTTGACTGCCAGATCTCCGATCCTCTCAAGGTCGTTGTTGATCTTGAGCACCGCCACGATAAACCGGAGGTCTGTAGCGACGGGCTGATGGAGCGCTAAAATTTTAAGACACTCCTCCTCGACCTCAACCTCGGCGGCATCGACTTCGGTGTCCCCGTCTATGACCTGAAGCGCTAATTCCGCGTCTTGGGTCTCGACCGCCTTGATCGCGTTGATAACTCGATCTTCGACGAGTGCACTGAGCTCCAAGATGCGTTTTTTGAGGGACTCAATCGCTTTGTGTAGATGTACCGACATACCTAACCGTTATCCGAACCTTCCAGTTATATAATCCTCAGTTTGCTTCTCTTTGGGCTTCGTAAAGAGCTGCTTGGTTGGGCCGTGTTCAACCAGATGGCCCTCATAGAAGAAAGCTGTGGTATCTGAGACACGCGCTGCTTGTTGCATATTGTGTGTCACAATCACGATCGTGTAGTCGTTTCGTAGCTCTCCTACAAGATCTTCAATCTTTGAAGTAGAGCGGGGGTCAAGCGCTGAAGCAGGCTCATCCATGAGCAATACTTCAGGATTCACGGCGAGCGCTCTAGCAATACACAGTCGCTGCTGCTGACCTCCAGATAAATCCAGGGCGCTGGTGTGAAGGCGGTCCTTAACTTCTCGCCAGAGATCTGCACGTACGAGGCACCGGTGAACAATTTCAGTCAATTCCTGGTGATCTGAGATGCCGTGAATCTTTGGGCCATACGCCACATTATCGAAGATGCTCTTTGGAAATGGATTACTCTTTTGAAAAACCATCCCGACTCGCTTCCTGAGTTCAATCAGATCCACTCCGGGCGCATATATATTCTGATTGTCGATGGTGATAGAGCCGGTGATTTGCACTCCCAGGATGAGATCGTTCATGCGATTGATACTTCGAAGTAGTGTGGATTTCCCGCATCCTGAGGGTCCTATAAAAGCGGTAACCTGTTTTGCAGGTATGTTGATACTTACTCCGTGAAGCGCCTTGAAGTCGCCATAGAAAAGCTCAAGATTATTGACGCAAACTTTAGTATCGGCGACCAACGTAGTCACAATATCGTCCCCTCGATCAGGCCTTGCATCTCTGGCAGGCTCTTGCTGCTGAGATACCCAGTCATATACCACGGAAGTTTTCATGCTGACTACCTTTGACGTTTCTGAAACTTTGCTCTGAGCACGATAGCCACCAGATTGAGCGCGATCATAAACGAAAGTAATACCGTGATAGCTGCAGCCGCGTTTACATGAAACTCGGGCTGTGGGCGTGACAACCAGTTAAACGCTTGTATTGGGAGCGCCGTAAATGGGGCGAACAGCGAGTCCGGCACATGCGCTACATAGGTCAATGCACCTAAGGTAACCAGTGGGGCAGTCTCACCGATAGCCCGCGAAAATGCAAGGATACACCCCGTGGCGATGCCGGGTAGCGCTGCAGGTAGCACTTGTGTGTATGTGGTTTGCCATTGTGTGGCACCGAGCGCAAGGGCGCCTTCTCGATATCCCTTGGGCACCATCCTGATCGCCTCTCGAGACGCCATGATGATTATTGGAAGCACGAGCAAGGACAGTGTCAACGCACCCGACAAGACACTCCGCTCGAACGCGAGCGCTCGAACAAATACCTGGAGGCCAAGCAGTCCATAAATCACCGAGGGAACACCAGCTAAATTCGCGATGCACAATTCAACCAGGCGCGTGAAGCGACTTTTTTTCGCGTACTCCTCAAGATACACCGCGGCGCCAACTCCGAGTGGTAGGGCACATAGAACTGTCAGTAGGAGTAACCACACACTTCCTGTCCATGCCGCGAGTATGCCAGCGTTCTCAGCCTTTCGAGAGGGAAACGAGGTAAAAAAATGCCAAGTTAAGCGCGCAAATCCATCAACGAGTATGCTGCCCACGAGAGCGATCAGAATGCATAGAGCGCTCACGATAATGATGCGAGCTAGTAAGAGAAATATCCCCTCACTCCAAGCTCTCGCGAGAATCGGCCGAGTCGTGCCCTGCGGCTGAATAAAAGGTTTTCCTTGTTGTGTTCGTGCGTCTACCGCGGCTTGCATTACCGGTACATCCTTTGAAAGCGCTCTCGAATGCGCAAACTAATCACATTCAGAACCATCGTCAAAACAAATAGCATCATCGCGACTGCGAATAAGGTGTGGTACTCAAGAGTACCGTGAGGGGTATCTCCCATCGAGACTTGCACAATATATGCGGTCATGGTCTCCACTGGCTGTAAGGGATCGAAGTGCAGCAGCGGTTGCTGCCCCGCGGCTATCGCGACTATCATCGTTTCTCCAACGGCGCGAGCAGCTGATAGGATCACTGCTGCGGTGATGCCCCCAGCGGCTCCTGGAAGCACTGCACCGACGATCATTTGAAGTTTGGAGGCCCCGAGTGCATATGCTCCCTCTCGTAGGCTACGCGGCACCGTGAAAATGGCATCTTCGCTCAGAGATGCCATCATCGGCAGAATCATAATTCCCATCGCTATTCCCGCGCTGAGAGCGTTGAAGGATCCCATTTCTGGAAACACCATCTGGAGAGCTGGGGTGATAACCAGCAAGGCAAAATAGCCGTAGACGATAGTCGGAATTCCGGCTAACAGCTCCAGCACTGGCTTCAAGAGTTTGCGAGTTCGTTCCTGGGCAAACTCGCTCACATATATCGCGATGATAAGGCCAGCGGGGACTGATAGCGCTAGAGCAATCGCTGAGGTCAGAAGCGTTCCCGCTATGAGGGGCCAAATACCAAAATGCTTCTCAAGAAAGAGTGGTGTCCACTGGGTGTCAAAGAGGAGTTGCGATATGGAGATCTCCCGAAAGAACAGAACGCTTTCGAAGCTCAAAACAGCGATTATCCCGAGAGTTGTAAGGATTGAGAACGAGCTGCAGAGTGCGAGGGCGCCCTCAATTAGCTTTTCTAATAACTTCAAGTCCTTAGTTCTGCCTGGCATGCTGTAATCTCCCGATTGAATGGCAGCCTAGCATCCTTTATCGGTTTCGTCCCCTAGAGGAGTTATCCTAAAACCGGCAGTTAAGGCGGATGGAAATGCTGCAGATGCTCAAAAGCGCAAAGGATTTTGACCTTGTCGGAAGCGCAACCCTGGCACCGTCAGGGTGAGCACCGACAATTCAAAAGACGAAGTGGTTTTGGGCAGATGCGCCGTTTACAGACCCGCAACTGCCGTTTTTAGGGTTATAGTTTCTAGTAAGGAACACACGTATGGGACCATTCCTAAGGATCACCCTGCTCCCAGATCTAGTCCCGGTGCAAGCCGAACTTTTGATTTACCTCATTTCTTGGAAGCCGCGCTCAATAGCTGTTCGAGCGTTACGCCTGTCTTGGCCGACTTGCCATCGCACATAGTGCCACCCACTTTATTGGTGTATCTCTTAATAACTCGAGCGTACAAAGCCTCTGGTCATGAGATATACCCAACGTCTGCAGAGAGTGCTTTAGCTTTCTCAAGCTAAAAGGAAACAAACTTCGCGACGTCAGGCTTCTCGAGCGATGAAGCGCACACGTAGATGAAGAGTGGTCACGCTAGCGGAGAGTAGGAAATTTTTAACTTATTCTCCGCTATTGGCAACTGAGGGCCAACGCCGTTATCATCGCATTCGTTATCAATTAGAACCGCCTTCAGCTTGGTTTTATTCGCCTCGTAGAAAGTAACTCCTAAATAACCCAGTTCGCCCTCGTCACCTTCTACGCCCTTCACGACGATGTTATCATCTTCGCTACTGGTGTAATGACCACGGCTTGCATCTTCTTTGCGGCAAACAACATGAGTGAAATAGTCAAAAGTCCCAGAATCAGTGCCTGGTCCGAAGAGACGAAGCGGCTTATCGGGAAATGCAGGTTGGGCATCGCGCCACTTCATGACCTTACCCTGTGATTCACGGCTCCAGATCTTTTTCAGCTCTGCAACTGAGAGGTGATCAACCCATGACCCAAGTATTTTTCTTGTTCACTACTACTGAAAGGGCGTCATGCGCGTTTGGAAGCTCCACAAAGGAGATATCACTCATTTGCGCGAATTAAAGCCCGCTCATCTTAATGGAGCGAGAGGGACTGACGAGACCAACCTCTCCAGCCAAAAACTTTTTAAATCCTCCACCGGGGCTACTTACTCCGACGGTAACATTAGTTGTTGGATTAGCTCGCTGAAATTCCTCAGCTACTGCCGCTGAGAGCAGCAAGAAGCCGTTTCCCTTGATCTGGTCAAGTCATACTCAACGTCTTTAAGTATGTCCATAAGCACTGAAATGTCAGTTGTTGTGCGCCCATCAAGAAACACGTGAATTTCGCATGCAGGCAGGGTCGCCTCGTTTATAGCAACTGTGACCGGCCCGGGCCGCTTTTGATTCGGATTAGTTATGAGAAGAATTTTTCGAGCAGCTACTCGTCCACTTGGAAGAACTCCGAACATATCTGAAAGCCAGCAGGGCGCTTTCGTGAGTGCATAGTCAAGAGATGCTGCCAGTGATGCTTGCTGACCTGTGATGTGTTTGTTTATAGATGGATTGGTCTGAGAAAGAATGTGTCGGAGACTTAGAGCGGCGATTGCTTTAACGGCAGATGTCCACTGAAAGCTCCCGGCTCCTCGAAAAGCTCCCGCCGTCTTCCCTCTTATGCATCTTCGCACCTGCCCATCAAATGATGTGAATTTGGTCTCTACAAGCTCAAAGCCGGTGTCAGTCTCGAAGAAGTGAATTTCAAATACTCGCTTCATGCCTTACCTGATGGTTTTATTTGTAATAGCCACAAGGAAATTCCGACCCCTAGACAACTGTTAGCATGGCTGGGATTTGAATTGCAATAGAAACTTAACTAAAATGGTTAAGCACTGGCTGAAACCCTAATGACTTGAGAGCGTTAGAAATACGGGGCTTTGGGCGATTTTGTGGTGGATACTTTCTGAAATCTTGCTAGTCTTTCTCTCGTCTAGCAAACTCATCTTGTTAAGGATTTCGATAAGAGCTTTGAAATATTTAAGACTTCGGCATTTAGGCTTGAAACCCTAAAAGTCTATGCAGAGTCTTCAGAGTCTGGCCCCTTCCATCAATACCAGCGAGGAACGCCACCAGATAGCAGCTTTCTGACTGAATGGTGTCAGATGATACGTAACCACATTGCATCTGACCGAACCATGCGCCGCATCCATATCGTTGAAATGCCCCTGACCGATTACATGAAGTTTGAAATTGAGTGCTGCTATACCCCACAGGTGACGCGGGCGAGGATATTCGAATTATTGACCGCGCACAGCTCTCTCCGGAGCACCTAAAGCTTATAAACGAAGACTTTTGGTTGTTTGATTCAACAACCGCAATGCTCAACGACTACGATGAGCACGGAACTCTTATTCGGGCGCGTATCGCCACCGACCCGACGTTGGTGGCTCGGTATGCCGAGATTGAAAATCAATTGTGGCCTCTTAGCGTCCCATTTAGGGATTTCTATAGGGAGCAGGTAGGTAAGGAACTTTAGAGATTAGTGGACCGAGAAAGCGTAGGAGCAAAAATAAAAGCTCTGCGACAGTCGCGGGGCTTAAAAGGCAAGGATCTGGCAGACAAAACGGGCCTATCGGCTGCTGCTATATCCAAGTTTGAGAATGGTCTCCTACGCCCAACTGATACCCTTATCGACGCTGTAATTAAGGCGCTCGACCTTAGCGCTCAGGAGACATACGCGCTTCGGGAGCTATCGAGCTTCGTTAATTCTCAGTTCGCTAGATGGTCCACTGACTCCAAGGCAATTGCTACCAACCAGCACAACCACGCTATACGAGAAAAGAACTCTCGGGTCATCCGAGGGTACTTTAATCAGATAATTCCCGGGCTCCTCCAGTCAGAGCGGTACATGAGTGTCGTATTTGAGACCCTGGTGCGCTCAGATCGAGAAAACATTGCGGAGTTTATTCGGAGTAGAAAGAAGCGACAGAAGATACTGCAGAGCAAAAAGATGAACTTTACTTATGTGCTGAGTGAAGGTGCTTTGCGGGCCTGTCTCGGTAGCAGGGATACGTTGGTAGATGCACTGCGTCACCTAATACACTTAATCGACACATACCCGACTGTAGAGATTCGAGTCCTGCCGTGGAATAAGGTCCTAAACCGAGTCTTGGTTGATTCCTTTGTCCTATTTGACGAGCGAAATGTGAACATTGAAGTCATGCAGGGCGAACTTGATTTGTGGACAGGGGATGACGTGTCATATTACGTAGACACTATGAACTACCTTGTGTCAGCCTCACTTTCTCAGGCTGCAAGTAAAGAGTTCATTGAAGCGGTTATCAAAGATATCGGAAAGCAAAAGGACGGCTAGGAATGAAAATCGCAGTTTGCACATCTGACTTTTATGCCCCGGTCCATGAGAGTATTAAAGAGTCCGGCCACGAAGTGTCTCAGGTCTTTACATCTCTACCCTTGGACAGCGATTGGTGCTTAAAGACTGCACAGTTTGCCCATGACATGAGGGCTGAGCTTATTTCAGGAGAGGTTACTCCAGGTCATATTAAAGAGATGATCGACAGCGGCGTTGACCTGCTGATATCGGCAGCCTACGACTACAAAGTCCCAGTGCCAGAAGATGGAAGCTTGAAGTGTATTAACGTTCACGGAACTCTGCTTCCCGAGGGAAGAGGGCCGTGGCCAGCGCCTCAAATCCTTCTTAAGTACCCAGAGGCAGCCGGGCTTACTCTTCACACAATGACTAACAAATGGGACTTTGGGGAAATCGTTCTTCAAGAGAAAATTGAGGTATCCCCAAAGGACGATTCGGATTCCTTGATAGCTAAGACCATTTATCTTGCGCGCAAGCTATCCAGGGAGCTTCTCGGCAACTTCGATAGGCTCTGGGACGCCCGTAAGCAAATGCAGGGACCTGGCACCTATTGGAGAAAGCCCACAGATGCCGAGCGTACAGTAAGTCCGTTTGACGAGGCCGAGCGAATAACAGCAATCTTTCGAGCGTTTGGGCGAGACACGCTCTTTAGCCCAGATGGGACCTCTCGGGGCAAAGAGATCGAGAAGCTTGTAGTATGGAAGCAGGAGAGTGGTGAGCAACCTGGGCTATTGGTTGCTTCTAACAATAGTCAAAGAATTTACGCAATTCGGGGAGGGCTTTTGTCAGTGTATTGTGATGCATCTTTTGTGTGGGGCGACACAGGCTGAAATTACTTTTGTTTAATCTTAATCTGCTGATGGAAACCTTTAGAGCACTATGGCTTTAGGGCATTTGAGTGGTGCTCCGCGATGACTAAGCTATAGAGCCCCGTTACCGGTACAATCGGGTGCTGCGTTGAGTGCACTATCTGACTGGCCAAGGGCGGATAGGGTTGAGACCGAAAACTAGCGAGGCTTGCCCCCTATCCTTCGCAACTTTTACAAGAAGCACTCTGAAAAATTCCAAAGTCCTGTGCCCATTTGATTGCATTTGCAAAGCGTCTCGTAAGAAACGTCTCTGCAGTTCCCTCCTATTCGGACTCACTTTCAGGTGCCCGATACCCCGCTGGCATGAGGAATCGGGAGACCATAGAGCGCTCGGCATTGGAGTGTACAGTGGGCAAGGTCCTAACAGATCCGACTCGAACGATTCAGTGCATACGATTGTTCGAGCTGCGTACCCGTCGAAGAGCGATAGCGGACAGTTTTATGAAGCAGTTTCCCAAGCTTACACCGGTAAGTTTGTTCAGAGGAAGAAACGAATTATGCTGCCTGATACTGAGAAGTAGGTGCTCCCGAAGTTCGATCTATATGGGACCTTTCAGTCGATGCGGAGCCCCCTTGACTACGTAACCAAAGAAAAATCCAAAACTTTGGATTCCTTCGATGACGATGAATTTATTGAAGTGATAAATCCTTAGGGCCCTTTGAGTGACTTAAGTTGATTTAGTAAAGCTTGGGGATCTCTGGTGTGGCGACGTGCTACCTCCTAAAACCATTCGTCAGTTGGATTTTTAGTGATTTGCACAAATCCATGTAAGGTGATTAGCAGATTAGTGGAGAGCTAATGTGTCGTTAATGGATCGTTATTTGTTCTTTAGGCTTTTGAATGATGTGGGCTTCGGTTTCTCAGGAAGTGAAGCTGTAGGGGCATAAGTCCTTATACGTACTGGAAGTGCAGGTCGTAAATACCTTTGCTTCGAGGCATACCTCGTGGATGAATAGGCCCTGGTAATCTGGGATTATGCACGGAATTTTCGAGAAAAGGTGTCGAAATTTGGGGTGTACCAGGGGTAGTTCCTCAAAAGCTGTTGAATGTGAATTGTTTTTGGAGCACTCTGAGAGTGTTAACTCTAAAAGCTGTGGTTCATTAGTTTGTAAAGTATGCACTTTAGCAAAACTTCCAACGGAGTAGGGGCGGCGGTGTTGGGCCTTTCGCTATGCCTGCCGCAGTTCCGCGAAGAGGCCTTGGCTCAGGATCCAACCCCTTCAGTCGTAAAAAACGCACTAGTCGCGGCACTACCCCATATTTCGTTCGCGCTTACGTCGGCCCATGTTGGGGTCACGGTTCTAGAGGAGTTGTGTCCTGCATTTGGCTCTGGGGTGTTAGTGAAGCCCCCCGAGAAAATGGCGAAATTCCTTCAGTCAGATGAGCTGCTCGTTGTATCGGCGAGCCATAACTTTGCAAACTGGAATGAGGCCTCAAAGGTGTTCTGCACCCTTTTCTCCCCCAGTGAAAAAAAGGGGCTGGGAGAAACTCTTGAGCGAGTGACGTATGAGGGGCGACTGATTGGCCGCTTTGTGAATGCAGAAAAAAATAGGTCTATGTCTACATGCCGCTCAGTGAGTGTCGATGTCGCGTTCCTCGCTTTGACCAAGATGCCGCCGGATCAAGTTGCTGCCGCAAAAGAAAGAGCATTACCTCTCGCTACTGAGGCCGATGCTTTCCCGAGGGTAGGAACTACCATCTATGCTGCTGGCAGCCCGGGAGTGGAACCTCACCCCTCCGGCAAGGGTTTTATAGTTGCCAAGCCAAAGATCGGTCGGGGAATAGTGCTGAATCCAAGCACAAGAGCCGGAATGCCCCGCTTAGTTACTCAGTATGGAGAGGTATTCGATCATTACATAAGCACTAACGAGCAGTGCATAGTGGGAGAAAGTGGCGGGGGATTATTCACAGTCAATGAAAAGACAGGACAGCTTGAGGTCATCGGAGTGTGTAGCTCTGGGGGCGACACCAACCCAGGACCTTTGGGCTGGATTGATTTTCCACCAGGTCCGGCTGGAGTGACCGATGACGAGATAGCAAGGTACGGATTGGAAAGAGCCGTGCTTCGGAGAATCCCCGAGGCGAAATCTCCCCATCGGGGCAACTTCACGGGAGTTATATCGATAATCGATCTCGTGAATGTTTTAGATGAGCGTTACAGAGCTACAGTAGAACAACTCCAAAGGCTCGATGCGCTCTATGAGCAGTGCAGACAAGATTTTGCAAGGGCTGGGGCAAAGGCTGAAAAATTGCAGCTACTCTACGAGCTCCACGTCAAAGGTCGTGAGCATCTCGTTAAAGAGCTCAACACTTTCATCCCAAACCATCCACTGGTACCGGCCAACTAACAACCTCATCGATTGGTGCTCATCGATTGGTGCAGCCCAACAGTTTAGTGGCCCAACAGTTTAGTGTGTTATTCGAATTTCATTAACCAAGTAATTGCCGCGCTTTTATAAGGCGCATTTAGTGAGCCTCTAAGGGGCTGTCCGGGTAAAATTAGAATTGGGGAGCGGTTTCGGCGAAAAATAGAGCAGTGCATCGTGCTTGAGAAGCAACAGCTCCCCGCGTAGCACCCGGTTTCCCAACTAGTCTTAGATGGCGTTGCACAATCGAGGAATAGGTGGCTTGAAGCATTCCGGTGGCCAAGGAGGATCCCGATAGCCTTGCTTCATGAGCTGATAACACTCAAAGCACCGCCGGACAAAGCGGTCAAAAGTTTGCAGGAATGCCCAGCGCAGTTCTTTGCTGGAGGCATACATAAATACCTTTCTCTCTTTCTTCCTTGGAACATAAGAATCGTCTACGACAAATCCCTCTATTCGACGACTCAGTGCTTTGGCAGGAGCTAATCTAGACTCTTCCTTTCTCACCTCTGAGATAATTCTTTGACGGATCTTCTCGATCTCAACGGGGTCTACGATATTAAAGGCTTCAAGCCACTTAAATGGCATAACCCGAATGATGTTACGCTGACGAGTCGCTGCCTGTTGCTGGAGCGCGTTAATAATTCGGCGCTCTTCAGATAGCGAAGGATTTTTCTGAGAGAGCGGCTCAATGTCAGTGGCGTATATCCAGGGGACCTCCTTCTCGATAGTGGCATTTACATCAGCAGGAGCAGAGATAAACTCTCTCCACGTGTTACAACCTGTGTACTCGTCAATCGAACCTGACAGCCCTGCACGGAGAGGGTTCAGATAGGTGTAGACCACTCGAGCGATAGCCCCCTCAAGATCTAACACCTCTCCAATAGTGGTTCTGTTATCCCAAAGATTTAGTTGCGAAAGCCCTAAGAGCCGTTTAAGGAAATCAGTGAGCCTTTTCTTAAGGCGTTCATGAAAATGAGTGAGCGCATTACAATCCAGTGAGAATAGCTGCATGTGTACGTGGTTACTCATCCAAAGGTAACCGCACACGACCACCTGCTGTGACGAGAGGAGTCGCCCTAGAATACTCTCAATTAGAATCGCCGTTAAGGCTCGAGCTGGCAGAGGAAGCCCCCTAAGAGACCGGAAGCACACATCATACATTTTTTTACTTCGAAGCATTCTTCGTCGCCGCATGGTCCCTCATAATCGGGTATTGCAGGCAGAAGTTTCCGCCCAAACTCAAAAAAGTTGGGGTGTACCAGTGGGGCGGACCAGTGGGGCGGGGAGAGGCTAGTTGATAGGGAGGATTATCTGCCGGGCAGGGTCAGAGCTTGAGAGCACCCTGATCTTGAGCGAATCGCATCCACGCACGATGGCGTTTCCCACCTCTAGGGTTACCGTTCCATCGCCTGCCGCTGATACGCTTGAGATCACCGTGGAACTGCCATCGCATATCTCCTCAAGGGAGCCCGAAAAGGTTGATAATGGATATGTATTCGACGATATCCGCACCCGAACCTGGCATGTTTGGCTGGGAGCGCCTTTGACGAAAAGTTCATTCCCATCGATCCCGAGTGCCTGACATAGGGAGCCTTCATCGATCTTAACTTCGAAGCTATCCTGAGCCAGGACAGTACCGCCGGATGGTACCGTTAGAATCGTAGACAACACGCTCGAACCGTTAAAACTTCGAACGATAGGCGAAGAGCGCTGGCCATTGACATCAACCACAACAGACGATTCAGAGCCAGGTAAAGACATCGCGAAGACGCCCTCGGCGTCAGTCTTTGACGCAAGAAGCTCATCTTGGTCCTCACCCGATCGCACAGTCATAGGGATAGTTGCGAGCCGTTCGCCGCTCGTCGCTTGGGCATATCCAGCACGT
>Ga0214923_10005697_pt1 | contig 14342 bp, 12 predicted proteins | sample LL1510_MetaG_FD_177993 | JGI IMG/M metagenome (GOLD analysis project Ga0214923, IMG submission 177993) | Freshwater microbial communities from Lake Lanier, Atlanta, Georgia, United States - LL-1510 | ecosystem: Environmental > Aquatic > Freshwater > Lake | place: USA: Georgia | collected... | reverse complement strand
AGCGGATTTGAACAAACTCCGGGAGCATTCGCTCGACCAAGCCTTGATGACCGCGGGAACATATCCGGAGCCGATTCAAACGAGTTCACTCGTGCGCAGGGCAAGAATACGCCGCCCGGGAAACTCGTAATCGGCAAATACGTCTCAGGCGGAACCGACTGCCGGTAAAAAGTCGCTCTTAGCTGAGAGCACGCAGACCTACGGCCTGCGTTGGGCCTGCGTTGTCTCAGAGACCGCGCGATAGTTTTATGATTTCAAATCAGATGTTACTCTTTGCTCGCGACCTTCGACTGCTGACGCGACGAGCCTTTGAGCTGCGACCAGACCCTCAAAAAATTCGCCATCCATAACTACCAGAAAACGCCCATTTTTCTGACTTATCAGCAAGGGTTCCATGTGCCGAGATAGTCGATTAGCAATCACTCGAAACGAGCGGACGAATGTGGTCGAAGTCATAATTTGGTCGATACGAAACATAGGCGCACCTCACATAAATATGTTTTCAAAACATCTAAATCGGCAATACAAAGCGAAAGTTGCTACCTTCAAACAGGTGCAACCCACCGGATCTCTTCAACTCTTTAAATGATTTCAAATCGTACAAATCTATAAATCTTCGCGCGCGCTCTCTGAGACAATGACGCTTGCTTACGGGCGGAGATGAAGTAAAGTGGCGCGATGTTTGAGCGTGGAATCAGTCGATCAAGGGTTGCCATCGGCATCTTAACCGCTGCCTCGTTCATGACCGGCAGTGACAACGTCAGCAGGGGACAGTCTACGGCTGCGCCGTCCGACGCGGGGGCCGTGGCCAAATCTACTGTCGAAAAGTCGAGTTCACCTGACCAAATATCCCCGGATACCGTGCTGAAGCCCCGGGGTTTGCCGGCACGGCTCACACCTCCAATTAAGAGGGTTCGCGGTGAGACCACGGAGGAGATCATCGCCTCTCTGCAGCGAGAGGATCCCGACCCGCTCCTTGCCAAGTACCTGTCAGCGCTTCACCAGAGCGTGGGCAATCCTAAGGCACTAGCTCTTGTGCTTGCGCATATTAGAGATCTATCCGAAGTCTTGGATGGACATCCAGTGAAGTACGATCATAAGCCAGGTTCTCAAGCGCTGGCCGGAGAGCCATCCGCCTACCGGGTACTGTTGGTGAAACTCATGTCTCTTGCGCACTTTTTCCCCAAAGACCTCGAAATTAAGGGGCCTGAGTCACTACTCGGAAGGAATGTTTCAGCTGAACTGCTAGAGGCGTTGCAGTCAACGCTCGAAGCCAATGTAGGGCTAGCGCGACATATTATCGCGGATCCAGATGGCTCGATACATGCGAATTCTCTCTCCCTCTTGCCACACTACTTAATCTTCAGCGATGGTAATTTTAAGATTGATGCCACCCGCCTGGTGGGAGGAGTAAAATTCGGATACTTCGATCAGCTACTGCCGTTTTTTGATTGCTTACCCCGAATCCCATCTGAATTCATCAAGCCGATTATAGCTCTGCACGATGCAGCGATATTCCTGCGGGGCGAGGACACGAGGGACGCACTGCGGATTTTGGCCCCCTATATCAATGACGCTCAGCGCTTCCACGACATATCACCATCTCTGGGTGAAGCTTATCTTACATGCCTTACATCCCTAAGGGTAAGAGATCTCGGAGAGCTTGATAGCCAGGCCTCATTACTCAGGAGCTACATCGATGGTCTTCTTCGTAACGGCGATCCCAATCCCGCTGCTGGCGTTTTTTCGATCACGGCTCTCCGCGGAGTATTATTACTCGATACTCGACTCGTTCAGAATCTGATTCTTCTTCACAAATATACGGGATTTAAGCAAATTGAGCGTTTTCATGATCACACTTTGGATATCCCAGAAGTTCAACACTCTGGAGGCGCTCTACGGGCCTATGTTAACGAAGTTGCCGCTCTCATACGCGACCCAAAATTTCGAGAAGACTCCAAGATTGCAGCGGTGGTGTTTGCGGGCACTGAGAATAATTTTGATTCAGGCCCATTTTTAAGTTACCTCGAGACACAAGGGTACGTCCTGCTCCCGTTCGAGGCCTACACAGACTCGGACCTCGCTCAGGCATGCGAATCGACAACACGGATCGTAGGAAAGCCTGCAGACCTGGTCTTGGTTATCGGCGATGGATATTCAACCGAAGATAATTCAGTTACCGACCGACTTCCCACCCCTGCTATTCCGGGAAATCCTTTGGGAATAACAGACAGGAGGAGCTGGTTTGAACCTCTAAATCAACCTCTCGTGCAAATTTACCTTGAAGCACGTCGAGATATGCTGCGCCCGGAACCATCAGACACGAGAGAGCTAGCTCCCTGGGTGACGAGAAACACCTTGAACAGGATAATCACCGTTGGCAAAGCCACCCTTGATACCTCTGATACCTCAATATTCGATCGCCTTGCGAAGGCATCCGCTCCGGTGACTCAGTTTGTTTTTCTCGGTAGTAAAACCGCCCCTGGTGACGACAACCCCGCTCGTCGAGTGCATATCGCGACAGGGTGTGACGTTTTTGGGTCGGGCAATTTTATGACTGGTGTCCATATCACATTCGATGAGAACCAAAGAGTATCACAAGTGCTGTTCTCGCGAAGAGATGCGGCTACCGAGCAGGGGCAAGAAGGATCAAAAGATGCCCCCGCTTCGCCTCCTAGGTTGATTGAATCTATTTGGTATCCTGCCCGAAAATAGAAAAACTCTTCAATCCCAACAAAAGCACCCCTACCTCAACCATGGCTCGTTCATCCATAACCGTTCCCTGAAAACGTGGCCAGGACTGACTAGACGATGATAGGTGACATCCGGTGGACTATTTCCGCTATTTTTCGCCCAATACAATCAGCTTCGATCAAGGCAAAAATGTCTTGCGAGTTCATGGTTGAATAGCCAGGCCCGGTGAGTCTACAATTAAACAATGTCGGTTTCACGGACAACGCAGTCACCACGAGAAAATTATCCCCCTGGAGCGCAGGGGCCTGACTGGCATCTTCTAAACCTGACACTCAGTGATTTAGCGTCATTCCAAGGGGGGGCTAGTACAGGTGTCACAATCCGGGAGGAAGAAAGGAAGACGCTGGAGAGATATAAGCTGATTGGCAAGGACCAGGCGCCAATTGACATAGTAGCAGTGTACCTCTCGGCCCTAGAAAAGTATCCCTCAGTCGTGGATATAGTCCGTATCTCTCTGTCTTTTTTGAGACCGCTTCCGGATGATGTGATGCGTAAAGCGATAGATATAGTGTTGAGGCAGGAGAACAGCCCCGAGACAGAAACTCCTAAGATCTTCGCGATCGCCCGATTAGTTGGTCTTAAAGCCTACGTTCCGGACGATATAAAAAGAATTCTTTTCTACGCAGTCCATGACCGGGACGTGCTTAGAAGTGCCACGCACGAGGCGATAGAATCACTCACAGAAGAACAGCGCATGATACTTCGGCAAGCAGCCTCGGAAATCATTGACCATCCACGCCTGCGTGAGCCACAGAGACAACGGCTAGCTCGTTGTTTTGAGTTGCAGTTTTATCCCAGATAGATTCAGCAGAGTGGCTACCTAGCACTAACTTCTAAATCTCCCTTAACTCGTCTGTTACCCCGTGATCACCTCAGATAGAGAGAAGAGGCTCATAATTCCATTTTGTCAAAAGTCATGCTGCATTAGTGGCTTAGGTGCCACGGAAAGTCGGGCCATGCCCCTTTGTTGACTAGCAAATTTAGCTGAGGGACCCTCAAGGCGCTATGGCGATAGGACAACACGGTACATCTGGCAGAGGCGAGCGGCAGGATTCAAATACCCCAAGCGGTCTGCGTAATTCGGCGAAAAAAGAGCGCCGCAAAACAAACGGAGAGCACGCTGCTGCCGTCCGAGCTCGATCTATTCAGGAGCAGAAACAACTCTTCGATGAAACCTCTGATCGTGGCTCCTGGGGATCTAACTATACACTCCTTGAAATGCTCCGAACTACAGCGATGATAGCACGGTCTCTTCCGATGACGGCCGCCCGCAAAGAGGTGGTAAGGGTGTGGTCCGGTATCGACTCGCGGGTCTTCAAGCTAGGACAGCAACTATGGTCAAGTCCCTCTGAGGCGGTTGCCCCGGGAAACCTAAGCGAGATGGCTAAAAAGGAAACTCCACGCGCACCATCCAAGCTAGAGCATCCTGCCTTATTCTCTCAACTGGGCGCGCTCTACACAGAGGTATCTATTGCATTCGCTACCGCAACTGGAATTCTTCCCGCTAAAAAAAGAAGCGCTTGCGAGGCAATCGATGCGAGCGCAAACATAGCGGTTGTGACGCAGGCGAAATACCTTATCGACTGCCTTCAACCGATCGGAAACCGAGCTCCAAAACGACCGAACGCGGTGGTGCTTGTGATCGACGAGCCGACAGAGCGTGTCAGAATAGCCTACCAAAAGGCCTTCGCTAAATTAGGAATAATACCGCCGCGAGACGCCATGGGCTCAATCCTCTATGTACGTGGAGCGCTCGACTCTCCTAACTTACGAGAGTTTCCCCCGAAAAGCACCGCGCAAGTATTTCCGACTATCTATGAGGCACTGCGAAAAACCCATCATCAGGCGCGTCAGTATACTTTAGAACGAGAAGCAGCGTCTGAACTAGTAACCTCATGGAGGAGTTTCGCTGACTCAAGCTTACCAGGTTGGACTTCCGAGCGAGCGCTTTCCGATCGACTCCAAGGGTGCTCGTCTGAACGTGACAGAGATATGGTCAGAGCCGACGGTGCAACACGCAACCAAGAGATCATATCGATCTACACTAAACTACTGGAGAGAACCGAGAATTTCCTCCGAAAATCAATCGACCCCAACAAACAGGATGTGGCCGAGCGAATAACCCGAATGCAACAGCGACTTGCCAGCGGCCGATCGGGGGCGGTAAACCGTTATTCGCTCCTACCGCAAGCCGATGCGAACTGGCGCCGCTTAGTGGATCGCCTTGATGACATAAGGATCAAGCGCATCTACAACAGTAGTGACCGGGATATTTTGGAAGAGAAGCTTCGGGCCGAGCACTCGGTTGTGGACACGGTGCACACAAATCTCTCCCGGTATGCGAAACGCATCACAGTCGATGATCTGGTATTCCGCGGATTGAGCACGCGTCAGCGCGATCTTCAACGTAACATTAATACTCTTTTCTCAAAACTTGGTCTTCCTCGTCCCGATGGCAGGGGTGTCGATAAAAGCCTTTTAACTATAAAGGTCCGTCCCTTTACGACATTTCGAGACGCCATCGAAAAGTACGGACGCAGTCTTGAACAGGCGGCTCATCCTGGTGGCTATCAAACGGCTCAGGACTCCTTGGCCGCGCTCTTATTGGTAACTCGCGCCTTTAAGGCACACTGCATTCTCGAAAATGCGCGAGTCGCACTCTCACGCTCTGACAGGGGGTGCGCAGAGGTTATTAATAAAGCGCGACAGGAACTTATAGAATTGAACAAGAGGAAATCTTTGTTTGACGCAGAGATTGGTTTAGAGCGTTCTTCCTATGGACTTGAATTTTTCAAGACCTGCCAAAAGCTTCAGAGGCAACTCGATCGTATTGCCCGCGCTGATTTGGAGCTTAGTCGAGAGAACCTCAGCAACAGAGGAAACACCTTGACGAAAAGCCGAGAGGAATTTCGAGAGACGGCACGCACGCGCCTACAAGATTTTGACTTCGAGAATTTTGTGCGATCACTCCCGCTGGATGAGCTTCGATAAAATCGCCGCCGTATGCGCCCTGCATCGTGTTCTACTCGAGCACTATCTCCCACCGTCACCTACCCACGTGCGAGACCTCACGAGAGCCTCACGCGCTACTTCTTGATCCGAGAAATGGATCTTTTCCGCTCCGATTATCTGATAATCCTCGTGCCCCTTTCCGGCGATAACCACGGTATCATCTCGACTAGCAAGAGAGAGCGTCTCAAAGATTGCTTTTCTGCGATCAAGCTCAACAAGTCGCGGACCAGCAGCCCCAATCAGGATGTCATTCATGATAGTCTGAGGAGATTCAGTGCGTGGATTATCTGAGGTTATTACGACCTGATCAGCAAAATCACTTGCGACTGCAGCCATCTGTGGTCGCTTTCCGCGATCCCGGTCTCCTCCACATCCAAACACCACCCACACTTGGCCCCTAGTGGTCGGACGGACCGCCTGCAAAACTCGCATGAGAGCATCTGGCGTATGGGCATAGTCAACAAACACCCGGGGCTCCTGATTACCAACTCGCTCTAGCCGCCCCGGCACCTGTGGAATCCGAGCCATCGCCTCACATACAGGCCCCGGCCCAAAGCCGAGGGCCCGACACGCGCCGTATGCGGCAAGTGCATTTTCAGCGTTGTGCCGACCTATACATGGAATGACGAGCGTGACCCTTTGTTTCGCATGCGAGTCTTCTATCTCTATACTGAGTGTATCAGCTGATTCATCGAGCGATATCATGCGTAGAGACGAGCCAGGAGAGCTTCCGAACGACCACTCTGTAAGCCCCCACCTCGGCAGCTCTCGCAACAAGCGCTCTCCATATTCGGCATCGCGATTTATCACCGCGCCCCGAGTGGCTTTTGCTCCCCGTGCGAGCAACTCGAATAGATGGGCCTTTGCCTCAAAATATCTCTCCATCGTACCGTGATAATCGAGATGATCACGGGTCAGATTAGTAAATACCCCTACATCGAATTCGATATCCGCGACCCTAGCCTGATCCAATGCATGCGATGAGGTCTCGATCACACTATACTTCGCCCCCATGGATACGGCTTCAGACAGAAGTCGGTGTATCGATAGTGGATCTGGACTCGTAAGTGAACCAACCTGACCAGAAACTCCCATACATTCACTACCCAGGGTACCAATTCTTTGGCAGCCAGCACTCAGCTGGTTCAAAACGTGATAAATGATCCAATTGGTGGTTGTTTTACCATTTGTCCCCGTGATTCCAACACATCCGAGCGCTGCCGATGGGTTGTCGTTAAAAGCCGATGCGAGACGACTCAAGGCTAGCCGTGTATTGGCCACGACCACTCCCGGATGGGCCCCCAGCACATCACGATCCTCAACTACTGCTGCCACTGCACCATGCTTGAATGCGTCGGCAACAAAAGAGTGTCCATCCGCGGTCGTTCCGCGGATAGCAACAAAAAGGGAACCAGGAATAACAGCTGAGCTATTGAATGTAACGGAAACTATTTGCAAGTTATCCGCACCATCATTGGTGGCACCATGACCAACTGGTGAACCTCGGAGCAGTTCGGCTATTTTTGATAGAGGAAGAGATTTCATACTGCCTGTCATAACCGTTCCCAGCAAAAGAGCAAAGGGTGATGCTCTCTCCCCTATTTTAGACTCATCTGATCCGATCCGGAGAGGATGTTTAACGTTCCCCCTCTCTTTGGACACCCATCAGATAGAAAAATCTCGGTTCGGCACCCCGTGGTTTATCTGTTAGCCTTGGTGGCTTGGCAGGACTCCTTCCAGTCACCTGTGGGGTCTGACGTGGTTGCAGTCGAGCAGCCAGTTACGCATAGTCTGCTGTGCTTGTGCAAGGGTGAAGAAGAGATTCATGTTGAGGCATTCATCGCGGAGCTGCTCAAGCCAACGCACCTAAGGCCTGCTGATCCCGGGGGACCTATTGCGCCAGTTCTAGAACGTCGCCTCTGAGACCCCAAGCATCCGGCAGAGTTCCCCTGCCGTCTCGATTCTCCAGCTCCTTTTCTACCAGGGCTATCTACCCCTCGGTGTGCTTCTTTCGTGGCATCTCATTCTACCACACACACCTTCTTACCCACGTAACCGAGTGTTCCCGTATCCCTCGTCTCTCCAAGTAATTACTGATCGTAATCACTTCGATTACTTATGGATAGAGAGCGATTCTTTCAAAGGTCTACAGGGCAACTACTAATGACCCGTATCGGGCGTTCGGATGTGTTTGAATCGGAACTTAGGGTTAATAATCGTTCAAATAAGTTGTTGGTGCCATTTAGCTGCCGGGCTATAGTACCGGCAATTCCATCGCCACGTAGGTACGAGGGTTCCTGAAGTGTTACAACCGTCATCATTACGACAGGGAGAGATCCGAAGGATGGGGAGGCAATTCGACGCCTCAGTTGCCGCAAACCACGAGGCCGCCACGGCGATCTTTAATCGCCTCCTGAGCCTCAACAGATCTGAGACCTCCCACTTGGTCGACACAGTGGTTTCGATGTGCGAGGCGCGTTTGGCCCAAGGGGACGGGATAAAGAGAGCTCGGCTCTATGAATTTGGCGCAACAGCAGCGAAGTGCTTCGGATTAGCCTTTGATCACGAGGCCATAAACCAGAGATTAGTTCCGGCTCTAATCGAGATGTCTCATAACCTCAAGGGCAGCCCCTCAGAGTCGAACGCCGAGCGCCGCTCGCGGTACCAGAAGATTTCAGCGTTAGCTCAGCTCGCTCCGGTCATGAGAGAAGATTTAGTGGATGAGGCGCTCAAGGCCTGCCTCCTCTTCGCGCGCGACTCCGCAGGCTTTGTGCCGGACCTTCTACTACCCGTCTCCGCTTTTGAGCGTTCCTTTCGTGACCAGGGGAGATTCGATCAAGAGTCGACCCGGAGTCACGCTCAACAGCTTTGTCTCCGGGCTATAGCGAGCATTCTACAAGGCACAATTGATTCGATAACAGAGGCGAACGAAGAAACCCTTTCAGTACTCCCGGTTTTTTTCCCATTGGCCCAGTCGGCCAGTTTAGCATGGCTCAATGTGGTGGCGAGCGTTAGAGACATGAAGGATGAGCCGTGTTACAGAAAAGTGGAAGAGATCCTCGATTCAAGCCAGTGGCTCCTGACACGGTGTGAGGGATTCCCGGGGAATTACTTTAAGCCAAGAGAGATAGAGCAGTTTGACCAGATTCGCAGCACCTTGAGCTTGACCCTTGGAACCCTCTGTCTTCACTCGCCAGAGCATGAGGAAGCTATTCAGTCGATGCGACTCGCTGGGCGAAGAGGGCCTCACCGCATCGGGACCAAAATGCTCGAGATGGCTCGAGGGGCAAAGAGCGGGGAGGATAGAGAGTTTATTCGTCAGGTGGCAAAAGAGGGGCTGCGAGTCGACGGAGTTGGGGCTCTTGACGGTCTGAGTCGTGATGTTCTCATCGAAGCGTGTGCATTTGCATGGCACATGAACTTAGGGGAGCTTCCATTCGTGAGAGCCGCAATCGATGTGGTCCGCGATCCCCTGGCACAATTTTACCTCACTAAAACGGTCGAAGGTGGCCCTTGGGGATACGCCTCAGACCCCTAGCTTATGATCGTGCTGAGGGGGCGTGGCAGCGCGTCGCGTCAGACGTGAATTTCACGTTCATCCCTCTTCCAGGGCAACACTTGCAGTTCCGCCTTAAAATGCAACGCTCCGCTCGATCTGTAGGCTTCATATCGACTAAACAAGCTCAAGGCACGGGGTCTCTGACTGAACGGATGCGCCGTGAGTAGCGAGCAGCGTGTCTGCACCGTGAATCGAGAGTTTGATGCGGTCTGCGAAGAGTAATCTGCTTATGTCTGAGGTACACCACCCCCGTCGAGCTTACAGCCTATTTTTTTTAAGCAAAACTAATCACAAGTCTCCCCTGCATAACCTACGGTGATTTAGAGCAAAAGCCTTGCCAGTTTTACTGGCACGGACTTTTGCAAATCACTATATGCGCCCGACTAAAGAGGGACAGGATTGATCGCTGTTGTGCAATCTAGTTTGAGGAAATTAGCAGAATAGCGTCGATCACTCACTCGAACGAGAAGCGACAAGCTCCGGGGTCATCGGAAAATTTCAGGGACAAGCTAACGTGCGGGGCTCGAAGGTCCATCACTGGATGCCCCAGGGATTATCTCTTCTTGAAAGAAGCCGTGAAAAGCTCTTCATCTTTTACTTCAATCGGCTCCTCTTCAGGCACGATAAGGGGCTTACGGTCTGTATCGACCCCTAGCTGTTTCTTTGTGGCAAGAAATCGAAAACTCCGGTCCATGATCCGCTGGAACACCGGCGCCGCCAGGGTTCCACCATAAATGCTCTTGGCATGCGGCTCATCCATAATAACCATCGTGGTCAGGTTTCGCGGAACACCCAGTGGGCTGCCATCTACAAAACCCACAAATGAAGCCACGTAGACACCGGCCTGATATCCCCGCCCATGCGGAGAGGCTTTCTGGGCTGTTCCGGTCTTACCACCAACTCGAAGGCCATCAATCTTGGCCTTTCCACCGGTCCCATGCTCATCCTCAACGACACCGTACATCATATCGCGAGCCGCAGCAGCGGCCCTCTCAGAGATGATTCTGTCCCCCTCCAGAATACCCCCCTGTTCCTCCATCACTACCGACAACTTTGGGAGGATACCGCCATTCGCGATAGCAGCAACGGCTCGCACAACCTGAAGTGGGGTCACCGCCACTCCTTGACCAAACGCATGTGTAGCAACGTCGACCTTCGCCCACGATGGCTCCGGCCTTAATATGCCTGGTGATTCCCCAGGAAGGCCAAGCTCACTCGAGTGTCCGAAACCAAATTTGCGCAGGTACGAATAAAGACGATTACTCCCCATTCGGATCCCCACCTTCGTCATTCCGATATTTGAGGAACGGACAACGACATCATGAAAGGAGATAACGCCCGACGGGTGAACATCTTTAATAGTATGTTTCGAGAAGGGAAATCGACCATTTTCGCAATTGATCATTTCTTGAGGCTTAACAACACCAGCATCAACAGCAGCAGCGGCTACCATCGGTTTCATTACTGACCCAGGCTCGAACACAGCCTCCACCAGCAAATTGTGGAGTTCGTTCTTTCCGGAATTCGACGGATTATTGAAGTTGTAGCTCGGTGACTGACTCAAGCCGACTATCTCACCAGTATCTGAATCGATCATGATCGCCATGGCGTGCTTGGCATTGGCATTACGCCGACCAAGATTCAACTCCTCGTCCATGATAATCTGCAGATCAGCGTCAATCGTTAGCCGTAGAGCATCACCCTTCGGTAGCGAAAAAGACTCGTCGTCGTTGTTCGTGCTCGTGTGAATAATCTTGCCGAGCGCATCCCGCACCGCTCTCGTTTTGAGCTGATCCTGATGCAGGCGCCTCTCATAAAGGCTCTCAATTCCCGATAGCCCAGCACCATCGATCCCCACTTTACCGATCAAAGCACTGGCAGCGTTGTTATAGGGATAGAGGCGTTTTGACTCTAAAACGGTTCCAATGCCTACCCTGCTCACATCGGTTATCTGAGCTGCCTGGTACCGTGGAATCTGGCGCTTGAGCCAGACAAACGGCTGCTTGCTGTTAAGCTTTTCTATAATCGCCGACGAACTCATTCCAATAAGTTTGGAGAGCTCGCGAGCCACTCCCTCTTTATCTTTAACCTGTCGTGGACGGGCATAGAGAGACTCAGCGGGAACGGAGACAGCCATAAGCTTGCCGTTGCGGTCCATAATAGGCCCTCGCTCGGAGGCGATCTCTACGTCCGCGACATGTTGTCGGATTGCCCAGTCCTGCCACGTCTCAAAATCAGATACCTGCAAACTATAGAGCCGTGACACGAGGGCCCCCACCCATGCCAAGGTAAAGAGTCCTATCAGGCGCAAACGCCACGGGCGCTGCCACGCCAGAGAAACTACCGAGAGGGGGGCTCGCCTCAGTAACGCATAATCAACCCCTATGAGCGAGCCTCTTGCAGGAGCTGCACTATCCCGATTAGCCGGCGTCCTATCGACACCAGCCACGTTTCTTTGATCGAATGGAAGCTTAATCTGAGAAAGCATGACCCTGACGGATCCTAATCAACCTCTTTCCAGGAACACCTGCCAACACTACACCTGGCTTACGCTCCCCCCTGAAGCCGGCTCCTCATTCAGGACCCAGTCCCTCAGTACGCGATACGAATCGTATTCTGTGGTGTGTGTTCGTGAAGCTGCCCCATCTGCCGGGCTGATTTTGTGAGGGAATCTGGGCGGAGCAACACTGAACGCTGCAGCTCAAGCTCCCTCCTCTCCATATCCAGCTCAACCGTCTTACTTCGCTCCCTCGCCAGCTGATAACCGAGATCCGTTGCCTCAAGCTTCGTCCAGACCCGGGCACCCAACACCATGAGAAGCGCTACGGCAGCCATAATCTGAGCCCTAGCTGATACGACCGCTGCTTCCCGTTTCACGTAAACCGACTGATACTGCAAACACACTGCCATAAAAACCAACCCTTTTGAAAATGTACAGCCTTACTGTGATTCTGTCGCTACCAAAAGTGACATGTTAATTAACTTTTTTTTACTTCCAAAAAATCTAATCGCTAAACTCAAAACATCGTAGCCGCGCGCTCCGAGAAGCCGGATTTACATAAACCTCCTCATCACTCGGAACGATCGGCTTTTTCGGCCATATTCGGCCGATTTTTGACCCCTCCCGCGGACCCCGCCACGAAGCTGGATAGCTGCCAGCAGACTCCCATCGCCGCAACCGGCTGGTCACTAATTTATCCTCAAGGGAGTGAAATGTGATCACAGCCAGTCGTCCACCTGACTTCACTACTTGAGGCAGACTGTCGAGCAACTGCTCGATCTCTTCCTGCTCTCGATTGACGTGAATTCGGATCGCTTGAAATACCACTGTAGCCGGATGCACTCGTGAATCGGTCCTCTTGCCCAATTGGGAGCCCTTAATGACATCCGCCAACTCGCGGGCACTTGAGAACGGCCTCTTGGAGACGAGCACCTTGGCTAGGGGTCGGGCCATAGCGCCAACTCCACCAGCTGCCAAAGCAATGAAGAGATCCCTTTCAGAGGCGGTATTAAGAAACTCCTTGGCCGAGACACCCTCTCCTTCATCCATACGCATATCGAGAGCCTCGGCATCAGCAAAAGAGAAGCCCCTGCCCTCCTTAAGCTGGTCGGTCGACATCCCAAGGTCCGCTAAGACCCCATCAAAGCCACGAAACTGAACAGCCTCCAGGAGGCGGGAGAATGGGGAGTGCACTAGCTCTAACCGTTCGCCGTACTCAGAGGCCCATGCTGAGCCACGCTTGAGGGCCCGCGAATCTCGATCGAGAGCAACCACCCACGAATCCGGATGAGCGTCCAGAATCGCACGCGTATGACCTCCTCCACCGAATGTGCAATCGAGGAACATGCCACCCTGCTGCGCTCGAAGCTGCTGCACTACCTCTTGCAACAAGACCGGAACATGTGTTGAGCCGATATCACCTGAGCTCATAGATCAACATCCGAGAAAAGATCTGGATTCTCCAAAAGAGCCTGTTCGGAGGCGGCGAATATGCCATCCCACACTCTCCTGTCCCACATGCGAAATCCGTGAATCGACGCGGTGAAAACAACTTCCCTGTCGAACCCTCCGTACAACCTCAGATAGGTAGGAATGAGTATCCGACCGTTTCCGTCGATGGCGCACTCAGATGCTCTACTAAGATAAAAGTTCTCAAGGCGTTGGAGCTTACTGCTAAACCGACTCTTCTCCCGTAGCCGAGACTCAAAGTCCTCCCATACGTCGAGGCTGAACCCCTCGATGCAGCGCGCCCCCTCGGAGATGTAATTGGTGAGTACGACCCCACGCTGCTCGCGCTCGCCCAGCACCCGCCGAAACTCGCTCGGAAGACTGATTCTTCCCTTTTCATCCAAAGCGTGAATGCAGTTTCCCCTAAAAGAAATGAACGGCGGACGCTTCGATGAGCGCGGTGACGGAACGCTTCGCTCCGAACCCTCAGGGGTGTCTTGCTCCTGTTTTTCGATCATCTTTACGCCCGCCGTTTGGGGAAATACAACCAAGACCAAACAACCTACTTGAACCGACGAGAATGGATCACAATACCACTATGACCCACTTCATCCCACCAGCCTACAGCGGTTAAACGGATTCAGTCAATCCGTAATCTTTAGTAAGTTCCTAATTTATCTGCATATTTTAAGTAGCTTAAAGTTTTAGCGGCTCTTCAACCCCTAGGACGCTGAAATAAGGCTATAAAAATCCTAGTGGCTCGCTGGCCGCTAGATTGAGGCGCCTGCATCATGGTGAACAATCTAGATTCTCGGTTCCAAGGAACCTCGGTAGCCCGAACCGGACGTCGCCCTCAAAACCGTCGGACGCCTCGCATACAGCGGGTTAGCGCGTGGACTCGCGAAGTAGTGATATCTCAAGTTTACCCTCAAGGATAAACCGGGCCAGATTACTAGCGTTGAGGGCCGCCTGCTCAGCGCTGCCATCCTGGCTTGCCTGACAAGTTACGTAATAAGAAAAACCATCCTTAGTTGAGTCCTTTGCTACCTCGTAGAGGTAAGATGACTG
>Ga0214923_10005696_pt1 | contig 14342 bp, 10 predicted proteins | sample LL1510_MetaG_FD_177993 | JGI IMG/M metagenome (GOLD analysis project Ga0214923, IMG submission 177993) | Freshwater microbial communities from Lake Lanier, Atlanta, Georgia, United States - LL-1510 | ecosystem: Environmental > Aquatic > Freshwater > Lake | place: USA: Georgia | collected... | reverse complement strand
CACCTGGATGCCCGTGATGTTGGCCACGAGGCGGCTGGTGGGCACGAGCTTCTGCGTCACGATCCGCGTGTCGACGCCGAAGTAGTCGTGCCGCGTCCGCAGCGCCATCACCACTTCCTCGAGCGAGCAGTTGCCGGCCCGCTCGCCGATGCCGTTGATCGTGCACTCCACCTGGCCGGCGCCCGCCTCGACCGCCGCCAGGCTGTTGGCCACGGCGAGGCCGAGGTCGTCATGGCAGTGGATGCTGATCACGGCCTTGTCGATGTTGGGAACGCGGTCGCGTAGGCTCTTGATCACGTGGTGCATCTGCGTGGGCGTGGCGTAGCCCACCGTGTCGGGGATGTTGACGGTGGTGGCGCCCGCGGCGATCACGGCCTCGACCACGCGGCAGAGGAAGTCGATCTCGGTGCGGGCGGCGTCCTCGGGCGAAAATTCGACGTCGGGGCAGACCGCGCGGGCCCGCGTCACGCCGGCCACGGCCCGGGCCACGACCTCGTCTTCGTTCATCCGCAGTTTGAACTCGCGGTGGATCGAACTCGTCGCGAGAAACACGTGGATCCGCGGCCGGCGGGCCGCCTGGAGCGCCTCCCAGGCCCGGTCGATGTCGGTGTCGTTGCAGCGGGCGAGGCCGCACACGGTCGCGCCGTCCACGGCGGCTGCGATGTCGCGCACGCTCTGGAAGTCGCCGGGGGAGGCGATCGGGAAGCCGGCCTCGATGATGTCGACGCCCAGGGCCACCAGCGCCTGGGCGATTTCCAGCTTTTCGGTGAGGTTCATGCTTGCGCCGGGCGACTGTTCGCCGTCGCGGAGTGTCGTGTCGAAGATCCGTACGGAGCGCGAGGTGGGCATGGCTGACCTGAGCCGGGGCAAGTGATAACGCTTCTCAAGGCCGGCCGGCCGGCCGGAGCGGCAGCGGCTTCGAGAACGCTCATCGTACCGCCGGCCGCCGCGGTTCAACACCTCCGCCGCTCTCGCCCGTGGGTTGGGGCGTGAGGTAGACTTTGGCGAGGTTTCCGCATGTCGTCATCCTCCGCCCCCCTTCACACTGCGACGTCGCCCGTCGCCTTGTCGCGATCGGGACGGCTCCGCCGCGGCTTCACGGGAGCCGCCCTCCTCGCCGCGGGCGGCCTGGCCTGGTGGTGGCTGACGACGCATCATTTCGGCGGCGTCGATGAGCACGCCCCTGCCGCGCGGCCGATGGCTGGGGCGGCGGGCGGGCCCGCGTCGGACGCCATCGTGACGCTGCCCCCGGGCACCGCGGGCGCGGCGGATATCGCCCTCGCACCGGTCGAGATGCGGAAGATCCGGGAGCACCTCACCGTGCCCGGCCGCCTCGACTACGACGCCCGCTACCGGCTCGACTACGCCTCTCCCGTCGACGGCATCGTGTCGCGGGTGTTCGTGCAGGTGCGGGAGAAGGTCCGCAAGGGCGACTCGCTGGCGGAGGTCTCGAGCCCCGACGTGGGGCTCGCCCGCGACGAGGTGCGGAAGCGCGAGGCCGACCGCGAGATCGAGAAGAAGGCGGCCGATTGGTCCGTCACGATCGCCGACAACGTGGCCGCGCTGCTCGAGGTGCTCTCCACGCGGCCGCCGCTGGAGACGGTCGAGCAGCAGTTCAAGGGGCGGCTGCTCGGCGCCTACCGCGAGAAGATCCTCGGGGCCTACTCGAGGCTCGTGTTCGTCGAGAAGGTGAATGCCAGCACCAGGCAACTCGGCGAGGGAGGCGTGCTCTCCGGCCGGATCATCGAGGAGCGGACGAGCAACCTCGAGGTGGCGAAGGCCAGCTTCATGGCCGCCTGCGAGGAGGCGCGGTTCCTCACCCGGCAGGACCGCGACCGGGCGACCGCGGCGCTCGAGCAGGCCGAGCGGCTCGTGCAGATCTCGAAGGAGCACCTGCGCACGCTCGTGGGCAGCAAACTCGAAGCGGACGTCGGCGGCAAGGGCGCGGCGGATGGCGTCGTGGATGTCGAAGGCGAGGAGGCCGCGGCCGGGGCCCTGAGCGCGCTCGTGCTGCGCACTCCGTTCGACGGCCTCGTGGAAGACGTGTTCGTGGCCCGCGGTGAGCGGGTGCAGGCCGGCGACCGGCTGTTCGTCGTGGCCGACACCGCCACGCTCTGGGTGCGGGCCCAGATCCATGAGCGGCAGTGGACCATGGTCGAAGTCGAGGAGGGGCAGCAGGTGAAGGTCAACATCCCGGGCTCCGCCGAGCACGACACGACGGCCCGGATCAGCCACGTGGGGGCCACGGTGGAGGCCGAGTCGCGCAGCGTGCCGCTGGTGGCCGAGCTCGAGAACGACGACGCCCACTACAAGCCGGGGATGTTCGTGTGGGTCGATCTGCCGCAGGGGCAGCTTCGCGACGTGCCCACCGTACCGGCGGCCGCCGTGGTGCGGCACGAGGGACAGGCGTTCGTGTTCGTGCCCGAAGGAGACGGCCGCTACCGGCGCGTAAACGTCGAGGCCGGTGCCGACAGCAACGGGCTGGTCGAAGTGAAGAGCGGCCTCGAGGCCGGCCAGCAGGTGGTGGCCAAGGGCGCTTTCACGCTCAAGAGCGAACTGTTGCTCGAGGACGAGGGCTGACACGGCGAAGAGTCCGCCGCCCGCCCCAGACAGGAGCCCAGAGGTGCTGACAGGCGTCATCGAGTGGTCGCTCGCCAACCGGGCGCTCGTCGTCGCGATGTTCGTGCTCATGGCGCTCGGCGGGCTGTATGCCGCCACACAGATCCCGGTCGACGCCGTCCCCGATCTCGTCAACATCCAGGTGCAGGTGGTGACCGAGGCGGGCACGCTCCCGCCGCTCGAGGTGGAGCGGCTGATCACCTATCCCGTCGAGCTCGCCGTCAGCGGCCTGCCCGACGTGGAGGAGATCCGCAGCATCTCGCGGCTGGGAATCTCGCTCGTGACGATCGTGTTTCGCGAGGGCACCGACATCCTCCGCGCCCGGCAGCTCGTGGCCGAGCGGCTGCCGGGGGCGAAGGCGGCGATGGCGCAGGCCGACGCCGATCCGCAGCTGGGCACGCTGTCCACGGCCCTCGGCGAGATCCTGCAGTTCGAGGTCAAGGGAGCCGGCAAGAGCCCGATGGACCTGCGGAGCATCCTCGAATGGGACATCGCGCCGATGATGCGGACGGTGCCCGGCGTCACCGACATCAACGCCCACGGCGGCTTCGCCAAGAGCTACGAGGTGCAGATCGACCCCGACCGCATGTCGTCGCACGGGATCTCGCTCGGGGAGGTGCTCCAGGCGCTCGAGCGCAACAACACGAGCACCGGCGGCGGCTACATCGTGAAGAACGGCGAGCAACGGTTCATTCGCGGCGAGTCGCTCCTCCAGTCGGTCGACGACATCGAGAAGGTGATCGTGCGCAGCCCGGCCGGCGGCGTGCCGGTGCTCGTCCGCAACATCGGCGCCGTGACGATCGCTCCGCTCGTGCGGCAGGGGGCCGCCACCCGCGACGGCCGCGGCGAGGTCGTCACGGGCATGGTGATGATGATCCGCGGCGAAAACAGCCGCCGCGTCGTCACGGCCGCCAAGGAGAAGCTCGAGGAGGTGCGCCGCACGCTGCCGCCGGGCATCGATCTCGAGATCCTCTACGATCGCTCCGAGCTCATCGCCCGCACGCTCGACACCGTGCTCCACAACCTCGCCGAGGGCGGCCTGCTCGTGATCGGCGTGCTGCTCGTCCTGCTCGGCAACGTGCGGGCCGGGCTGATCGTGTCGCTGGCGATCCCGCTCTCGATGCTGTTCGCGGCCAATCTGATGTGGGCGGTGGGCATTCCGGCGAGCCTCATGAGCCTGGGCGCGATCGATTTCGGGCTCGTCGTCGACAGCTCCGTGATCATGGTGGAAAACTGCGTGCGCAGGCTCGGCCTGGCGCTCCCCTCGCAGTCCAAGCTCTCGGTCGTGCGGGATGCGGCGATCGAGGTCCGCGGGCCGACGATGTTCGGCGAGCTGATCATCGCCATCGTCTATCTGCCGATCCTGTTTCTCGAGGGCACCGAAGGAAAACTCTTCCGGCCCATGGCCATCACGGTGCTCTTCGCGCTGGCCGGGTCGCTCGTGATCTCGCTCACGCTGATGCCGGTGCTCGCCGCGACGGTGCTCTCGCGCGAGGAGGAGCACGAACCGCTCCTGATGCGGCTCTTCCACAAGGCCTATCGGCCGCTGGCCCGCCTGGCCGTCTACCACCCGGTGCTGACCTCGCTCGTGGCCGCGGGCCTCGTGGCGGCGAGCGTGCCGGTGGCCCTGCGGCTGGGCGCCGAGTTCATGCCGCGGCTCGACGAGGGCGACATCCTCATCGAGGTCAACCGGCTGCCGAGCGCCACCCTCGAAGACTCTGTGCCGCTCACGTCGCGGATCGAGCGGGTGCTGGGGGAGTTTCCCGAGGTGCGCACCGTGTTTTCGAAGACAGGTCGGCCCGAGATCGCCAACGACATCATGGGCGTGCAGCAGACCGACGTGTGGGTGATGCTCGCACCCCGCAGCCGCTGGCCGGCCGACGTCTCGCGCGACGCGCTCGTGGAGCGGATGTCGGCGGCCCTGTCGGCCGCGGTGCCGGGGGCCAACTTCGGCTTCAGCCAGCCGATCGAGATGCGGGTCGACGAGCTCGTGGCGGGCGTGAAGGCCGACGTCGCCGTGCTCATCTACGGCGACGACCTCGCCACGCTCGGCGACCTCGGCAAGCAGGTCGAGGGCGTGCTCCGCGCGATCCCCGGGGCCGCCGACGTCCGTGCCGACTGGCAGGCCAACGTGCCCACGCTGCGGATCAACGCCCGGCAGGATCAGCTCGCCCGGCACGGCATCGACGGCGTGAACGTGATGCAGACGGTGTCGGCGATGGGAGGCATCCAGGCGGGCGTCGTCTACGAGGGGCGTCCACGGTTTCCGCTGATGCTGAAGTTCCCCAAGGCGTGGCGTGAAGACGAGGAGCTCGTGCCGCAGATCCCGGTGGAGGCGGCGGGCGGACGGCCCGTGCCGCTCGGGGAGCTCGCCGACATCCGCATCGACGAGAGCCCGCCGTCGATCGAGCATGAAAACTCGCGGCGGCGCACGTTCGTGTCGGCAAACGTCAGGGGCCGCGACGTGGCGAGTTTCGTGCAGGAGGCCCAGCGGCGGATCGGGGCCGAGGTGAGGCTGCCCAGCGGCTATGCCATCGGCTGGGGAGGGGATTTCGAAAACCTGCTCTCGGCGAGCCGCCGGCTGCTCCTGATCACGCCTGTGGTCCTGGGCCTGATCGCCCTGTTGCTCTACACGAGCTTCAAGTCGCTGCGGCTGGCGTCGCTGATCTTTTGCGCGGTGCCGGTGGCGGCGTCGGGGGGGATCGCGGCGCTCGCGCTTCGCGGGATGCCGTTCTCGATCGCGGCGGGCGTGGGATTCGTGGCCCTCTTCGGCGTGGCCGTGCTCAACGGTCTGGTGTGGGTGTCGGGGGCGGAGCATGCGCGGCAGGGCGGGCTCTCCGCCCGGGAGGCGGCGCTCGTCACCGCCGACGTGCGGATCCGGCCGGTGCTCATGACCGCCCTCGTGGCCAGCCTGGGCTTCCTGCCGATGGCGCTGGCCACGAGTTCCGGGGCGGAAATCCAGCGGCCTTTGGCCACCGTCGTGATCGGCGGTATCGTCACCTCCACGCTGCTCACGGCGTTCGTCGTGCCGGCGATCTATCCCTGGTTTGCCCCGCGTTCCCCCGCCGGCCCGCTTCGCTCCCCCGAGTCCGCATCGCCATGACGGTTCGCGAGTTCCAGCAGCTGATCCGCGAGATGTATCACGACAAGGACGCGGCCCGCGGCGTGGAGGGCACGTTCATGTGGCTCACGGAGGAGATCGGCGAGCTGGCGACGGCCCTGCGCATGCATGCTTCGGCCGCGGCGAGCCGCGCCACGAAGCAGGAGCTTGCGCTCGAGTTTGCCGACGTGCTCGCGTGGCTCGCCACGATCGCCAATGTCGTCGATATTGATCTCGAGGCGGCGCTCGCGGCGAAGTATGCCGCCGGCTGCCCCGGCTGTGGCCAGCGGGCCTGCACCTGCCCCGATGCGGAGAAGCCGTGATGCGTCTGGCCACGTGCGTGCCTTGCAGCATTGCGACCCTGGTCGTGCTCTGCGGAGCTTTCGCGGGCTGGCGGGCCTCGGCCCTCGAGGTCACGGTCGGCATCGGCGGCGTGCACCGCACCGGCGACTGGGTGCCGATCGTCGTCGTGCCGGATGGCGAGGTGCCGCCGGAAGCAGCGTGCCACGTGAGCGTCGAGGATCCTGACGGCCAGTGGGTGCGGTCGCCGAGCACCACGGCAGCGACGGCGAGTCGGGCGCTCCGGTTTCGGGCGCGGTTCGGCCGGCCCGCCGGGGGCGTGCAGGTGGAGGTGCCCAACGCCGCGGGCCGCATGCGGCGCATGCTCGTGCCGATTCCGCCGGCACTCGCAGCCGGCGAATCCACGCTGCTCGTGATCGGCGATCTCGAGTCGGCCGAGCGGGCCGCCCGGCTCATGGCCCGCGAAGATGGCAGGCGGCCGCGGGTGATCCGCGTGGCGGGCCCGCGCGACCTCGCCGCGGGTGCCCCCGGGCTGACCGCCCGCGACTTCGACGGCATCGACACCGCGGTGGTCTGCGGGGCCGCGCTCGACGGCGCGGATGACGACCTCTCGCACGACTGTCTCGCGGCGCTCGACGGCTGGCTCATGGGCGGGGGGAAACTCGTGTTCGCCGCCGGCGCGTCGGCGGCCCGCGTGGCGACGGCAGGGTCGATCCCGGCTGGATGGCTGCCGGGGCCGCCGGGCGAGCCCGGCCGTGTCGAGCGGCTCGTGCCGCTGCGCCGGTTCGCGGCCATCGAGACGCTTGGCCGAGCCGCCCGTCCGCTCGACCGCGCCGCTCTCGCGGGGCTCGAGGCGCCGCTGGTGGCCGATGCCGCGCGGCTCGATGGCACGGTGCTCGCCTTCGAGGGGAGGGCGGCCGCCGACCTGCCGCTCGTGGTGCGGCACGTGCGCGGCTTCGGCACGGTCACCTGGCTCGGCGTCGACATCGATCGCCCCGCGTTCCGCTCCTGGCCGGGCACCGACACACTGCTCGTCGAACTGCTCGGAGCCCGCGCCGCCGGCGGTGAAGGGGGCAGGACCGGGGAGTCGGCCCACGGCCGGCTGGACCTGGCCGGGCAGTTGCGCGCCGCCATCGACCGGTTTCCGGGGGTGGCCCCGGTGCCGTTCGAGGTGATCGCCGCGCTCGGGCTGCTTTCCATCGCCTGCCTCTATCCGCTGGACTGGTGGCTGGCCGGACGGGGCGGCAGCCGGGCGGCGGTGGCCTGGCTCACGCTGCCGCTCCTGGTCGCGGTCTTGAGCGGACTCGCCTGGGGCGCGGGCCGACACTGGAAAGGCGACGCGTGGCGGAGCACCGCCGCCGGCATCGTCGACGTCGATTGTGTCACGGGCCTGGTGCGCGGGACCGCCTGGTCGGGCATCTGGTCGCCCGACAACGCGGTGCTCGACATGGCCGCTTCCCGTGTCGATCCGCTCCCCACCACGGCGGCCGACGTCGCGGCGTCGTGGCATGCGGCCGCGGGCCGCGGGCTCGGCGCCACCGACGCGCCGGCGCCGCACCCCGCGCTCGGCGCGGCCGACTACGCCTATGCCGATTCGCTCGCCTTGCTCGCCGGCGTGCCGATCGCCGCCGACTCGAGCCGGCTGTTCGAGGCCGGCTGGACGGCGCGGCTGACCGAGACCGTGGCCGCCGGCCCGATCGTCTCCACACTCGACCGCGACGCCCAGGCCGCGCTCCGCGGCGCGATCGAGAGCCGGCTGCCGTTCGCGCTCGATGGATGCGTACTCGTGCATGCAGGCTGGCTGTACGACGTGGGTGTGCTCGGCCCCGGGGCGCGGTTCGAGCCACAGGGAGGCCGGGGACCGCGGTCGCTCGCCGGTGCCCTCACCCGCCGTGCCGCGGCGACGGACCGCGATGTATCGGAGCGGTGGGACACCACGAGCACCGACGTCGCCCGGATCCTCGAGGTCGCCGGGTTCCACCGGGCCGCGGGAGGCAGAGGCTACACGTCTCTCGAGCCGGGTCGGCTCGGCCGGCTCGATCTCTCCCCCGTGCTCGACACGGGCCGGGCCGTGCTCGTCGGCCGCGGGCCCGCCGGCACGGCCTGGAGTGTGCGGGCCGGGGGCGCCGATCCGCTTCTTCATGTCCCCGCCGCCGAGCAGACTTGCGTCTGGCGGTTCGTCCTCCCGCTGGAGCCCCGGCAGCCATGATCGAGACGGTCGACCTCACCAAGAAATACGGCGACTTCTTCGCGCTCGAGTCACTCGATCTGAAGCTCGAGCAGGGGGACCTGTTCGGGTTCATCGGCCCCAACGGCGCCGGCAAGACGACGACGATCCGCATTCTCTCGACGCTCCTCGCCCCCACCTGGGGCGAAGCCTACGTCTGCGGCCATTCGATCTACACGCACCCGCGCGAGATCCGCCGGTCGATCGGCTACATGCCCGACATCTTCGGCGTCTACGACGACATGCGGGTGATCGAATATCTCGAGTTCTTCGCCGCCGCCTACCGGATCAACGGTCCCGAGCGGCGGCGCGTGGCCGAGCGGTCGCTCGAGCTCGTCGATCTCACGGTGAAGCGCGACGAGCTCGTGACGAGCCTCTCCCGCGGCATGACGCAGCGGCTCGGCCTCGCCCGCGTGCTCCTCCACGATCCACAGGTGCTCCTGCTCGACGAGCCGGCGAGCGGGCTCGATCCGCGGGCCCGGATCGAGATGCGCGGCCTGCTCAAGCGGCTGCAGGGGCTCGGCAAGACGATCCTCGTGTCGAGCCACATCCTTCCGGAGCTCGCCGACATCTGCAATCGCGTGGGCATCATCGAATACGGTCGGCTGCTCGCCTGCGGCAACGTGCAGGACCTGCTCGCGCAGGTGCGTGGGCGGCCCGTGATCCGGATCGCGGTGGCCGGGCCGCCCGAGCCGGCCGCACGGCTCCTGGAACAGGCCCCGGAGGCATCCGCCGTGGCCGTCCGCGACGGCGAAGTGCTCGTGACGCTCGCAGACGGCGTGCCCGATGCCTCGCCGCTTGCCGCCCGGCTCGTGGCCGAGGGCCACAAGCTCCTCTCGATGCGCGAGTCGGAAGTGAATCTCGAAACGGCCTTCCTCGAGCTCACGAAGGGCAGGCTCGGCAAGGAGAGGGCCGTGGGGCGAGCGTCCCGCTTGCCTTTGAGCAAGGCGAGCGAGACGGCCAACTCACATTGCGGATGGACTTTGTGGTGACCTTTTCGGAGGCATGAGCGATGAGCGTGCGGTGGACTTGCCTGTGCGTCCTGAGCATCTGGACATCGAACGTGCTTGCCCAGCCGGCGGTGGTGATCCCGCCGCCGGCGGCCGTTCCGCTCCTCGATGTGTTTCCACCTTCGGTCGCGGAATCACCGACTGCGGAACGCGGCGCGACCGCGATCACGCTCGACTACGCGCCCAGCGGCAGCGTGTGGGCCGAAGGACTCGATGAGCGGCAGGTGTTTCTCGCCCAGCTCGCCCATCAGCGCGGCCAAGACGATTCGTTCACCCTGCGCATCGGGCAGGGGGGGCAGATCTACTCGCTGCGCGGTGCATTCGGCGAGAGCGTGCCGCCATCCTGGCGTTTCCCCCGCGAGGATCGCTCGCCATGGAACGACGAAGTGTGGCAGTTCGTGGCCGTGTGCACCCGCTACAACGGCATCGATCCGCTGCTCAAGGCAGGCCCAGTGCCGGAGGACGCGCAGGCGCGGTGGAAGACGCTTCCCCACAAGACGTCGTTCTTCATCCACAACTCGGGGGCCTACATTCCCGGCGAGTCGGCCGTGCAGAGCCTCTATTGCCCGCTGCTCGCCTTCCAGGCCGCCGCCGCCGCCCGCACCGTTCGCACGCTCAACTGGGGCCTCGTGCCGCATGTGCGCACGATCCACCGCTCGCCGATCCTGTACTCGTGCCAGACCCGCGACGTGGGCGATGGCATCGTCGAACTCACCTGGGTGGTTCACAACTTCAGCACCCGCGACGACGTCGTCTTCGACTTCCTGAATGCGCCGTGGGGCGGCACCCGGCTCACGAGCCTTCCCGTGCACGTGCTCGCCGGGCCCGACGGCCAGCCGCGGCCGCGGGCGGAGATGTTTCCTGCAGACCGGCCCGATGTCGAAATCGCCGTCGCGAAGACCGGTGGCTGGCGGGTGGCAAGCGCGAGCGACGCCGACGACGCCGCGAGCCTGGCCCTCGTCTTTGGCCGCGATCGCCACCTGGAGGCGGAGCAGGCGAGGGCGGCGCGGGGCGAGCCGCACTGCCAGCAGGGCCCGAGCGTGCTCCGCGACTATCTGGCCCACGCGCCGCAGCTCTACGAGAAGCTCTGGGAAGACTGGCGGACGCGGCCGGAGAACTCGTTTCGCAACTACGACGTGATCGAGTTCATCCCCAAGCTCCGGCTCGCGCCGCAGACCACGATCTGGTATCGCGTGTTTCTGGTGGTGAACCGCCGCGATCGGGCGATCGAACTGGCCCGGTCGCTCGTGGACAAGGTCGATTACGGCCTGCTCACGTTCGACCCGGCCACAACGCCGCGCATGCCGGTGCACGTGCGAGACGGCCGCGTCGTCGATCCCGCCGCGGCGCAGGGCCCGCCCGCGTTCGAGGTCTACGCCAAGCCCGTGCCCGGCTCGCTGCCGCTCTTTCTACTCGAAGACACCGCAACCGGCCGCGAGGTCGTCTCCACCGATCCCTACCGGTTCGTGCCGCAGGAGCCGCTCGACCTCGGCGTGCCCGCGGATCATCCGCACCACGCCTACTACGCGCAGGTGAAGGGCATCTCCCTCGACCGGCACACGACTAAATGGAAGCGGCTTTTGGGCTACGCGCTGCGGGCCAGGCCAGATCACGATGGCGATCGCTTCCAGCCCATATCTTCGGCAGCTGGGCCAGGGCTTTTCCCCGCCGCAGACGCCCATCATCTGGACGTGTGGGTGTGGACCCCGTCGAGCGGTTCGAACGAGCAGTAGGACAGGCTGCGCGCCGGAGTTCGTCGGAGCGTATGATTTTGTCATGTGGCTGTTGATCGAAGAACGGGAGCGGCGGAAGCAGCGAGATGCACGGCTCGCCGACCACACTCGCGGTCTTCTCCGGACGGCGCTTGCGAGGCACGTGCCCGGCACGGCTGTCTGGGTGTATGGATCGCTTGTGAAGCCCGGGCGGTTTCACGAATGGTCTGATGTCGATCTCGCCTTCGAGTCACTCCCGCCGGGCATGAGCCTCGAATACCTGCAGAGCCTGCTCTCCTCCGACGTCGGCCGCGAAGTCGATGTCTGCCGCTTGGATCGCACCCGGCTGCGCTCGGCCATCGAACAGGAGGGGGAGCGATGGATCGCATAGCGCTCCAGATCCTCGAAGACGGCTGGGAGCAGGACGCTCGTGTCATGCATCGTGCAGCCGAGATCCTGGAGCGGCGGCTCCGCGAGTCGGCGGAGAGCCGCTGGGCTGCCGCGGCTTTTGAGATCAATCGCATCTACAACATTCTCGAAAAGGCCTTTGAACGGCTCTGCGAAACCTTCGAAAACCATCTGGAGAAGACCGGCCGCTATCACGACACCTTGATCGAGCGGGTCACGCTCGACCTCAAGGGCATTCGACCAGCTTTTCTGCCTGCCGATGCGGTCCGGGACGTCCGCGAGCTGAAGGGCTTCCGCCACCTGTTTCGCCACGCCTACGATCTGGATCTCGACCCGGTGCGAATTGCAGCAGCCGCGGAGATCGCCGCGCGGACAGTGGCCCACTTCGACGGCTGGTGCAAGGCTTTTCTCGCCATCGTCCGTGAGAAGTATCAGGGGGAACTGGGCCCCGAGTGATGCGATGCGTTCGTCGTGGTGGGGCCGCCGAGTGGGATCGGCTTCAGCCTGTCCGAGAGGCGGATAAACTTCCTCGGGATGTTCCTGGAGGCATAAGCGATGAGCGTGCGGTGGACTTGCCTGTGTGCCCTGAGCGTGTGGACGTCGAACGTGCTTGCCCAGCCGGCGGAGGTGATCGCGCCGCCGCCTGCCGCGCGGGCTGGAGATGAGGCAACCAAGCTCGACACGCCCGAGGGGCAGCTTGGCTATGCCCTCGGCCTGAGGATCGGCGCGCGGATCGCGGCCGACTTTCGCGGCCAGCAGGCGCCGCTCGATCCGGCCGCCCTGGCCCGCGGCCTGGCCGACGCGGTCGTCGGCGCGAAGCCGCGGCTCGACGAGAAGACGATCGCGGCGGCGATCGAGCGGTTCGAGACGCGCATGCGCGAGCAGGAGCGGGCGTTCGCCGCCCGGATGGCCGAGGTGGCCAAGACCAACAAGGCGAAGGCGGCGGAGTTCATGAACACGAACGCCGCGAAGCAGGGGGTGAAGACGCTGCCGAGCGGGCTGCAATATGAAGTGCTCAGGGCAGGGGAGGGGCGGCGGCCCACGGTCGACGACACCGTGTCCACGCACTACCGCGGCACGCACCTCGACGGCAGCGAGTTCGACGCCACCGATCCTGCGGGCGAGCCAGCCACGTTTCCGCTGCGCGGCGTCGTGCCGGGCTGGCAGGAGGCGCTGCCGCTGATGGGGGTGGGCGCAAAGTGGCGGCTCTACGTGCCCCCGGAACTCGGCTACGGCGAGGAGGGCTCGCCGCCGGTGATCGAGCCCAACGAGGTGCTGATCTTCGAGATCGAGCTCGTCAAGATCCTGCCGGCGGAGAAGTGACGGCGATGAACCGGGCGGTCGCATGCGGGCTGTGCCTGATGGCGGCCGTCGTGGCCCGGGCGGCGTCGGCGCAGCCCCCGGCACGGCAGAAGTCCGATGCCTCCGAAGCGGCCTGCGAACGGATGGTGCGCGACGACATCGCGGCCGGCGGCGTCAGCGACGAGCGGGTGCTGGCGGCCATGCGGGCGACGCCGCGGCACGAGTTCGTGCCCGGGCCGCAGCGAAACATGGCCTATTTCGACATGTCGCTACCGATCGGCGAGGCGCAGACGATCTCGGGCCCGTTCGTCGTCGCCTACATGACGGAGAAGCTCGAGCCCAAGCCGACCGACAAGGTGCTCGAGATCGGCACCGGCAGCGGCTACCAGGCGGCGGTGCTGGCGCCGCTCGTGCGCACCGTCTACTCGATCGAGATCAATGAAAAGCTCGGCGAGAGGGCGGCCAAGACGCTCGCCCGGCTCGGCTACAAGAACATCATCACGAAGATCGGCGACGGGTTTCTCGGCTGGCCGGAGCACGCGCCCTTCGACAAGATCATCGTCACGTGTTCGCCGGAAGACGTGCCGCGGCCGCTCGTCGAGCAGCTGGCCGAAGGGGGCCGGATGGTGATCCCGGTGGGCGAGCGGTACGACCAGACGCTCGTCCTGCTCACGAAGCGCGAGGGCCGCCTACGGCGCGAGCCACTCGTGCCGAGCCTGTTCGTGCCGATGACGGGCACGGCGGAGCAGGGGAGGAAGGTGCAGCCCGACGCGACGCGGCCAACGCTCGACAACGGCGGCTTCGAAACACTCCTGCCGGATTCGACCGTGCCCACGGCCTGGTATTACGGCCGGCAGATGGAGGTCGTGGAGGCCGACGATGCGGCCGAGGGGCGCCGGTATCTCCGGCTCGCAAACGCCGATCCCGGCCGGCCGGCACAGGTGTTCCAGGGGTTCCCGGTCGACGGAAAGACGGTGGCGCGGCTCACCGTGCAGGCGCAGCTCCGCGCGGAAGGGGTGCGGGTGGGGCTCGCCCCTGACGAAGCACCGGCGATCGTGGTGAGGTTTTACGATGAGGATCGGAGTCGGTCCGCCCGCGGGTTCGTGGGGCCGTGGGGTGGCACGTTTCCCTGGAAGGAGGTGCGGGGAACGCTGCCGGTCCCCAACTGGGCCCGCGAGGCCATCCTTCAGGTGGGGATGCTCGGCGGCACCGGCCAGATCGAGGTCGATGCCGTGTCGATTGGCGGGATTCCGAGATGAAATCGAGCGAACGGGGAAATTTGGCGGCTTTCGGGGGCCGTAGCGGCCGCGCCGCAAAATCCACGCAGGGCTCCCTGTTTGCTTGATTTGCCCAAACCTCCAACTATCCTGGAAGCGTTGCGTCGGTCTCGGCATTCTCAAAACCGGTTTGGGAATGGCCACGCCGTCGCCCGGCAATTTTTCTTTCACTGGAGAACGACTCAGATGGTGGCGAAGCGCTGGTCGGGAATCATGGGCATTGTTACGGCCTTGGCCGTCATCGCGTCGGCGTGCGATGCTCAGGCCGGCTGGAACCATCGCTACCGCGGCCAAGGATCGGCGGGCGGCAGCTCCGGTGGTTCGTCGGGCGGATCCTCGGGCGGCTCGTCCGGTGGAAGCTCGGGTGGCTATGCCTCCGGCGGGTAC
>Ga0214923_10005693_pt1 | contig 14354 bp, 16 predicted proteins | sample LL1510_MetaG_FD_177993 | JGI IMG/M metagenome (GOLD analysis project Ga0214923, IMG submission 177993) | Freshwater microbial communities from Lake Lanier, Atlanta, Georgia, United States - LL-1510 | ecosystem: Environmental > Aquatic > Freshwater > Lake | place: USA: Georgia | collected... | reverse complement strand
TGAAGCCTAAGCTTTCTTAACCGATGAAATGACCGGTAACCTCGATTCGGCCACGGGCCAGCAGATTTTAGGTCTCATTCGCTTGCTGCAAGAAGAACACGGAATCGCACTGGTCTCTGTGACCCATGATGAAGCCCTTGCGCGGACCTTTCCCCGAGTCTTGCGTCTCGAGCAGGGTGAGCTTTTTGATGTGACTCATCGAAAATCTGACACGTCGAATTAACAAAAAAGCGAAATTCTCATAACTCATCGTTTACAATAGCCACTCTCTGAGGGTATTATCCAGCCTCGTTTCGTTGTTTAATAAAAACAGGTACTTAGCTCGATTAAGTCAAGTGAAGTCGTTACGTATTGAGAGTGAAGTTGCGTAGGCAAAGTTTCATAAATTTTATCTGTGTTTTTCTGTTGTTTCTAACAGGTCCGCACTCCGTTTTCGGAGTAAGCAGTGTCATCTCTTCCATTGAGATTCAAGGAAACAGAAAAATTGAAAGCGCTGCAATCAAACAGAAACTTCACAGCGAAGTAGGAAGTGCTCTCAGTAAAGATATCGTTCGCGATGATATCCGAACGCTCTTTTCTTTAGGGTTTTTTGAGGATGTCGTGGTGTCGGAAGAAGATTCTGACAAGGGAGTAAAGCTCATCTTTAAAGTAAAAGAGAAGCCGACAATTGCTAAAATTGAGTATGAAGGCCTTGAGTCGATTGAAAAAGATGATCTCAAAGATTTGGTTTTGGTTAAAGAATTTGAACTGTTGAATCGACAAAAACTCAATGAGTCGGTCGAGAAAATTGTTCAAAAGTATGAAGAAAAGGGATTCTACCTTGCCGATGTTCGTTACGAAGTGGTTCCAATGCCTGGCAGTAGCGAAGTACAAGTTACTTTTAAGGCCCAAGAGAACGATAAAATTACGGTACGAAAAATCAACATCATCGGGAATAAAGTCATTTCGACCGACGATTTAAAAAGGGTCATGCAGACAAAAGAGGGTGGAGCATTTTCTTGGCTCTCGGGCAGCGGGTCCTATCGTGAAGTTGTGTTTGAGCGGGATATTGCGGCTTTGGGCTACTACTATGGGACGATGGGATATGTAAGAGCTCGATTTGGTAAGCCGGAAGTGACTGTCTCTCCGGATAAAAAGTGGATCTACATCACTTTTTATGTCGAAGAGGGTCTTCAATATACTGTAGGTAACATCGATTTCAGCGGGGAGCTTCTTTTTTCAAGAACAGAACTTAACGAAAACCTAGACCTGGTCTCTGGCGAAACATTCAACACGGAAACGCTTAGAAGAGACACTCTTAAACTTTCGGAAAAGTATGGTGATCTGGGTTATGCGTTTGCCAATGTGGTGCCTCAACCCAACATTCACGACGACACTCGACAAGTGGACATTACTTTCGATGTGGACCGTGGACAGCGGGTTTATATCGGAAAGATCATTGTATCAAGCAATACGAAAACAAAAGATAAAGTGGTTCGAAGAGAACTCACTATTCATGAAGGTGAGCTTTTTAATGGCACAAAGAAAAGAGAGAGTAAGGAGAATGTGACTCGTCTCGGATTCTTTGATTCTGTAGAGTTTCATCAGACAACTTCAAAAGAAGACCCCAATGTGGTGGATATCGATGTTAAAGTAAAAGAAAGATCGACGGGTCAGTTGGTGATAGGAGCCGGTTACTCAACCGGAGGAGTAGGGTTTATTGCCAATGCTCAATTGTCTCAAAATAATTTTTTGGGCAATGGTCAAGTCGCAAGCTTTTCCGCTCAAATACAAACAGGAACCAAGCTTTACGAATACTCGTTAAGTTTTCAAGAACCCTATTACGGAGCCACCCTATGGAGTATGGGGGGGGACCTTTACCAAGTAAGACGGAATGTTGCAGTGTTGGAAGCGGTGAATAGCTTCGAGGAGATCAAAACAGGTTCAGCAATTAAGTTAGGTCATCCTGTTTATAACTTCATGAACCTATTTCTTACTTACAAATTTGAGCATGCATACGTCCGACCGTCTTCAGTCATAGATAAAACCCTCTATCCCAAAGAAGATGTGAATGGTTATACGAGTTCGTTAGCGGGCAATTTAGTTTACGATAAGCGAGATGACCGCTTCGATCCCCGGGAAGGTTTTTACGGCAGCATTACATCAGAGTATGCAGGGCTAGGAGGGGATCGGTATTTTGTTAAATCGACGGCAACAGCTAAATATTTCCACCCCATTGTTTGGGATTTTGTTTTTCGCTTAAATATTACGGGATCCAACATTTCTCGAACTGGGCCGCGTAGGGTTCCTAATAACGAGCTTTTTCTCTTGGGAGGACTGTTTTCGTTGCGGGGTTACGATCCCTTCAGTATCGGGGGGGACCCTGTCACTCTGAGCTCTAATCCCGATGACCTTTCTGAGGAGGCCAAGAAAGCTGGGCTTGCTGGAAAAAAAGTTCTCATTGGGGGGCTGAATCAAGTCTTAATGAATGCTGAAATTGAGTTTCCGCTCCTGAAAGAGGCAAGAATCCGCGGTGTGATATTTGCGGACGTGGGAAATGCCTTTAACGATCTAAGCAAAGTCTCCGGCCCGAAATTATATGCGAACTTGGGTTGGGGGTTTCGGTGGTTTACGCCGATAGGTCCCTTGCGTTTTGAATTTGGCTATCCTATGGTTAACTCAGGCGCTTCGAAATTCTTTTTCACGATCGGGCCGCCATTTTAAAAAAGGAAAACTCATATGCGTTTAACAATCGTAACCTTACTTTTTATTTGTACAACGGGCGTCTCCTTTGCTAACGGAGGATTCAAGCTGGGTTTAGTGGACCTTCAAAAAGCTTTGCAAAATGTGGAAGCTGGAAAAAATGCTAAGAAATCTTTAGAGAAAGAAGTGACCTCCAAGAGAACGGAACTTGAGAAACGACAAAATGAGCTTCAGAAAGAAGCCGAGGGGTTTGAAAAGAAATCAGCACTTATGAATGAAGGGGCTAAAACCAAAATGCAACAAGAGTTGCAGAAGAAATTTATGGAGCTTCAAAAAGAAGCTGCGGAAAGCCAAATGGAGCTTCAAAAAAGAGAACGGGAGCTGACCAAACCAATTATCGATGAACTTAGGGGAGTTATTGAAGGGCTTGGAAAAGAGAAGGGGCTTACTTTGATTTTGGAAAAAAATGAAGGTGCCGTTCTTTTCAGTCAAGGTGGCGAAGACTTAACAGAGAATGTGATCGAAAAGTTTAACTCCACAAAAAGAAGTAAAGTTAAAGCTAATTAAGGCTTACAGAACCAACAGACTTAGAACTAGAATTGTCAGGGCAGCGAGGACTCTAAGGGTCCAGTCTTCGCTAAGCTCTGCTTGCAGGCTTTGTAGCCAATGATTTTTGGCTAGTATTAATTGGCTTGAAGTCGCAACGACCCGCTCTGAGTTTCCATTAGCCGCACTCGAAGCGCTTGACGTGGGCTTGGGGCTTGAGGAAACGGATGGAGCTGGGGTCGGGATAATGATTTCAGTGGTTTTATCATCGTGAATCACAGAACTAAACCCTCTCTCGGTAATTATCGTGAATAGTAATTTAGCACTCGGCTATAGGGAGAATTTCCCAATCTCACGCTTACACAACCGACAAGTCTATTGTTAACAACATAGGCTGCACAATTGGTCCCTATGGATACTAGCAGCGATTGCTGTCCGTACTGGTTCGATGGGTAAGTTTGGTACGAACCAGGATATGAAGTGTAAGGGTTATATAGCGGCACTTGAACAACGCCGTTCAAAGTTAAAGAGACAGCGCCATTCCCCATGCTGTAGGTTCCAGGGTTGGATCCTGCGGCTCCAATATTATTAGAATTGACGCAGATGTTGTAATTCGTATTGGTCTGAGTGCCTAATAACAAAGAGAGGTCCGGAAATACGAGCGATCCGCTCCCGATCACGCTTTGTACGTAACTACCGGGGCCAGTGTAATTAATGAAAGATAGGCTTAAAGTCAGGGAGTTTTGATTTCCCCAATATCCGTTATTTGAGGATTGAAGTGAACCAAAGATTGGGGATCCGTTTTGATTGACTGGAACGCCACCCGAATTTAGCGGGCAATTGGTTCCCGGAACCGAAGGGGCTGCAGGTGCCGGAGCTGGCGTCGAAGGAGCCGGAGCTGAAGCAGAGTTATTTCCGCCTCCGCAACTCATCACAAGATAGGTTGCCCCGGTTAAAACAACAAATCTTAAACCCTTTATCCAATCAGGCCGTTTCATTGTCCCTCCACAAGAACTGAAATATTACTAAATGGGGTAGTAAAGTTTCCAAGGCGTTTCACTTGAGAGTTAGAAGTGTTCATGTAGTTGCGACAGGGGGTGACAGTATCAGCTGTGGTTGAGTAACCTGGGCAACTTTGTCCATCTGCAGGAACGAAACTATAAGTTCCCCATGGGTAGGTGACAGTGCAAGTGACTGTCACGGTTCGACAAGCGTTTTCCCCGGGTTGGCGTAACCGATAATAGAGTGCTCCAAAGAAGTTTTGGTTGACCACAACCCCTTGGGTTCTTACGACTAGATCGTCATCAGCAAAAATAATATCGACCGTTTTTCCTGTGGTGGTAGAAGTTTGAACTCCTGTTCCTGGGAATGCACTAGCCCACTCGGCTGCCCAGAATCCATCTTGGTCTTCAAAGGAGAGAAAAAGCTTTCCTTGAATTGATTGTGAACGGGTATTAGTAGTTCTAAATCGAACCCTGGCATCTCCGACTAGAGGAGCGTTAATGTTTCCTGGTCGGCCACCCGAGCCAGTGATATCAATGAGGCCTGAGTAATTCACTTTGTCTGCTAAATCGATCGCAGTACTGTTTCTCACCTCTTCGCCATAGGGGTCTGAAGTGGGAACCGTGACCGTGGGGATAGTTGTCACAGTGGGCCCGTCTCCACCACCCACGGGGGAGTTCGAGCTCGATGATTTAGAGCAGCTAATTAAAACTAGAGACAAAACCAGACTTAAATAGATAATATGCCGTTTCAACTTCAACTCCTTCACAACAAACTCAACTGTCACTACAACAAACTGGCATCTTTGAGTGCTAATCCGCAATAAGCGGAATAAGGCACTCGAGCGCGAAGTCGGAAAGTGCAAAGGCGGTACCACAGTGAATCTCGCTCGAATGGGTCGACAAATTGGGATTTTCCTAAAAGAAGATGTCTTTTAGTTTGACAATGAGCTTCTAAAAAATCGAGTCCAAGGAGTCTCTTCTGGGCTAAGGTTCGCTTAGAACATTCTTTTTGCCCCGATCCTGGACTGTCTACAGTTTGTGCAACTTGGGGACGTAAAAGGGGCTCCAAATATTGCTCGCCTAGTCTTTTTTTTAATGATAACTTCTTCTATGAATTTTAACTCTTTCTGGAGGGATTTCTATGTCCTATATTGTGACCCAGCACTGTGTGGATTGTAAATATACCGATTGTGTCGCTGTTTGTCCGGTGGATGCATTTCATGAGGGCGACCGTATCCTTTATATCAACCCCGACACTTGTGTTAATTGCGATGCGTGTGTTCCAGCCTGCCCAGTAGAGGCGATCTATTCGGAAGAGAACTTACCTAGTAAGTTCCAAGCTTATGTCGATATTAATCGAGATGGAGCTGCGGCGAACCCCGTGATCAATCAGAAAAAAGATCCGATGCCATCTGCGAAACCTTTAGATGAACTAAAGAAACTTGATGCTCAGGGTTATGTTCCTGCTAACTGGCCCTAAATAACAGTTCTAAAGAGTCTTAATATCATGCCCGCTGGGAGAACATCTCTCAGCGGGTTTTTTATTTTGAGTCATTTTTTGCGAGACAGCCGTCCACCCTTTAAACAGTATACCCGTTCGATACATTCCCTCGGCCTGATAGTTTTCCTGATCTGAAACATGGCACTCAATATGCTTTACCAATTTCTCAGACATTGTAATCGTAAAAGTAGGAAAAGTTCGCGCTGAGGTGGATTATGCTAAGGCAGAATCAAAAGAGATTTCGATTTTTTTCGGTTTTTCTCATTCTGAGTCTTTCAATTCTTATGTTGAATGAAGGGAAAGCGGAAGCTAGATTTTTTGGCTTTTTTCGACGAAGAGCATTTTTTGGAAGGCGGGTGCAGCCAATGCCTCGACGAAGAGTGGCTCGGTGTTGTGGTCGACCTTCCCAGTTTGTTAAACGTCCGAATCAATTTAATCGATTTAATGATTTTGATCGTCTGGCTCTAGCTAGGAGAGCCGTTGACCCCTTTTCAAGTTTAGCCCTAGATCCCACAGGGGATATTTCAAGGTTGGGGGGGCTTGATAGTGTGAGAGGCCTTCACCGAATCGATGGGACCAATATTGCCGTCGACGAGCGCGGACAGTTTTTTGAACAGTTTAATAATGATGTGCTGAGTACCGACCGACCCTTGGTATTTAACGACGGAAAGATCTTGGGAGGTGCAGTTGTGCCTCTGCGAGGAGATACCTTAGAACAGGTCCGTTTGCTCAATGCATCTGAAGCTTTGAGATTTGTAGGGAGAAGATAAAAGAGCTTTTTCGTTGGTTTACTAGAGGGCTGTCAAAATGTTGAACAGTATTCCTAAAGTATTAGATCCGAAAAGAAATCATCAGGACCTGGGCAATCTACCTAATGCTATTTCTGAACTTTATCGAATACGGATTCAAAGCAAATTTGGCCCTTTTCATGCAGCTATTTAGAAGGAATTAGTATTACGTTGTGTTGATTTTGAAAGGCAGTAGTGGTTTAGGACTATGAAGCTGAGTCAAAGCGGAAAGCTGAAAATACTTGTGGTGTCGCTTGTGTTTTTCCAAGCGACTCCGTCCCATGCATTTATCTTCCGATTGCTTTTTGGAAGACCTCTCTTCGGGAGAAGAGTAGTGCCTTCTAACAATCGATTTGCCTCGGGGCGGGCAGTCAATAACCAGAATTTTTTTAACAATAATTTCAATAATCGAATTGATGGTAGAAACTTGGAAGAGATCGCAGGCTTTTCTAATCTACTTAAGAATGGAAATAACTTAGTTGAGCGAAATGCCCGTGGAGAAGTTCGCCCTCTCTTTATTGATGGAGCCGGGAATCTTCGTGGAGCCACTGAAGTGGATACTTTAAGACAAGCCAGAGAATTTTTTCTAGTTAACAGAGATAAGTTCAACGCGAATCAAAGAAACACAGTGGATCGATTTTTGGCCCGAAACGGGGGAATCTCTAATGGAAGATTTACCTTTGACTTAAAAAACATCATTCTGCCAGAGGGAGTTCCACCTGAGAGGGCTCTCGAAGCGGCTCTGGCGTCGTTGAACTATCTTCTCAATACGATTCAGACCAATGTTCGGTTAAAGATCCCACCCTCTAGCATTAAACCTGATGGGACTGTGGATATGGACTTATCTCCTTTCCTTAGAGGTGAAGCCTTAGGATTGCTCCAGCTAGCCGACCCGACCTCGGCCTGTACGGGAAAACTTAGGTTGGATCGAGTGATCGCTTTTGCGATGGATCCTAATAACTATTATCGGTTTATCAATGCGCCAAAAACTCGGGCAGAAGTGGCAGCTGCGATTGGAGTTGAAGAGGACAAAACACGGACTTCAGGCAATAAATTACTTGTTGGCACCAACCGGCAAGGAGAGTTCGAGTCCGGAGTGACAAGAAACTTGCGGGTAATTGAAGTGCAAGCCGCTCAGCGAGTGCCGGGCAGTTCCTGTTATCGTAGCTTGGATGTTATTGATAGAAATGCTCCAGGAGGTCAATCAGCCTCGCGAGATGTTAGACAAAAGGGAATTAATTTCACGCACGATGCAGAAGAATGGCTTTGTTTGGGTAGAAACGGGATGATGCAGGGGTTTCTATTTAATGCAAAAGGAGATCTTCTTGGACGAGCCCCGGCTGAAATTGCCACGGGTGCGCTTGGGACTGTGGGACCTGCTATCTCTGCAGTAACCGCTTGTCTTGATTGTCACGCGAATGGCTTTATCGCTGGAGGTCCTATTAAAGATGGTGGCGGTAAAAGTTATACCGAGCGGCTGAATGATATTCCTGATACCGATACAGTCTTCAGGAATAGTTTTGGACAAAGATTAAGACATAGAGATTTTTTCACTAATAATGCAACCTATGTTCAAAGAGCCCAAAGAGACAGTCAAATTTTTCTAGAGGCCCAGCGAGCGACAGGGTCTTTTTTCTCTACGGATGGCAGGAATGCATTTCCTCTTCTGCCTAAGATGGTTAGAAAATTTGACGACCCTATGAAAGCAGCTGACATTGCGAGAAGTTTAGGAGTTTCAGAAGGCACGGCCAAAGCAATAATCCCTCCTGGAGAAGAAGCGATCGATCGCAATCAATTTGAATCTAGATTCTGCAATTTACGTGTGGGCTCGACTCTTGATATCGACGAGAGTAAAGATCGAGATCTCTTCCGCAGGGAACTTCGCCAGAATCAACCCTTTAGTGGAAGAACCCACCGATAGAATTGGGGATCATTTTTTAATATTCTGATAGTAATCGTATAGCTCTAAATCGAAGGGCTCTAGTTTTGTTACTACATAAGAGTTTCTAAATTGAGATTCACACAAATAACAGCACCCTACCTCTCCCACTTTCTTGTATAGAAGCCAATCGACTACTGTCACGAGTAGCAAAGAAATTCCATAAGTATAGAAGCTAAGCCCAATGCCAATGATAAGAAGAGAGATACCTAGTTTGCGGTTGAAGTCTTTTTGGCGATAGACATGAGCAGCCCCGCAGTGAGGACATTGGTTAAGTTCGAAATTGCTTTTAAAGATATCTGTCGCATTGGGGAAAATATCCTTCGAGCATTGGGTGCAAAGTTGTTCTTGAAAAATCTCGATAGAAAAATCCTGATAACTTTTGCAATGAGGGCAGAAGCTTGAGAATTCCATTTATAAAGACATCCCAAAAAATGCAGCTAGATAGAGGCTTAAAATTTCACCCGTAACGATGAACAAAACCATCACATAGAGTAATCCGGTAGCTGATTGGGTTGAACGAATTTTCACTGTGCCCCAAATAGGATAGGCTAAAGCGAGAGGGCCTAGAAGGCCCCAAAACCATCGCATAATAACGAAGATGCCTGGGGACGAAGCAAAAAGATATCGATAAATTTCCATCTCCGATTTTCCCCAGATCAAGTTGCATAGGCCATAAGTCCCATAAACAAATCTAAGAACAATCAAACCTATTAAAACCAGGCACACTCTTTTCAGTTCGTTGATTGAAAGCTTGGGTTGGACAAGATACCAGTGGCCTAAAAGCATCGCATTCATCGAAAATCCGAGGAGTAGTGTCGAAAGACCCGCATTTAAGATCATGGGAATGTGCAGAGGGTAGGGGTGAATGGTGGTGACTTCAAGGACGATAGCCCCAAGAATGGATAGAACACCTAAGAAGAAAGAGGCTAGCGGAGTTCGGTTACGCTCGCTCACTGTCACTGAAAAAAGAGTCATAAAGATACTAGAAGCTGCAATCCAGTAGGAAGTGTCCTGGTCGAGAAAACTCCTGCCTACAAAAAAGTAAGCGGCAGCAGTGATAAGGGATGCCCCAAGACCGTGGTAAATGAAATAATTTCTTCCTAACTGAGCTTGTCGGAGTATTCCAAAACTGATGAATGTACCTCCGCTGAGGTAATAGAAAAAATCAAAAATGACTTGTTTTATGCCCACTGGATTTCCTTTGAGTTGTTTCATTCTTCTGCCCGGGCTTGGGGGCAAAGTCAAATTGACACAGGGTTTGTAGCGCCCCTAAGATAGCTTTATGATAAACGCCTTAGTCAATGTGAATGGACACCTTTGTACTCCTGAAGAGGCTAAGATCTCTGTTTTTGACAGGGGATTTCTTTTTGGAGATGGAGTCTATGAGACTGGCAAAGCACTTGATAAGTGTTGTCTTTTTTTGGAAGAACATCTGAATCGATTGAGACGATCGGCGGGAAAACTCCAAATTCCCGTTCCGCTTTCTGATAAAGAGCTGACAGAGGAAATCCATCGCACGGCTAAGGCCTTTGGTCGCGATGAGGCCTACTTTAGAGTGGTGCTTTCTCGAGGTGTCGGGTCGGTTTTAGGCTTAGAGTCTTTTGAAAATTTCAAACCTACGTTAGTGATCATCTTTCAACCGCTCTCTGCAAAACTAGATTCTCTCCGAACTCACGGAATCAAATTAATGACCTCAACCGTGGTGAGAAACTCTTCCGCTGCCCAGGATCCCAATATCAAGACGAGTAATTATCTCAATAGCCTTCTGGCTCTTCAGGAAGTTCGAGCTCGAGGAGGGGAAGATGCTGTCCTATGTGATGCTAACGGTAACGTGGCTGAGGGGACAACTTACAGTATCTTCGGCATTGAGCACGGAAAAACCCTTCTCACCGCTTCACTCGAAGTCGGTATTTTGGATAGTATCACTCGTCGGTATGTACTTGAGTTGGGACGTCATTTTCTCAAAGTCGAAGAAGGATTTATTTCTCTTGAGCGCTTTAGAAATTGCCAAGAGGTCTTTATTGCCAGCAGTGTGCGAGAGATAGTCCCAGTGAGAGCTTGGGATGACCGGAATTATTCTCTACCCGGCCCCATGACTGAGAAGCTCAAAATTGAGCTTAAAGAAGTGATTCATCACTACATCGATAGTCATTCTAAGTATTTGTAATTAAACTATAAAATAATCACCCGCTGGACTAATATAATGCAGCGTGTTATATTCCGCCATCCTTTTTCCGTCGGGGGTTCTTTGATCAGACTCTTTTTTGTTGCGTCTCTGGGTTTAAGTCTAATCTCATTTGGGGCTATTCAAGTAGAACAGGTCGAGGCCTGGGCTCAAAATCACCCTAATTCTAAAGTCGAAGATTTTCTCTCATGGGTTAAAGAGACCGATCCTGAGCAGATGTCCTGGTTTACTTTGATGAAACAGAGTCAGAGCGCTCAAGGGGCCAGTTCTCTCAACCCAAGGGCTATTGTTTTTGGGCCCCAATCCAAATTTATCTTTACGTTTAATGGTGAATCCAAGCAAGACGGCTACAATGATGTTGAAATGCTTTTCTTTCGAGAGGGCAAGGAGTCGAGTTGGGAGTTAAGAAAACTTTCTTTTGAGCCACAACAAAATAAAGTCACTTTTTCCAGTCCCAATCCCAATAGTTGCCTAGCTTGCCATCAAAATCCGGTTCGACCCATTTGGAGTCAGTACGATGTGTGGAAAGGGGCCTACGGGGAAAATGATGACACTATTTTAGATTTGGATAACGATAAATATGCAGGAACTAACCTCTCTGAGGACCAGAGAAAAATAAGAAGAAAAGAGATCAGCTCTTTTAAGAGGTTTCTAAAAAGTAAAGAGTCCCATTCCAGGTATTCAAAACTTCAGTTTCCTGAGGGCTCTCCGGTCTCTCCTTACAGCACTGAAAGTAGAAGCTCTAATTATAGGTTGCGTCCTAACTTGAAACTCACTGAATCACTTTTGCCTCTTCACTCCAAAGTTCTTATCTCTAGATTAAAAGAACATCGAGAGTATGAAAAAGAGAAGAAATTACTTACGGCTCTTCTCCTTCGTTGTGAAGACCACATAGATAGCTATAACGCATCCATCAAGGAACTGTTCTCAAAATTAGATGAACAGTTTAAGGCTTGTAATAAGAGCGAAGTGTCTTGGAACGAACCCGATCATGTTGGGGCTAATTCAAGAAGACACTATTTGCTTTATTTACTGGGTTTAGAGCATTCCGATTTTTCATTGGAGAAGGAAGCGACCCAGTGGTCCTATTTTGGGGGACAACTTTATAGCGAGGAGAATCTTGCTATTGAATTGTATAAGACTTTGAGTGAGTCGGACTCTACATTACCTGCGCTAAATTATTATGATACCTACAACAATGAATTTGTCGTTCCCGAAGGGTCGAATCGAGAGAAAAAAACGATACAAGAGGTATGCACTCAACTGCTTGAATCGAGAGTTTCGGCGGGAAAAGTTGAGGCTTCGGGACCTACTCCTCTGAAAAATCCGGTAGCGACATGTTTAGGGTGTCATTCTAAGGATGGGACTGCCCCTTATGTTCCTTTCGATGATAAAGAACAGATTCTAAAAGATAAGGTTCTAAAAGAAATTATTCTCTCAAAAGTCACAAGCGAAGATAAAGATTTTAGAATGCCGCCCACGCGACATCTCTCCGAAAAAGAGATTCAAGGCATTCGTGAGTGGCTATCTAAATAATCTTAGGACTGACTTTTTAGTTTCTTGAGCTCTTCAGTCAAAAGCGGCACAACCTCAAAAAGGTCGCCGACAATCCCATAATCAGCCTTTTGGAAAATGGGAGCCTCGGGATCTTTGTTGATAGCGACAATGACTTTGGAAGTTCTCATTCCAGCTAAGTGTTGAATAGCTCCGGAAATACCACAAGCGATGTACAGCTTGGGGCTTACCGTTTTTCCAGTTTGTCCTACTTGCATGTCGTGAGGAGCGTATCCCGCATCCACGGCTGCTCGGCTTGCGCCTACAGCAGCACCGACTGTAGCAGCACAATCAGAGAGAATTTTAAAATTATCTGCACTTTTAAGAGAACGGCCCCCCGAAATAATAATATCAGCTTCCGTGAGCTCTACTTTTTTCACTTGTGAAGCCACAGTGCTGACTACTTTAGCTTTCACGGATCCGGGGTCGGCAGCTACTTTTTCCACACTGCCTGACTTACTTCCAGTTTGTGTCGCCAGGACGTTAGGTCTTACAGAAAATACGGCCGGTGCTCCACTAAACTCGACCATCTTCGAGCATTTTCCTGCATAGATGGGTCGACGAACGCTCACTTTATCGCCAGAAAACTGAAACGAAGTGCAGTCTGCGGCAATTCCCGTTTTAAATTTAGCTGCCAAACGGGGTAAAAAGTCTTTGCCGTGAGATGTAGCTCCCGTCAAAACCACACTTGGATTTTGGGAGGAGAGGTACTGGTATAAGGCGTTAGTATAGGCTTCAGTATTGTACTGATTGAGAGCTTCGTGCTCTAAAACAACCACTTTACTGGCCCCATGATCGACTAGACTGTCTGTGACTTTACTCAAATCACCAAACCCGGGAACGACAGCCGTTGCTGCGATTCCTTGCCGAGATAGCTCAGATAAAATCTCAAGGGAGACTCTCTTTACGTTGCCATCCTTTTGCTCTGCAATGATAAAAACATTTCCCATAAAATCCTCTTTTCTAAAAGTACAGAAAGTTAAATGACTTTGGCCTCTTCGCGTAGCAACCTTACCAATTCTTTCGCTTGAGTTGCGGCATCCCCTTGGAGTTTTTTACCCGCAGCTCGTTCCGGAGGAAGCTGGTAATCCGAGTCGGCTGTTTTTGAGGTTTCTGAGCCTAGGCCTAAGTCGGCAAGAGTGTAAGTTTTGATCTCTTTTTTCTTGGCTTTCATAATGCCGGGTAAACTCGCATACCGAGGTGTATTGATCCCCTTGTTCACAGCGATGACCGCGGGCAGTGAAGTTTCTATGATGTTCTTGGCTCCACTGTCGCCCTCTTGCTCCAGAGTGGCTTTCGTTTTGTCAGCCGAAATTTCACACTTAATAATCACTGAAGCGCTTGGGTACTGAAGAAGCTCTGCCACATAACCAAATGTAGCTGCTTGATCATCATCAATGGCTTGTTTGCCAGTAAAAACAATCTGAGCATTTTCTTTTTTACAAACTTCAGCAAGAGCTCTCGAGACGATATAGGTGTCTAGCATACCGTCGGCTTTGATGTGAACCGCGTGATCGGCTCCCATGGCGACGGCGGTTCTTAAAGCTTCTACAGTTCGATCAGGGCCGACTGTGACCACGGTCACTGCTCCTTCTTTAAGCCGTTCTTTGGTTTTTAAACCCTCTTCGATCGCAAATTCATCATAGGGATTAATCACCCATTTAATATCATTAGTTTCTATCCCACGCTTATCAGCTGAGATACGGACTTTGGTCTCAGTATCAGGAACTTGTTTTACTAATACAATGATGTTCATAACTTTTCCCCTTATTAAAACTAATCTTTAAGTAAGTGTCTTGCGATGACGACACGTTGGATTTGGCTAGTGCCCTCGTAAATCTGAACCAGCTTCACATCACGCATGATCTTTTCAACGGGATATTCTTTGGTGTACCCGTAGCCCCCGTAAATCTGAACTGCGTCAGTTGCAACTTCCATCGCCATGTCAGCTGAGTGTCGTTTTGCTAGCGCCGAGAAGTAGCCCCCTTGTTCATCTTGTCCATTATCAATGAGCCAAGCCGCATTGTAACAGAGCAGTCTCGCAGTTTCGATTTTCACAGCCATGTCTGCTAGCATGAACTGAATAGCTTGGAAATTGGCGATGGGTTGTCCAAATTGTTTTCGTTCTTTAGCGTAGTTTTTTGAATAGTTC
>Ga0214923_10005692_pt1 | contig 14355 bp, 16 predicted proteins | sample LL1510_MetaG_FD_177993 | JGI IMG/M metagenome (GOLD analysis project Ga0214923, IMG submission 177993) | Freshwater microbial communities from Lake Lanier, Atlanta, Georgia, United States - LL-1510 | ecosystem: Environmental > Aquatic > Freshwater > Lake | place: USA: Georgia | collected... | reverse complement strand
GAGCCAACAAACGAGATGGCCTGCACATCCGGGCTTTCAAGCAAACCGTCCACGGCGAGCTTGTCACCGTTGAGCACGTTCAACACACCATCGGGCAAACCTGCCTCTTTGAACAGCTTCGCAATCCAGATCGCGGCCGACGGGTCTTTCTCACTCGGCTTCAACACCACCGTGTTACCGGCCGCAATGGCGACAGGGAAGAACCACATCGGCACCATCGCAGGAAAGTTGAACGGACTAATCACACCAACAACACCCAAGGGTTGGCGAATCGAATACACATCCACACCGGTTGAGGCATTCTCGGTGTAGTCACCCTTGAGCATCTGGTTCATGCCACACGCGAACTCCACCACCTCCTGACCACGCGTGATTTCACCCAGCGCATCGCTGAGAACCTTGCCGTGCTCACTCGTGATAATCTCGGCCAGCTCACCCTTACGCGCATTCAGAAGCTCGCGAAAGTTGAAAATAATCGCCTGACGCTTCGCCAACGACGCATCACGCCATCCCGGAAATGCCTTCTTTGCCGAGGCAATCGCCGCCGCAATCTCGGCCTCATTAGCCAAAGCGACCTCTTTCGTCGCAACACCCAGAGCAGGATCAAAAACCGGGGCAGTGCGACCCGACTTCGAGACATGCTCAGCGTTGTCAATCCAGTGCGACACAACGGGGAGGTTCGACATGTTCATCCTTTGGTTTGTAGATATGGGTAAAAATCACGGGGAATCAGAGCTCGACGCCTAAGAAAGTCTGAGCAAATTCAATCAGACTCGGGAACTCCCCGGTCACGAATAGGTGCCACTGAATGGGAGGTCACCTCGAGCGTCGAATAGTGTGTTGCGATCTCCGACAGGCACGCGGTCCAGACATCGGGCATCGCGGAGACCTCAGCGATGAGCGCATCCAGCGCTGCCGCTCGCCCGGGTCGACCCGACAAGAACGGGTGGTTCGTGAGCACCCAGCAACCGCCAAATCGGCGCATTCCGTCGAGTTCGCTACGCCAGAGTTCGACGGCGTTGCGCGGGGTTTCAATCGGGCCCAGTTCGCTCAGCCCGGGAACGAAACAGTACTGTTCCCAGTCGTCGAGCGCCCACTGAATCGGGATCTCCATCATCGATCGGCCCGAGTCAGAGCCATCCTCGTTCAACGCGCGCAGGCGATACGGCACGTCCGCATCCATCAGGCTTGAGTCATAAAGGAATCCCCGTTCAGCCAGGAGCAGAGGCATCTGCCAGGACAGGTCCCACATCGGTGCGCGATACCCAATCGGGCGAATGCCCGTCAGAGCTTCGAGCGTGTCGCATCCGCGTTCAATCTGTTCAATCTGTTGCTCGACCGACAGACCCGTGGGCATGACGTGGTGATAGCCGTGGTGCGCAATCTCGTGACCGGCGGCCGCAATGTCACGAACCACGTTCGGATAGCGAACAGCCGTGTAACCGGGCACGAAAAACGTTGATTTCATGCCGTGCGATTCGAGGATCTGCAAAATGCGCGTGACCCCGACGAGCGGTCCGTAAGCCTGGTGGCTCATTGCGCTCATGCTCGCGCCCAAGTTTTCGTCGGTGGCGAGTGCGGCCGACTCCCCGTCGACGTCAAAGCTGAAGGATGCCGCGACGCGCGCACCGCCCGGCAACGGCAGCACCGTCTCCGCGCGGGTCACGCCGACACCTGTTTGCTCATGATCGACATCAGATCGAACGCGCAGTGGGCTGCGGCGACCGCCGTGATGCTCGCGTGGTCGTAGGCGGGCGCGACTTCCACAATGTCCGCGCCGACCAAGTTCGGTGTGGTGAGCCCGCGCAGCAACTCGAGCAGCTCGCGACTGGTCAGTCCCCCCGCCTCCGGGGTTCCCGTGCCGGGTGCGTGCGCGGGGTCGAGCACGTCGATGTCAATCGACACATAGAGAGGTGCGTCGCCGACTCGGCGGTTGACGCGCTCGATGATGTCGAGGAACGCACTCGTGTGAAATTCGCGGGCGTGCACAATCGTGAATCCGAGCTCTTCGTCGTCGCTGAGGTCAGACGCGGCATAGAGCGATCCGCGAATGCCGACGTGAACCGAATGTTCCTTGAGTAGCAAACCCTCTTCGATGGCGACTCGAAACGGCGTTCCGTGCGTCACGGGTGTGTCGAAGTAGGGACCCCACGTGTCGAGGTGAGCATCGAAGTGGATGAGCGCCACGGGTCCGTGCACCTTGTTGATTGCCCGGAGGGAGGCGAGCGCGATGGTGTGGTCGCCGCCGAGCAAGACCACGCGGCGCCCGTTTCCGATCAGGTCGGAAACACCCGCCTCAATCTCTTCGAGTGCCGTGGTGATGTTGAACGGATTGCAATTGATGTCGCCCGCGTCGACCACCTGACACTGCGCGAAGGGCATGACGTCGAGCGCGGGGTTGTACGGTCGCAAAAGCCGTGATGCCTCGCGAATCGCGCTCGGGCCAAATCGCGCCCCGGGTCGAAACGTGACACCAGAGTCGAAGGGCACGCCCACGACGGCAATGTCGTGACGCGGGGCATCCGTGATTCTCGGCAGCCGGGCAAAGGTGGTGAAGCCGGCGTAGCGCGGGGACACTTGCCCATCGATGGGTGGGATGGGAGTACTCATGGGATGTGCGTGCCTTCCTCGTTTCGCCTACACGCGGCCGCGCGTCGAGCCACCATTGACTTGCACAATTTGACCGGCCATGGCGGTGAGTTGCGGGTGAGCAAGAAACACGGCTGTGTCGGCAATCTCTCGAGGGTCGCCAATGCGACCAAGCGGTATGTCTTGAGCATAGATCGCGTGCATCTCGGTGAGAGATACACCAGCCGCTTCCGCATCGACGTTGAGTTGCGGGGTGTCGATGACGCCCGGTGCAATGGCATTGACGAGGATGCCTTCGGGAGCAAGCTCGCGCCCGAGGCACTTCACCAAACTGATGAGCCCGGCCTTGGATGCCGCGTAGGCGGTGGCGTCCGGCCATCCGATGACGCCCCACTCACTGACGATGACGACGATGCGACCGCCGCCACCTTGCTCGCGCATCACGCGCACAGTTTCTTGGATGAGGGCGTAGTTTCCCAGGAGGTTTGTGTCGACCACGCGCCACCATTCCGTCGGGTCGGCCTCGACGAGTGGAGCCATTGACATGGTGGCGTGATTGGCCACGAGAATGTCAAGTCGCCCGGCTTTCGCCACGACGTCCCGCACCAGCGCGCGGCATGCCTCCGGCGTCGCCACATCTCGGGTAATGCCGTGCGCGCCCGTGCGGCTTTCGAGGTCACTCAACGATGCGGACTCGTGTCGTGCGTGCGCATACACATCGGCACCGGCCGCTCGAAAAGCGGCGGTGTGAGCCAAACCGATTCCTCCGGTCGCACCCGTGACGAGTGCGACTTTCCCGCCGAGCAGATCCTGTGTCGTCGTCATCAGATCACCGCCCCGGAGTTCGGATTCAGAACCTCTCCCACCGTGAACGTCGCGTCGCTCACGAGGTACTCCACGCACACGGCCACGTCCTCCGGTTCCGCCAGAGCGCGCGTCGGCAGTGTGTCGAGGTAGTCGCGCGCTCGCCACGGTGAGTCGGCGGGCAGTAGGGGAGTGTTCGTGGGTCCGGGTGCGACGGCATTGACGCGGATGCCGCTGGCCGCAACTTCGGCGGCGAGGCTGCGCACGACCCCGATGATCGCACCTTTCGCCATTGCGTAGTGGGAATCACGATCGCCACCGCCCACGGCTAACTCACTCGTGATGGCAATGATAGATCCGGATCCGCGGCTCAGCATGCCCGGTAGCACGGCCTGCGCACACGCGAGGAGCCCGCCCACGTGCACGCGCAGCATGCGGTGGGCGGCTTCATCGGTGACGTCGGTCAGTGGTGTGCTTTCGTAGTGTCCGGCGGTCGTGACGAGTACGTCGACGGCGCCGAGTTTTGCCTCAATGTCGTTCACTGCGCGCGCGACCTCGTCGGCTGACGTCACGTCGACCGCGTACGAGAGCTCGCACAGCGGCGACTCCGCCCGGTCAAGCCCGGCGACCGACATCCCGAGAGATGTCAGCCGCCGGGTGATGGCTTGACCCATTCCTCCGGCAGACCCGGTGACGAGTGCAACGCGAGTCACAACTCGCCCCCCAGCTGCCCGTTCATGGTTTAGGCGTTTTCGTTGTCGAGTGCGTTGAGCTTCGCCAGCGCGGTTTCCGCGGTCAGGATGCGAGTGCGACGGCTCACATAGATGAGCGCACCCACAATCACAATTCCCGCGGTTCCCACGACGACGGACCAGTCGAGCCAGGGGTTACCCCAGAACGGCCGCGGCCACGCGATGTTGAGCAGTTCGAAGATGACCCACACCAACGCGACGAGGGCAACAAAGCCGGACGCCTTGCCTAGTGTGAACGGGCCCGACTTCCACTTTCCGCGGAAGACAACGATGACGAAGGCCAGCACGGGGAAGAGGAAGCTCAGGTAGAAGCCACCCGACGTGAAGTTGACCATCAGGGTGTAGAGGTCGGTTGCCACGTTGCTCAACAGGAAGAGCGCCGTTCCGATAACGGTGGTGATGAGAATCGGAATGACCGGCTGGCGCTGAACTTTACTGAGCTTGGACAGCGATGCCGAGAACGGCAGGGCGTTGTCTCGAGCGAGCGCCCAGATCATGCGCGACGCGGATGTCTGCAGCGCGAGGAAGCTCGCGATGAATCCAATGGCGAACAGGGCCTCGATCGGTAGCGCGATTCCCTGACCGAGCGACGCGGTGAGCACGGCGTAGACGGGGTCGACGTCGTAGCCCGGCAGGTCGGCGGCGTTGGTCGGCGTGGCCAGAATGATGGCCAAGCTGGCGAACATCACGACGACCGCAATGAACGAGATAGAGAAGAGCACGGCCCGGGGCAGGTTCTTCTTGGGTTCGCGCACTTCTTCGGCAATCGACCCGGCGCTTTCGAAACCGACGAACGAGAATCCGATGAAGACCATCGCAACGAGGAACGAGCCCGTGAGAGTGAAGTATCCGTCAGCGGCACCCACGCTCGCACCGCCGTCGAAAAGCACCGACAGGTTTTGAACGCGCGAGGTCGCGAGCAACCAGGTGCCGAGTCCGATGGAACCAATGACTTCGGCCACGATGCTCGCGTACATGAACACTTTGAGAATTCCGCGACCGGCGAGGTTGATTGCCGTGCCAACCACGAGAACGACGAACGCAATGAGGGCCTTGTCGGTTCCCGTGGGCTCGGTCATGCCAATCAGATTGGCGATGAACCCAGCGGCTCCGAGGGCAACCGTGGCCATGGCAATGATGAGCGTCCAGATGTAGATCCATCCGGCGAACCACGCCGTTCCCCGACCGGCGAGACCGACCGTCCACTGATAAATCGAACCTTCGAGTGGCCATCGCGAGACGAGCATGGCAAAGACGAGGGCGACGAGCAGCTGTCCACCAAAAACGATGAGGAATCCCCACCAGAACGATGGACCGGCCGTGCTGATGGCAAGTCCAAAGATGCCGTACAACGCGACGATGGGCGAGATGAAAGCGAAGGCGAACGCAAAAGCTGACCCAAACGAGAAATCGCGTTTGAGTGATTGAGTTTCACCCTGCGCCGTTGCAGATGTGTGTGACAAGTCGCACTCCTTATAAAGCCAGAACGGGGATATTGCGCCCATCATTATTCACTCCCACAACCAGAACCGGGGTTTTTGTGGCAAAACCTACAAAAATCCGTGCGTGGGTTGGAGAAAGCTACACTTGAGCCATGTCCGAGGAGTCCTCGGGGTCCGATTTACTCGTCACCATCGACGATTTGCTCGACGACCCCACCCTGTCGATTCAGCCCGCCTATGTTCCGGCTGCGGCCCACTCCACGCCCGTTTCCTGGGTCCACGCCACCGAGCAGATCGATCCTCGTCCGCACCTGCGTCGCAATGAGCTCGTGTGCACGCTCGGAAGTTCCCTCGTGGAGGCGCGATCTGCTCAACGATTTGTCGAGGCCGTGGCGGATGCCGGTGTGGCGGGCATCGCACTCGGACTTGGGGAAGTGCATCTCGAACCTCCCAAGCCGCTAATCGAGGCGTGCACCGCGGCGGAGCTCCCGTTGCTGCTCATTCCCCACGGCGTTCCCTTTCTTGTCGTCAACGACGCCGTGCTCCGTCGACGCAGCGAGCGGGAGAGCGAGGCCCGGCGGCAAGAGACAATTTTGCTGTCGAGACTCTTCGTTTTGGCGCGCGCGGGCGAGTCAGAAGGCGACCTGCTCGATGTCGTGCAATCGACTCTCGGATGCGAGGTCACCGAGGGCGCACCTCACAACGGCCTGCAATTCCGGATGCCCCCGGGAGTCAAGGTTCCCTCCGCCGAATTCGTGGATCAGTTGTCGAGTCTGCTCGAGTTTGCGCGTCGCGAGAACGTGCGTGAAATGTCGGAGCGACACCAACAGGTCGGCCAGCTCATCGACCTCATTTCGAAAGGACTTGCTCACCCTGCCGCCGCGGTACCCGAGCTCGACCAACGGGGACTTGACGCGACGGCGCTCCGCGTGTCGTCGTGGCCCCGCGGCAGCGAGCAGTCGATCACGTCACGCTGGCCGTCGGCGCTCATTGGGGTCACCGGGCGAGAAACCATTGTCATCACGGGGGATGAACCACTCGACGACCTGATGAGTCTCGGACTCGTCTGCGGCTATAGCTCCCTGGTGGCGTTGCCCAACCTGCGACGTGCGCTCACGGAGTCGCGCGCCGCACTCACGCTGGCACGCAGCCGAGGGGGAGTTGCCGGACCGGGTGATCTCGTCTCCTTGGATGCCTTGCTCGAACAGGCACCTGTCGAGCAACTGGCGACGTTTACGGAGCGACTCCTTGGACCGGTCGAAGTTGCCGACGAGAATGGGCGCGGTGAATTGTTGCTCACTGTCGCCACGTATTTCGAATCGAACCACAGTGTCAACGAAACATCGACGCGCTTGAATGTGCACGTGAATACCGTGCGCAACCGGTTGGAGCGGGTGAAGAAACTCAGCGGTCGCGACCCGCAATCGTTCGTTGACAGCATCGATTTGTACATCGCCCTCTGGGCCGCCGATCACAAGAAACGAACGGGTTACCGTCTGATTAAACCGCTGACGTGATGGGGGCGCCTCGTCGAACGCCGAGACTCACCGCGGCCGCAATGGCACACAGGGCCGCCGCGGAGAACCACGCCAACGTGTATTCCCCGGTCTGATCGTGCACGACGCCGGCCAGCACCGAGGCAATCGCGGCCCCGACCTGATGCGCCGCAAACACCCAGCCGAAGACGATCGTCGCATTCTTGTCACCGAATACTTCGCGACACAGTGCCATGGTCGGTGGCACCGTTGCCACCCAGTCGAGTCCGTAGAACACGATAAACAACACGAGCGGTGGTTCCGGCGTTGCCGTCAAGAGGGCCGGCAAGGCGAGCAACGACAGCCCGCGACCCGCGTAATAGATCGCGAGCAGAATCCGAGGATTCACGCGGTCGGTGAGCCAGCCTGAGAGGATCGTGCCGACGATGTCGAACACGCCCACCGCCGCCAGCAAACTCGCGGCGACGGTCTCGGACATCCCGTGATCGTGGGCGGCCGGAATGAAGTGCGCTCCGACCAAGCCATTGGTTGAGACGCCGCAGATTCCAAAACCAATCACGAGCGCCCAAAACGAGGGAACCCTGCTGGCGGTACGCAGTGAGCTCAGGGCTGCTCGCGCAGCGTTCGGACCCTGCGTGGCCGCGGCGCGTCGGTCTGCGCGTGCCTGCGCGGCCGAGATACGCGGCGGGTTCGCGCCATCCGCCCCAAACGCACGGCGACCGCGCTCGGCGGGGGAGTTCCAGAGAAACAAGAAGACGATCGGCGCCGCCACGAGGGCCGCGGCCGCGACGATAAACGTGGCCTCGCGCCATCCGGACACAAGAATGACGTTCGAGATCACCGGCAAGAAGATCAGTTGCCCGGCCGCCTGACCCGACGACAGGATGCCCGACACGAGCCCGCGCCGTTTCTCAAACCAGGTCGACACGATGGTGCTGACGAACACGAGGGCCATCGACCCGCTGCCGAGGCCCACGAGCACGCCCCAGGTGAGAACGAGTTGCCATTCGGTGACGGCAAACATGCTGCCGAACATCCCGAGCGAAATGAGGAGAAGTGCGCAGGTTGTCACAATGCGCATGCCGAATCTCTGCATGAGCGCGGCAGCGAAGGGCGCCATGAGTCCGTACAGCAAGACGTTCACGCCGATGGCGAAGCCCATCCCGGCTCGAGTCCAACCGAACTCCTGCTCCAGCGGAATCATGAGCATCGACGGCGCGGAGCGAAATCCCGCTGCTCCCATCAGTGCCACGAGACCGACCCCGGCCACGATCCATGCCGGATGGAGGCGCGCACGTTTCACACACGCAGTCTACGCAGGGCAAGATTTCTTCGGCACGCGCACAGACTTTGCTCGTACGATAGGGGCATGGATCCAATTCTTCTCATCGTCATTGTTGTTGTGGTTCTGCTCGTCGTCGGCATTTACCTGTGGGCCACCTACAACTCGCTGGTCACCTTGAATGTGCGCGTCGAAGAGGCGTGGAGCGACATCACCGTTCAGCTCAAGCGTCGAGCCGACCTCATTCCCAACCTGATTGAATCGGTCAAGGGGTATGCGTCGCACGAGCGTGGCGTGTTCGAGGCAGTCACCAAGGCGCGCGCCGAGACGTTGTCTGCGCAGGGTCCGGCCGAGGCCGCGGTGGCCGAAAACCACATGCAGGCGGCGTTGAAGAGCATTTTTGCTGTTGCCGAGGCCTATCCTCAGCTGCAGGCGAGTCAGAACTTCCTGCAACTGCAAGGTGAACTCGTCGACACCGAAGACAAGATTCAGGCCGCTCGTCGGTTCTACAACGGAGGCGTCCGCGAGTTCAACACCAAGATCAAGGTCTTCCCCAACAACATGTGGGCCAAGAATCTCGGTTTCAGTGAGCGCGCCTTCTTCGATGTTGCCGACGCCGCCAGCTTGCAGGAACCGCCGCGCGTACAGTTCTAGATGTACTCCGCGATTGCCGCGAATAAGCGGAACACTGTCTTCATCCTGCTCTTTTTTATCGTCATCATCGGTGGGCTCGGTTGGCTCGCGTCGTACTATTACGGCGACTTTTCCATCGTCATCTGGGTCTTCGTCTTCGCTCTCGCCTATGCATTTTTTCAGTATTGGTTTGCGAGTTCGCAGGCGCTGTCAATGGCTGGAGCGATAGAGATTCAGAAGGCGGATAATCCTCGCCTGTATCGCATCGTCGAAAACCTCTGCATCTCAACGGGAAACCCGATGCCCAAGGTTTACATCATCAACGACCCGGCGCCGAACGCGTTTGCCACGGGACGCGACCCGCAGCACGCATCCGTCGCCGCGACGACGGGATTGCTCGACATCATGACCGACAGTGAGCTCGAAGGTGTCATGGCGCACGAGATTGGTCACGTGCGCAACTACGACATTCGCGTGTCGATGATCGTCTTCGGTCTCGTTGTTGCAATCGGGTTCGTGGCCGACATTCTGCTGCGCATGTCGTTTTTCGCCCGCGGCAATCGCGACAGCAGTGGGGGTAACCCGATCGTGTTGATCTTTGGTCTCCTCGCCTTCATCTTGGCTCCCGTGCTCGCCCTGTTCGTGCAACTTGCCATTTCACGCCAGCGTGAATACCTCGCCGATGCGACAGGAGCACTGACCACGCGCCACCCGGAGGCACTCGCCAGCGCGTTGCACAAGCTCAACGAGTACGGCCAACCCATGGCACGTCAACGCTCGAGCATGGCGCACATGTGGATTTCCGATCCCGAGCGACCGTCGCTGACGGCCCGTATGCTCTCCACCCACCCACCTATCGCAGACCGTATTCGTCGTCTCCTCGACATGGGGTCGAAGTTCTAGAGCCCTAGACTTCTGCACATGGCACTCCACACGTTCGCGGGACCCACCCTGGCTCAGTTTGAGGCAGCGCGTGAGGTCGTGGCGCGTGTGATTCAGCGCACCCCCATCGAACCGTCACGATTCTTGTCCAATGTGTTGGGCAGTGAAGTCGTGCTCAAGTGTGAGAACCTGCAACGCACCGGGAGCTACAAGCTGCGCGGGGCCTACTTCCGCATGTCCAATCTCACGGCAGACGAGCGCGCGAAGGGCGTGATTGCGGCCTCGGCAGGCAACCACGCGCAAGGTGTCGCGCTCGCGGCGCGGGAGTTGGGCATCCACGCCACGATCTTCATGCCCCTCGGTGTCGCTCTTCCGAAGCTCGAAGCCACGCGGGAGTACGGTGCCGAGGTTGTGCTCGAGGGTAACATCTTCAACGAATCACTCAAAGCTGCGCTTGCTCGAGCCGAAGAAACGGGAGCGACGTTTATTCCGCCGTTCGATCACGCCGATGTGGTGACCGGCCAGGCAACTCTCGGTCTCGAGATTTTGGACGAAGTACCGGATGTCGACACCGTCATTGTGCCCATCGGTGGTGGTGGACTCATCTCCGGTGTGGCCAGCGCGATCAAGCAAAAAGCCGCGACGCTCGGTCGCACGGTGCGGGTGATTGGGGTGCAGGCGGAGAACGCCGCGGCGTATCCCCCGTCACTCGCCGCGGGGGAGCGCGTCCGCGTGGACGTGCATCCCACGATCGCGGACGGCATTGCGGTCGCCATCCCGGGTGTGCTCAACTTTGACATCGTCCGGGATGCGGTGGACGACGTCATCACGGTGACCGAAGATGACACGGCCAAGGCCCTGCTGATGTTGCTCGAACGGGCGAAACTCGTCGTTGAGCCGGCGGGAGCGGTCGGAGTGGCAGCGCTCCTGGCGGGCAAGATTCGCAACACGGGCAAGACCGTTGCCGTGCTTTCGGGTGGCAACATCGATCCGTTGCTGATGCAGCGCATCGTCGCACACGGACTCGCTGCGAGCGAGCGCTATCTCAAGCTCCGCATTTCACTCCCCGATCGTCCGGGGCAGCTCGCGCGCACCGCTCAGTTGGTCGCCGACGCGAACGCCAACGTGGTTGAGGTGCTGCACACACGTCACGGAAAGTTTGAAATCAGCGAAGTCGAACTCGAGCTGCACATCGAAACGCGCGGCCCGGAGCACCGCACCGAGGTGATTCAGAAGTTGCGCGACGAAGGCTACAAGGTTCGCGTCAGTGACGAAATCTAGCCGGTAAACGTTTCGACGTTGACGATGCTGACGGCAATTTCTTTGCCGTTCGGTGCGAGATACGTCGTCGATTCGCCGATTTTCAGGCCGAGAATTGCGGCGGCGAGCGGGGAGTTTTCGCTGTATGCGCTGTAGTCGGTTCCTTCGGCGATTTCTCGACTGCCAATCAAGAAGGTGTCTTGGTCGCCGGCGATGACGGCGGTGATGAGCGTGCCCGCCTCCACCACACCGTGGCTCTCCGGCGCTTCGCTCACGACCGCGTGCTTCAGTCGTTCGGTCAAGTCACGGATGCGAGATTCGATCCGCCCCTGCTCGTCTTTCGCAGCGTGGTACCCGCTGTTCTCCTTGAGGTCGCCCTCTTCGCGCGCAGCCTCGATGCGCTTGACAATTTCGGCGCGCTTGACGGTCGACAGTTCTTCCAATTCGGCGGCGAGACGGTCATAGGCGTCTTGCGTGAGAAACGACGCGGGCTTGTCAGACATGACGTTCAGCCTAGGTGAGCCAGCAATTCGACACCAAACCCGTTGCCGCCGGTTCGGTTGTTCTCACCGTCGTCGTCACCGTCTGCGAGAGAGTGGATGACGCATCAAACGTGATCACCCGCCATCCGACAATCGCGAATGCCGTGTTCAGTGCCTCGACGGCACACGCGAACGGGTGCCCCGGGGTGACGGTCACCTCAAAGTCGACGGACACCGTCGAACTGTCGATGATGGTGTGCCCGATATCACGTGCGTTCGCGCTCGGTCCGAGTTCGAGGGGGTTGGCCCAGAGCATCCACGCGGCGATGGCCACGACGGTGAGGGATGCGCCCACCCACGCCGCAACGCGCCGCCCCCGCCTCGATTGTGCCGAGTTGCCGTAGCGGTCGGCCAGCGAGGAAGACTCGGACACCACGGCTCCTCACGAAAGACGGTTAAGCTGGGTTGACGGTCGGCTCGACGCGACCGCCACGTTCTAAGAATAAAGCCCCTGCCCTGATGAAAGGTCGCACTCGTGCTCTACGCCGAAACGACGATCGATCCCCAGCTCGTCACACCTGGTCCGCTCGGCTTTGCCGCCATCGTGTTTGTTGCCGTGGCCACAACCCTGCTGGTGTTCGACATGGTCCGACGGGTGCGACGCCAGCGCATACTCGCTCAGGTCGAGGCGAAGCTCGACGCCGAAGAGGCAGCCGCAAAAACGGCAAAGTAGCGCCGTCAATTAGGCCAGCAGAAAACTTTGCTGGCGCGCAGACTTATGAATATTGGCAATATCAGCGCTACGGCATAGTGTCTCTAATGACCCTTACTTGGCATATGGAGCGATATGACGATTGCGCCGAACGGCTTAGCGGTTATTGATGTTGAAACAACTGGTCTTCAGCCACCCGTTCATCGGATTGCTGAAATTGCTGTGGTCATACTTGACCCAATCACGCATGAAGTAATTGACGAGTTTGACAGCCTGGTGAATCCTCACCGAGATCTGACCGATTCGAGTGGAATTCATGGGATAACAGCTTCAATGGTCTCGGCCGCACCCGACTTTGCAACCATTGCGCCGCACTTGGTTCGTTTATTGTCTGGATGCACAATTGTGGCGCACAACCTTCCCTTTGACCGCTCATTTCTTGAAAGTGAGTTTGGAAGGCTGAACATTGAATTTGATTTTGGTAATGGAATCGACACGTACGCTGTGACTCGCCAGAATCTTGGGTCCGCATGCGTGGCACTTGGCATTGACATTGAACAGTCCCATAGAGCGCTCGCTGATGCACGAGCCTGCGCTGGTTTGCTGAGAAAAATTTTGGAGTCAGCTCCAGTCCCGCCTGGCGTACCTGCATATTTGGAACAAATCCCACAAACTGAACCGATTCGAACGCTACGACGAGAACAACTGGGTGGCATCCCATTAGCGCCGCTGAGGGTCCCGCCACTTCGTTTCTCTATTCCCGCAGAAACTGAGTCCGCACTTTCTTACCTCCACATTCTGGATCGGTACCTGTGTGATGGTGACCTAACGGAGCAGGAGAGCCTTGAACTGCGAAATTTCGCTCGCTTCTTAGATATCGAAGGCGAAGTTGAGAAATTGCATCGGGAGTATTTTTCGAATGCGCTCGCGGCAGCAGCCGATGACGGCGACGTAAACGAAATTGAACAGGACTACCTTGCCCGATTGGCTCAAAACTTGAATGTTTCCATGAACGAGTTTCACCTCCCCCAGCGAAACGCAGTAGACCTCCGCTCAATGAATCCGGGAATAAGAATTTGCTTCACGGGGACAACGAAGGCTCAGGAGGAAAGTTTGTATGCAGTGTGTATTTCGAGAGGTCATGTCCCGGTCGAGACAGTAACCAAGAAGGGTTGCGATGTCCTCGTGTGCATCGACACTTCCACCGGTTCAAGAAAAGCAGATACGGCTCGAAAATATGGCATTCACATCCTTAGCGTCGACGAATTCTTGGTGCACCTCAGTGAGTGATATGGATCTGGTCGCAATTCTGGGGCGTGACGCCGATGAAAGTTTGTGCGTATGGACGATTTATGTCGGAACTAATTCAAATCTTGGGTTTTCAAGACTTTCAGGTGCTTGGGTAGTGGACCACGCCGAATTGGGGACATTGCATTTTTGGCCGCAAGTAGTCGGAGTTATCTGCGGTGAGCCAGAATGGGCGAAATTGTCAAAAGAATTTGGACAACCAGCCCGGAGGATTTATCCCGTCGAATTGGTCAATTCGCTCGATCGTGAAGTTGTTGCACTCGACGAGAGGTACAAGCTTCAAATTGTTAAAAATGAAGATCTGGTTAGGAAGAAGCACACCAAGCTGGTCGCACCAAGATGGCCTCAGGTTCCAAGGCTCTCCGTGACTTGCTTTGACGAAGGTGCGCAAGGTTCGGCACTGCGCGCAGACGTGATGGAAGCTGCCTGGTGGCTCAAATCCTTATGTGATCGATGGCAAGAAATCGAGGAGATTCGATTGGCACGTGTTTACATGCGCGACGCCGTCAGTGCTGAGGTCCGAAATCAACCATGGCTCTGAGACACCACAGCCTTATGCGTTGTAAACGGGATGCAGACAAATGAGCAGAATTGCGCTCCAGTGGCAGAGGAACGCGAGCACCGTTAGCGTGTGAAAAATCTCGTGAAAGCCGAACGTGCCGGGAATCGGATTGGGCTTTTTGAGACCGTAGACAACGGCTCCGACGGTATAG
>Ga0214923_10005691_pt1 | contig 14356 bp, 15 predicted proteins | sample LL1510_MetaG_FD_177993 | JGI IMG/M metagenome (GOLD analysis project Ga0214923, IMG submission 177993) | Freshwater microbial communities from Lake Lanier, Atlanta, Georgia, United States - LL-1510 | ecosystem: Environmental > Aquatic > Freshwater > Lake | place: USA: Georgia | collected... | reverse complement strand
TGGGAAGGCTGATATTATGCGATGGGAAATATTATATAAATTTGGAGGTGTCTTTTTAGACGCGGATTCTATATGTATTGAGCCATTTGACCACGAATTATTAAATAAAAAATGCTTTGCGGGATGGGAACAAGAAGAAGTAAGACCAGGGTTAATCGCAACCGGAACAATGGGATTTCCGCCCAAACATCCGTTAGTAAAAGAAGCAGTCCATTGGATATTAAATAATGAAGTAAGTCAAGAAAAAGCAATGTTAATGGCTTGGCAATCGGTTGGGCCTGGCTTATTGACTAGAATGTATAATACCGGTAATTTTGAAGACCTTTTTATATTTCCTAGTTATACTTTTCTACCCATACATTTAAGCGGGTTAGAATACAAAAGTCACGGGAAAATTTATGCATTTCAAGCTTGGGGGTCTACCAAACAAAGTTATGATCATATGAATAATATGGTGTTACCAACCCAATTTTTACCACCATCCAGTGAAAAAAGTGTCAGCATATTGGTGTCTAGTTATAATACGCCAGCAAAATATGTAAAAGACTGTTTAGACTCTATTAAACATCAAATCGGATATTTTAATATTGAATTAGTATGGATAAATGACGGGTCGGATGCGCTTCATTCAAAATTATTGAAGAATTTATTAGATAATTTTATAAAGTCGACGAGGTTTATTACTTTGGTATACGAAGTAAACGAAACGAATAAAGGAATTGGTTATTCCTTGAATAAAGGGGTGCAATTATGCAGTAATGATCTTATTATTAAAATGGATAGTGATGATATTATGGTACACAATAGAATACAAAAACAAATGGAATTTATGGAATCAAACCCGGATATAATGATTTGTGGTAGTCAAATTAATTGTTTCAAAGAGAATATTAACAATGTAGTATCGGTGACAAATCATCCGACAATGAAATGGAAGGAATATAAAAAAGCTCCTTCACATTGGTTTGTAAATCATCCGTCTTTATGTTACCGGAAGTCGGGTATTTTAGAGGTCGGTAATTATGATGCGAATAAATCGAAAATGACCGAGGATTTTGAAATGGCATTGCGAATGTTGAAACATTTTGGTTGTGTGTATAATTTACCGGATGCATTGTTGTATTATAGATTACACGAAAAGCAGGTTACCAATAATGGTGGAACAGAAGGGCGTGATTATTGGCATCAAATTAGATTAAAAATTATAGATGACTTGATACATTCGTAAAAGCTTGTAGAAAATAAGTTAAATATATAACAAATATATCTTGTATATATTTAATGAATATCAATAGTATAAATAGTATAAACGATATCAAAAATGTGTTTTATATAAATTTAGAGAGTCGTCCGGATAGGAAAACTTTTTTTGAAAATCAGATGCGAATGTTAGGATTAAAAGCAACTCGATTTAACGCAATTCAAAATACGTGTGGTGCCATAGGTTGTAGTTTAAGTCATTTGGCATTGTTGAAATACGCAAAACAGCACAATCTTGACCATATTTTAATAATGGAAGACGATATAATGTTTTTAAACCCGCATATGTTTATTTATAATTTAAACAATTTATTAGCAAAACATAAGGATTTTGATGTGCTGTTAATTGCGGGTAATAATATGGGCGAATACACGCGGTTAGATGAGTTTTGTGTAAAAATACAAAAGTGTCAAACGACGACCGGATATTTGGTAAAAAGCCATTATTATGATAAATTAATTAAAAATTTCGAGGAAGGCGTTCATAATTTGATGAAAAATTTGTCTTTAATGAATAAATATGCAATAGACCAATACTGGGTATCGCTACAATTGGTGGATAAATGGTATTTATTGACACCGTTAACTGTTACACAAAAGCCGGATTATAGTGATATAGAGAAAAAACGTATTAATTACAACTATGTTATGTTAGATTTAGATAAAATTAAGCTAAGAGAATTAATACATATTAGAGAACAAAAAAATCTATCAAACAATATGAATAACATAATCTATAAATAAATGCACCCATATTTTAGCTATACGTTTTATTGGTTGTTATTTTTACGTAGCTCTATATAATAGTAAATGAGATTAATAGTATTAGTTTTAGCAAATGATAATGAAGTATATAATGAGATGCAAAATTTATGGAGAATTTATATGAATAAATACGCCAACATTACTTCTTTCTTTGTAAAATATAAAGAAGATTTAGTAGAGGATATCATAGTAAACGACGATGTTATATTTATAAAAGGTAAGGAATCAATGGTTCCTGGTTGTTTAGACAAAACGATTCGCTCCATTGAGTTTTTATTAAAAAATATGGAATTTGATTTTATATTAAGAACTAATATGTCAAGTGTTTTTGATTTTAAAAAAGTGTATGGTTTATTAAATGAAAATATTGAATATTCAGGAGTTGTAAATTATTATAACAATAATCAAAACAAATATGTTTCAGGTGCAGGAATTTTATTCAATAAAAAAACGTGTATTGAATTAATTGATACTAAAATGTCATTGAATTACAATATAGTTGATGATGTTGCTATAGGAGAATTATTAACAAAAAAAGAAAGTATTATCATTACTCCTCTTACTAGATGCGATGCGTTTAATTATAAAGATAATCTAATGGTAATTACACAAGATACAATAAAAGATTTTTATCATTTTCGGTGTAAATCAGATTCCAAACATAATACAACTATTGAAATTATGAAACGAATTATTGAACTAATTTACAACTAGACAATCAATATAATTATACTACCACTTGGATTATATTTTCCCCTCTTCAAGTAACCGTGGAAAATCACTTAATTCAATATCAGTGAAAAATTGATTGGTCGCTAATGGTAGCATATGGGTTTTATATATGTGGTCTAGATTGAAGCCGACTGCATAGTCTTCCAAAAACTCTTTTTCGATAAGCGCTCTTTTGGAAAGGAGATTGGTTATTGCGGATTTAGAGAGAAAATAGAACCGTCCACTGCAATACTTGGTAGCATATAATGGTAACTGTTTTGGTAATTCGGGATGTATTCTATGGTATTCTGATAAATATGGTTTGGGTACATCAACAATATAGCCCCCGTAGTGTGTCTTTGGCATTTTATTTGAGATTAACCCGGTTACCATATCAAAGAACTTTGGATTCACTAATATCTGGTCGTCATCTGTTTTAAATAAATATTTAAAATCGAAAGTTTCGTATATGGCTTCATAAGAGGCAATAACCTTTTTTGGCAGAGAGTTATAATCGTCCCCCACTTTTACCCACAATATGTTATTTGTGTCGTCGAAATTGTATGTACACTCGAGTTCGGGGTTACCGATTACGTGATAGTACCGTAAATAGGATGGAATCTGTGGTAGCCACGTGATCTTTTGAAATTTGGCCTTCTTTTGGTATTTTTGGCAATTCATAATAAGCAATACAAACTCTTGTGGAACCATAATAAAATATTAATATTTTTGTGTTTAATATTTTATATATTGCGAATTACTTTTTATTTGTAATAATTGTTATTGATGGAAAAGTTCCATATATTTTAATATCAAAATTTAAAGCTTGATATTTTTCTATAATAGGGTTAATTTTCGGTTTGTCATATTTAATCATCCATTCTACATTATCTCTATCAATGCTACCTCCTTCAAATAATATAATACCATTAGGAGATAACAAATTAAAATAATTATTTATCACAAATTCAAAAACATCTCCATTATTTGCAATATCAATATGTAAAATATCAACATTGTTAATTAAATTATGAAGTTTGTAAAAATCACCATATTCAATTTTAACATTTGAAAAATCTTTAAATTTTTCGATTAATGTATTTTTATCAGAATGATTTCCGTTGAAATCATCAAATAAATCATAAGCACAAATTTCTGTAGTAATATTAGCAGATTGTATAAATGATTTTAATGAATATCCGTCTAAAATGCCAATTTCTACTATTTTCTTAGGATTTGTTATTTGTGTTATCGATTGAATTAATTCGCCATAAGTGATATCTGTTTTATTATATGAAGAACGCATATAAATATTTATATTAGTATATTTTTAAATTATTATAAATAACTATAAATAATAATTTAAACCTATCACGAATAATAAAAATTATAAATGATACCATTATTCAAAGTTTTTATGAGCAATGATGTTGAAAAACCAATAATAGATGTTCTTAGATCAGGGTTTATTACACAAGGACCAAAAGTTGAAGAATTTGAAAGTTCATTAAAGGAATTTATAGGAAATCCATATATATTAACATTAAATTCTGCAACCGCTGGATTAACGTTGGCGCTCAGGCTTTTAAAAAATGCAGACGAAAGTTTTAACTGGCCAGGTTTTAATGACAAAGAAGATATTGTTCTCACTCCAGCTTTAACGTGTTTTGCAACAACAGCTTCAATATTAGCAAACAATGTTAATATTCAATGGTTAGATGTAGATTTAAATACGACCAACATTGATTTAAATGATTTAAAAAATAAATTAAGCGAGAAAACAAAAGTAATTTATGTTGTACATTGGGGAGGTAACCCTGTTGATTTAGATAGTTTAAAAGAATTACAAGAATACAGTTTACAAAAATTTGGGTTTAAGCCAATGATTGTTGAAGATTGTGCACACGCATTTGGTGCAGAATATAATGGTAAAAAAATTGGTAGTAATGAAAATATATGTGTTTTTAGTTTACAAGCAATTAAACATTTAACAACCGGTGATGGAGGTATAATTACATTGCCTAACGAAGTGTTATACGAAAGATGTAAGTTACTACGATGGTATGGTATTGATAGAGATAAAAGAAACTATAAAGGTAAGGATTTTAGACTTGAAAATGATATTACAGAATACGGATATAAATTTCATATGAACGATATAAATGCAACTATAGGTTTATATAATTTACCACATATGAATAGTATTCTTGAGAAAAATAGATCAAATGCCGCTTATTTTGATGAACATTTAAAAAGTATAGAAGGAATTAAATTAATGACAAATAATCCAAAATGTAATTCTGCTTATTGGTTGTATAGCTTGCGAGTATTAAATGGTAAAAAGTTCGAATTTATGGAGAAAATGAAAGAAGCAGGAATAATGACAAGTCAAGTGCACAATAGAAATGATATTAATAGTTGTGTAAAGGATTACATAGAAGTTTTACCTAATTTAGATATTATGGAGAAAGAATTAGTATGTATTCCAGTCGGATGGTGGTTAACTCAAGAAAATTTAGAACATATAGTTAAAAAATTCGTACAATTTAAATTTTAAATAATAACATATAACTTTATAATATATGTTATTATATTCAGTATGTTATTATTACGGGAAAAATAAATTATCCAATCTTGTAAATCATTTAAATGTATTTAGTAAAATTGAAAATACTGATAAAGAATTCATATTGGTTAGTATGGTTGATTCACACGATACGAATTATTTTAATGATGTAGAACAAGAATTGTCTAATTTTATAATACAATATAATAATAGCATTAAATTTAAAATTTTATCGTCTTTTAATTGGGGTGGAACAATTCTTGGATTATGGTTAACATATAATTACGGTAAAATATATGATAATAATACTTATGTAGCGCATTTTGAAGAAGATTTTGGTCCTTATAATGATAAATGGTTAGAAGTTTCTATTTCTTTATTGTCTGATGAAATAATATATGTTGGAGAAAATACTAATGGTATACTAAAAAGTAATGATGATGATGGCAGATTATCAGGTGAAATGCATATTAATTCAATGAGATTAGGCAATCCTGAAGTTTGGACTGATGGAGGATATTATTTTTCAACGATAGAAAAATTAGCATTGATTGATGATAAGATAGGCATATTTCATAAAGGAAATTCCGAAATAAAATATAGTAACAAGATAGACGGAATTGATTACGGAGAAGTAGGATTTCCAACTCTATTGTATCATAATAATTTTAAGTTTACATCTTTGCATAGAGCAAAATATTTTATAAATGAATGGTAGTAATATTTATGTAAAATTCTCTTTATTTAATAAAGTCATACACACTAATTTATCATTAAATCCAATATTTCTATAAAAATTAATTATTTTTTTTTCGCAAGCCAAATCAATCCTATAACATTTTTTTTGATTTGCAATTTTAACCAATTCGTTAACTAACAATGTGCCAAGTTTTTTCCCTCTCATGTCTTCATCAATTAAAATATTTTCAATATGACCCATTTTACATCCACCATAAGTCATTTTTTCTTCTATTAACAAAGTTCCACTCCCTACAATTTTATTATCATATTCTATAACTACAATATGATGATTGTTACTTAAAATATTATTTACAAAATTTTCAAAATATTCTTTTGAAATATTACTGTTAATATGGTGTTTATAATTATAAAAATCTGACAATTTAATATTACGTATATTTATATTCATAATAACTATATTAATAACTTATATTTATATAGTTATTAATTTGTATATTATTTTATTACACCTTTTAACATTTCAAATGCCGATTTTTATATAGTAAAAAATATATAAAAATAATTTATTATAATACCTTAATGAATAACGAAGAACTTATTAAGGAAAATTTATTATTAAAAGAAGAAATTGACTTATTGAAAGAAAAATTAAAAAATTACACAGCACCTAAAAGAAGTAAAAAATTTTATGAAACACATAAAGAAGAAATTAAACAAAAAGTTAGAGAATATAAAGAAAAAACAAATTACAACAGCAATATACCAAAGGAAAAAAAACAAGAATACAATAAGAGAGCATATCTAAAAAAGAAAGAAAAAATAGAAGACAATAAAAATGAAATAAAAGAAAATGGAAATATTTAGAAGTTTTTTCGTTAAAACTACTTAAAAATTATTTTCTTTAGTAAATATATAGAATGGTGAAAAAGAAAAAACCAAAGGACACATTCCAAGAATTTAGGAATAATGAAAAATCTGCCTATAAAACTTTCAAAATACCACTCAAAACTATTCTTCTTCATCGCGATACGATACAACCAGTCATTAACAATTTAGTTTTTGAAATGAATGATTTAGTTATTCATACATATCAATTTATTCGGTTATATATTTTGAATTGTTATACCAATAATAAAACCTTACCAATGATAGATGAAACATTTATTTTGTATTGTATTAAATCATTAGGTAGTCGTGATAATAGAGGGAAGAAAGGAAAGGATACTGAACTATTAGAAATGTTAGATACATTTTACAAAACCGAATATCAACCTTTACTGAACCACGAGAAAACTAATTTGAAAAATACTACTTTCTTACTACCCTATTTAGCAACGCAAATACATACTTCTTTACATAATAATTTCCAAGAACATTTTATTCAGCATTTCTTACGATTTATAAATAAAACCACCAATGAAATTACCGAAGATAAAGCAACTTTATTCCAATTCAAAAAACAATTATTAGAATTGAATGAAACGGATGAAATATTTTCTAACTGGAAACTCACTCATTTACATAACATTTTACCTACTGAAATTAAAAAGTCAATTCACTATGATATTAAGGTTAGACCATTTGAGTATTTGAATGGAATGTTGTATATGAATTCTGTATTAGAAAAACAAGAAAATAAATTATTCCAACCTTTACCATTAAGAAACAATATCATTCCAAAACATATTATCATAGATACAGCAAGTTTGATAAATTTGTTTTGTCCTGAAAAAGATAGTAAAGGTAATAAAATAAAAAAGGGTGAATTATTAAGTAATGTAAAAGAAAATCAAAATGAAGTATGGTCTAATTTTTTAGACCTGAAAAATAAAATATTCAAAAATAAACATTACCAATTTCATAACCAAATACAAACTGACGGAATTAGTTGTTGTTTGTTGTTTATCAGAAAAGATTTGAAAGATAAAAAATGGGGTTCAAGAGTGCCTGTTTTACAAGAACAAGATTTTTACAATATAGAAGATTTATCAAAAGAACAATTAGATACTTTGAAAGGTAGAAATATTGTAGGTTGCGACCCTGGTAAGCGTTCATTAGTATATATGATGGATAAAAATGGAAACAAACTACAATATACAGCACCACAAAGAAAACGAGAAAGTAAAGCAAAAACAAATCAACGGATTTTATTAGAGGAAAGAAATAAAAATGGCATTATAGAAAAAGAAACTCATTTATCATTTCAAAATAGCAAATCAGTTGATTATAATAAATTCAAAATATATTTAGTAGAAAAGAATAAATTGAATATAGAAACAACTGAATTTTACAAGAAAGAAGTATGGAGAAAAATGAAATTTAGACAATATAGTTATAGTAAGAAAAGTATAGATACATTCCTTAATAAAATCAAAGAAACATTTGGAGAAAACATCCTAATCGGTTATGGTAATTGGAGTAGGTCTTCTCAAATGAAACATTTTATGCCTACGATGAATAAAGGATTAAGGAAACTTATTCATAAGAAATATGATACAATAACGATAAATGAATGTAATACAAGTAAAAAATGTTGCGATTGTAATAATGATTTAGAGTATTACAAAGATAAAGAAGGGAAGAAGGTATTTAGATTATTGGTATGTTCTAATTGCGTGAGTTGCGAAAACAAAAAAATCGTATTTAGAACAAGAGATGCTAATTCTTCCATAAACATAATGAATTTAGCGAGTTGTTGGATATATAAACAAGAACGACCATTATGTTTTCAAATTTCGTCTTTCACATCTTCAAATAAACAAAAGGAAGATGAAAAAGTAAGACCATCGTAGGTGAAATTCCTACTATTGATTTTATGCTTTTTATTTTTTTATGCCGTAAAAATCGGCGTTTGAAATGTTAAAAGGTGTAAACTAATTCTTCCAATATTTCATCTAATCTATTTGAAAATGTGTGATTTTCTAAACAGTATTTCCTTCCTTCATTACCAATTTCATTTCTTTCATTTTCATTTAAAATATAATAATTAATTAACTGCAATAATTCATTAGGGTTATCATAAAAAACAATGTGTTTTTTATTTATTAAAGGATATTTTAAAATATGAGGTAATACCATTTTATCACACATAACCAAATTACCTACCAACAAGGCTTCCCATAATCTAAAATCGCCTTCCCAATCAGGAGGATTTGCTGTTACAATTATTTTGCTATTTTTTAATACATAATAATAATTTACATTAACAGAAAAATATCTGTTGTCATAATTATCATTAACCGCTAATCCTACATATTTTGTTCCTGGATAATTATCAATTATATGAGGTACTATATCTCTATTAGTATTCATAATATATTCATTTTTATTAAATAAACAACATACATCATATAAATATGGTGTTGAAGTAAAATTATTATTAATATATGCGTCATATTCTATAAAATCTCTTCTAACTGCATAAGATAATGGTATTATCTCTCTCGAATAAGATATAATAGTCATTTTTGTTTTATCTACAACACTACGTTTAAAATACTTTTTAATAAATGGTAAAGCATCGTGGGGTACTCCTCTTGTATCTGTAAAATCATTATAATCAATAATAACTTCTTTATTATAATTTTTATGATTTTTAATATTTTCTACAACATCTGCCTTCATATCATTTATATTATACCAAGGCAAATTCATACAATTTCTAATATCCATCATAAAAAATAAAAAATCAGCTTCTTCAAACTCATCAACCAAAATAATATTAGACTTTATTTTTAAAGCATTATAAAATTCAAGCGATTCACCAAATATATCTCCTTTAAATGGCCATACAAAACAAATTTTTATTTGCATATATTTGTATAAATATATATATTTATACAAATATATACAAATATATATTTATATAAATTAGTATGAATAACAACATTATTTTTGTTGGTGGTCGGTGTAATAATTTATACAATAAAATTTAAAGTATATTATGTCATTTCGCATTGAAAAAATATATTTAATTCATTTACATCCATTTACATCCATTAACTTGGTAATTTTGAATGTTTACATGGTAAAATATACATCACTATTAATATTTTTGTCATCAATAAATAAATCGTATACCGGTTTTCCCATTCTTAATTCATTAAATTTGCAATTCCAATTTTTTAGTTGTGTTAATGTTTTTTCAAACCAATTTACTTGACTTAATGTGCCTCTAGCAGTCCAATATATAATTGTATTTCCTTCATCGTATAATTTATTTATTTTATGTATTCTTTCTTTGTATGGTTCTGCTAGTTCATAATTTTTATTATCATTAATTTCTTTATAGTAACAAATTGTATCGTCAATGTCTACAAATATAATCATACTTTTATGATAATTTATTATTTTTATATTATTATATTTTTATAATATAAAAATAATATATAATATTTTGAATATGGTAAAAATATTATGTATAATACCTGCAAGATCCGGTAGTAAAGGAATAAAAAATAAAAATATTAAACTTTATAATGGTAAACCATTGTTACAATGGTCTATTGAACAAGCACTAAATTCAAAATATAAAATGAAAATTATCGTTTCAACAGATAGTGAAGAATATAAAAATATAGCAATAAAATCCGGTGCAGAGGCGCCCTTTTTAAGGCCAAAAGAAATATCTGACGACTTATCAACTGACTATGAATGCTTTAAACACTGTATAGAATGGTTGCAAAATAATGAAAATTACGTACCTGATATAATTTTACATTTAAGACCTACATCTCCTACTAGAAAAGTTGATGATATAGATAATGCTTTAAAAATATTTATAGAACAACGTCATTTATATGATAGTTTAAGAAGCGTTATTGAGGCAGATAAATCACCTTATAAAATGTATAACGTAATTGATAATGAACTTAGTCCACTTTTTAAAAATATTAGAAATATTAAAGAACCTTTTAACCAATGTAGACAAATATTACCAAAAACTTATCTTCATAACGGTTATATTGATATATTTAATTGTGAAATTTTAAAAAATAATACTGTTAGTGGAGAAAAGATATATCCATATATAATGAATAACAATGAAAATATAGATATAGATTTATTAAAAGATTGGTCTTCATAATAAGCAATATGCTAACAGAGTATCTGTATAATTATTATTTTTTAAATAATTATTGTAAGACTCTATTAAATTTTGTTCATTACAATTCCATATTTTATGCCCTCCAGGTTTATTATTTGTGATCCAATACAGATGATTGAATATATTGTATCTTTGTTCATTATTTATAGTTATATTAGTAAAATTTACATTTGATAATACATTTGATAATGTTTCATTTGTATATAAACATAAATGTTCTGACCAAAATGTAAAATCTTTAAATTTTTCACAGTTATATTTATTTATTAAAATATCATTTGCCGAAGGAACTTCTATAATTAATATAGTCTCCTTATGCATATATTTTTTAATTTCATTTAATGTTTCTATAGGATTAGATAAATGTTCTAAAACATGAAATAACGTAATGCAGTCAAATTTAATATCATCTTCAATTTGATTTAAACAGTTATACGCTTTTATACCTATTTCATTTAAATAAGTAATACAATCATTATTTAGTTCAATGCCATATTTTTTTATTTTATCGTCAATTAACTTTAAAAATCCTCCATTACCACAACCAAAATCTAATATTGAATTTATATTATTAAATGGTTTAATTAAATTTGAACGTCGATAGTCATCATCAAATGTTTTTATATGACTTTCACTAATTGTTTTGACAGACCAATAATTTAAACCTTTATTTGAATAATCATTTTCTACAATTTTATCTAAAAATAGAGTTCCTGTTTGTTTACATTTTAACACATTAATAGAATTGTTATCTCTTACTCCTTTGTGAAAAATTTCATAATCATCCCCAATTATGCTATTTTTATTTAAATAATTAAACATATAATTATATCACAATTATATATTTAAGTTTTTATCCTAACACATTAAATAAATTTATTTTCTTAAACTTTGTTTTTTAAAGTTTTCTCCCGAAAATTGAAGTCTTGGTCCAGGTTCATACTGAATAGCTTTTTCAATACTTCTAATACCTTTAACTAATTTAATTAAACCGTCCGGTTCGATGCTAGCTTTTTGGTCACTACCCCACGATTCTCTATCCGATGTAATATGTCTTTCAACCCAGTTTGCACCCAAAGCAACCGCTGCATAAGTTGTTACTAAACCATATTCATGACCGCTATAACCAATTTCGGATTTTCCCCCCCATTTATTTTTTAAATGTTGAATATATCTTAAATTTAAATCTTCAGAAGGGCATGGATATGTGGAATTTGTATGCATTATAACATCAGGTTTTGCGTATTCAACAGCTAATTCAATCTCTTCTTCAGTGCTCATTCCTGTACTTATAATTACAAAATCAAATGCCTCTCTAGTTGCTTTACATAATTCTAAATCGTTTATTACAGGACTACCTAACTTTGCGATTCTAGTATATTTAGACATTAATTTTACACTATCTAAATCCCAAACGCTTGCGAAAAATTCAATCCCAATATTTTTACTATAGGAAAATAATTCCTTTATCTGTTCTTCATTAAATTCTAGACGATATTTATATTCTAAATACGTCATATCTCCCCACGGAGTACTTCTCATTACAGACTTTTGGTTTTCAGGAACGCATACGTCTGGATTTCTTTTTTGTATTTTAACATAGTCACAACCAGCTATTTTTGACAACATAATTAATTTTTTACACTCTTCGATTGAACCACTATGATTAATACCAATTTCTGCTATAATCTTAACCATTTAATATATATATATTGTTTTATACACTTTAATATATTTTTTATTTATAATATATTTACAAAAATAAATCAACGTCCATTAATCCTTTTAATCCTATAGGATTTATATTAATAATGCTACAATCACTGTAATTTAAATTTTTAAATTCTAATATTTTTTTCCAATTATCAACTAAATCATTGTCTATGCATTTATATTTGTTACCATTTATAAAATTATTACTGTGGAAATATCCATTACAGTCACAACCAACTAAATAAATTTTTTTGAAACCAGCATACATTGCAAATTGCACTGCTGGAAACACAATAGAATGATTTAAAAATGGGTTATTTTCTAAATCTTTATAAATGTAATGCAAATTAATATCACAAGGTATAGCATTAATATTGATTAAATCCTTAATTTCTTTGTGTGTAAATAGATGAACTGAAATATCATTATCTCTGCTCACCATTGCAAATTTTTGTATGTTATTGCCTAAAAGGTCTACTTCTTTTTTATGATTTCCATAAATTGGTGTGCTGTCATTTGTATGTTCTATATAACCGTGCCCAAAAAAATAATATTTTAATTTTTCTTTTATATCTGTATTTTTAATTATATGATTACATCCTATAAACGTTCCTTCTTCTTGAATTTTAAATTGTTGAATTGTAGTTCCAGAACCAAAAATGTAACAAGTTTCACCTAAATGCAAATTTTTAAATTTTAATAGTTCTTTGTGATATTCTTTTACAATATTCATTTTATTATATTTAACAAAAACTTTAAGTTATATTATTATATTATTTTTTATAATTTTATATAATAATGAAATTACTTTTTTATTCCGGAAACAGGTCATTTTAAAGAGTGGATTGGAAAACTTATTCAGATATTTTATCTAATTATATTACAAATTTTTATTCTTCTAACCATTTTTTATTTTCTAAAGTCCATTCAACTGTTTTTCTCAACGATTCTTCAAAATTTACAGGTAAATGAAACCCCATATCAAATAATTTTGCGCCATTTAAACCATAACGTAAATCGTGACCTGGTCTAGTACTGTGAAAGTCTACCAATTCATAATCTAATTCTTTATTCATAAACTTTGCAATCATTTGCGCCATTTCCAAATTACTAACTTCTCTTTCTCCTGAAATATTATATTTTTCTCCAATTTCACCATTTTCTATTAAAAATAACACTGCAGATGCGATATTTCTAGCATGTATATAAAATCTAGTTCCCGATGTTTTTTTGTCAGGATAACTATGAATGTAAATTTTTTCGTTATTAAGTAGTTTTTTAACACAGAGTGGAATAAACTTTTCAACATGTTGTCTCTCACCAAAAGCATTCATTACATTTACAATCATTAATGGAATTTTATATGTATTCTCATATGATATACATATTTGTTCAGCTGCCGACTTAGATGCCGAATATGGGTTTGTTGGTCGGTGTCTGTCCCATTCCTTAAATAATGTTTCGCCAAATGCAGGCCCAAATACTTCATCTGTGCTAAAATAAAAAAACTTTTTGAGGTCGGGTAATTTTTT
>Ga0214923_10005690_pt1 | contig 14358 bp, 10 predicted proteins | sample LL1510_MetaG_FD_177993 | JGI IMG/M metagenome (GOLD analysis project Ga0214923, IMG submission 177993) | Freshwater microbial communities from Lake Lanier, Atlanta, Georgia, United States - LL-1510 | ecosystem: Environmental > Aquatic > Freshwater > Lake | place: USA: Georgia | collected... | reverse complement strand
AACCTCAGCGACATCGCCCGCGACTACATCTTCGACCGTACCAACGGCTTCTCGGTTCGCTGCTGCAGGGATTAGGGCAGTGGGTAGGGGGATTCGACCATTTGACCATTGCCCCGACCGTAGGGAGGTGGCACGTGTCGCTGAGGAGTTGAATAAGGGGTAACGTTTAGGCTATCCCCCCGCCCGCAGCCTAAAGCTGCGGGCGGGGGCGTACTATATTTGAATTAAAAAGAATCTATGGCTTTATTTACGGAATTACCTGTTTACAAGGCATGTTATGATTTGTTGCTAATGATTTATGCCTTGTCCAAGAACTTTCGGAAAGACACCCGCTATACGATTGGTGAAGGAGTTAAGAAGGATGTTTTTGAATTGGTTCTGCTTCTGTACCGGGCCAATACCTATACCGATCAAAAGGAACACTTACTCAAGGCTCGGGAACGAGTGGAAGTCATACGTTTATCTCTTCGCCTGCTCAAGGATCTCAAACAAATTCCTCTTGAATCTTTCGTCCAATTAAATGAACATGTTGAAAAAATTTCCAAACAAATTGTGGCGTGGCACCGCAAAGCATCCTAAATTTACTCTGCCAGAGTTTCAAGAGTTACGGCTCTTGGGAGTGAGCATCGTAAATCCGGTAACCCGCTGTCGTATGCAAGAAATCATGAACGGTAGCTGATCCATGAGCGGTTACTTCAGCGTTTGCCCCGCCGGGCGGCCTTCGCAACAACAACGGAGATTTCAACAACATGACCAACAACGGATATTGGTGGTCCTCCTCCGTCTCGTCTGCGTCCAATGCCTGGAACCGAAACCTGAACTACAACAACAGCAACATCAACCGCAACAACAACAACCGTACCAACGGCTTCTCGGTTCGCTGCTGCAGGGATTTACCTCAATCGACCCCCGGAATCTCCGGGGGTTTTTGATTTAATGGGCGATAAATGGATGTCCTTGGTTGAGGTAACTTGATACCAACAGAATGCAATTGGATTTATTCGATAAAGTTCCGGACTCGGCCCGCTTAAAGGTTGAGCTCTTTGAGGCGTATTATAATTGCCGGGCTAACAAACGCAATACGCTAAGTGCCCTTGAATTCGAGCTTGACTTTGAATCACGTCTTTTGGACCTGGCCGACGATATGATCAGTGGTTGTTACAGGCCAGATCCCTGCTACGCCTTTGTGGTCAGGCGACCCGTGCAACGAGAGGTCTTTGCTGCTTCCTTCAGGGACCGGGTGGTGCATCATTGGCTCATCGCCAAAATCAATCATCTTTTTGAGGAATATTTTATTGAAGGTAGTTATGCCTGCCGCATGGGTAAAGGGACTCATTACGGGATAAATCGAATGGCAAAGTTTATGTCGGAGGGTATTGAATTGCATGGGAATCAATGGTGGGTTTTGAAATTGGATATCCGGGGGTTCTTTATGCACATTAATCGTTCGTTGCTGATGCAGCGGCTCAACAGATTTCTGCTCGCTCAGTATAAGGGTGATGATCTGGCGCTGGTGTTGGAGACAGCCTCTACGCTGGTGCACAGCCGTCCTGATTTGCGATGTATTCTTCGTGGATTGCCTTCCGACTGGGAGGGCTTACCTCCCGACAAAAGTCTTTTTCACAGCCCGGCTGACTGCGGATTACCGATAGGGAATTTGACCAGTCAAATCTTTGCCAATTTCTATCTACACTCTCTTGATAGCTTTGTTACACAAACCCTTGGTTTCAAATACTATGGACGGTATGTGGATGATTTTGTGTTGATGGATGCGGACCCGGCTCGGTTGAAGGCCGCCATTCCCCGTATTGCAGCATTCTTGCGTAGCGACCTTGGCCTAACGCTGCATCCGCGCAAAGTGTATATGCAGCCAGCTATGCACGGTTTTCAGTTTCTGGGGGCCGTCATTAAGCACGGTCGTACCTATGCTGCTTCGCGGATCAAAGGGAATTTCTATGCGGCTATTACAAGGCATAACCGTGAGCTAGGTCAACAGGACGGACTGGTCATACCCAGACAGATAATTCAATGTTTATGCACCATTAATTCCTATCTGGGACTGATTATTCATTACCAAACTTGGAGACTAAGACGACGTATGCTTTGCGATGTTCTGGATAGCCGTTGGTTGAAGTATTTCCAAATCCGCAAGGATTATGGGGCCATAATGCCTGTTCAGGTTATTCGGCGCAAGCGCTAGTTTGGGACATCGTAGTCGATGACGAGGCGGTTGGAGAGGGGGCGACCAACGCAGGTGAGGCAGGCTCCGGAGGCGATTTCGGAGGCGCTGATGGCTTCCTGATCGCCAATTGACATTTCGCCGGATATTTTTTTGGCACGGCACATACCGCAAACCCCCATGGTGCAGGCGTAGGGCAAATCAATCCCTTGCTCCAGCGCTGTTTCCAAAATATACCGTCCAGGTTCCACCGCGAATTCGTAGACTTTGCCGTCCACCTTGAGGGTGACAACGGGAAGCGCACCGGGATCATCGTCCACCGAACTGGGCGTTGGCGATGGAGCAGCCGCTTTGGTGCCGGATTGAAAAAAGAGTTCTTTGTGGATGCGTTGGTTCGCAATGCCTTGGGCTTGGAGCCAATGCTCGGTATCGTGCACCAAGCCTTCGGGACCGCAGAGGTAAAAGGAGGCCTCCCGGTCGGTGACATGCTGGGCAAGGACCGTGGCATCAATGCGACCGTGATGGAGCCGTCCTTGGAGCGCTTCTTGGCCTTGCAGACCGCGGCTCAAACAATGCACGACCTGAAGGCGCTGAGGGTATTCATCCTGCAGGCGGTTCAAGGCCTTCCCAAAGATGACCTCATCCGCACTGCGGCTACCGTAGATCAGTAGAATATTGGGGGCCGAAGGATGGCGCAAGGCCATGGATAACATCGAAAACAAGGGGGTAATGCCCGAACCTGCGCCCAACAGAACCAACGAAGGCAGGGTGGGCGATGCGCTGTCCAGGGCGAAATTCCCGTAGGGAGGCAAAACATCCAAGCGATCCCCTGTCTGGAGGTGGTCCAGCAAATGATTGGAAACCAAACCACCGGGCAAACGCTTGACGCAGACTCCGAGGGTGGGGAGCTCCGCCGGATCCGTGAAAATGGAATAGGAGCGTCGGTAGCTTTGGCCGTTGATCGAAACCATCAAGGTCAAGAATTGCCCCGGAACAAAGGAAGAAATTGCTTCGCTTCGGAAATATATCAAAAGGGCGTCCGGTGTTTCCCGTTCCAAGCGGTGGACGACGAGGCTGAGTTTTTCGGTCATGGGTTTAGGAATTGGTGTGGATGGCGACCATATCGCGGCGACCGACCCAAACCATGCGTTGGTTCACAAAATTGGCATCGCAGAAAGAAGCGGTTCCCGCTGCATTTCCGCCCGTTCCGTGAAAATCCGAGAAGGCGGCATGCTGGTTGAGATAAATCGGACCGGTCAAGTTAAAGGAGACCGGGACAAAGGCTTCGGCCAATTGATCCGCCATGCGCTCACAGAGCGCGGCATCGTTGCAATAGATCCCGCAACTCAGGGCCCCGTGTTGTTTGATTTGTTCTAACATCAGGTTCATGGCCTGCTCCACTTCTGGGTAGGGAATAACAAAGGCAATGGGACCAAATTGCTCAGCCCCAAACCAATCCTTGCGGTCCACATGGGCTTCGACCAGCAGGGGTGAACAGGACAGGGCATGGGGGAAAGCTTCGTGGGCAATGGGTTCAGAGGCCAACAAAACGGCATCGCCGGCCTGTTCTTGCATGCTGCGGATCCGTTCCATGGTTCTGGAATTTTGGACCGTCGCCAAAACACCGGGGCCCATCTGCGGATGGTCCTTGATTTTGCGAAGGGCTTGGCGAAGCCCGTCCACCAAGTCCTGGTAGCTGTGGTGTTGACCGCTGGCATCCGTAATTCCTTGGGTGGGCAGGAATATGTTTTGGGGGGCGGTGCACATTTGCCCGGCGTACAACGAAATCGAAAAAGCCAAATTATCCCAAACTGCTTTGAGGTCCGGGGCCGAATGTACCAGCACGGCGTTGACCCCTGCTTTTTCGGTAAAAACTGTTTTGCCAAAAAGGCTTTGGGCTTCCAACCATTGACCAAACTCGCTGTTGCCGGTATAATCGATGGTGCGGACCTCCGGATGGGTAGCCAGTTCCTTGGTGAGGGGATGGGCGGTGCTATCGCAGGCCAGTTGGCAGAGATTGGGGCTGAATCCGTTTTCTTGTAACACCTTTTGGATCACAGCTGTTACGATCGCGATGGGGTAAACGGCTTTGGGATGCGGTTTGACCAAAACCGGATTGCCGACGGCCAGGCTAGCATAGATTCCGGGCAGGCTGTTCCAGGTAGGGAAGGTGGAGCATCCAATGACCAGACCCACACCTTTGCCCACCGGTTTCCAGGTTTTGTGCAATTCGACGGAGATTTTGCCCATGCTTTTGACCCAATTGGCTTGTTCGGCGTAGCGTGTTTGTTCTTGCCAGGCCATGGCAAGGCATTCCAAAGCACGGTCGGCGGCATGGGGGCCGGAGGCCTGAAAGGACATCATGTAAGACTGCCCGGTGGTGTGCATGGTCGCATGGGCAATTTCTACAAAATGCTCGCGCAGGCGCATCAAACTTTCGACCAAGAGGGCGCAACGCAGCTCGGGACCGGCTTGAACCCAAGAGGCTCTTGCCTTTTGGGCTTTGGCCACGAGGGTTTTGTCCGCAAACACAGGATAGCGAATGCCCAAGCCGCTCTGCAAATAGGGCGATACTTCTTCGCCTTCGAAGCGCAACGGTTGATCCTGCAATAGACGATCAAAGTCTTTGTTCAGGGAGGCATGAAAGGAGGCTTCACCCTGCACGCCCGCTTCGGCGGGGTAGGCCTTGGGATTCTCCGGGAAAGGACTGTAATATCGACGATCGCGCAGGGCAGCGACTGCTTCTTGCAAGATGGGGCGGTGGGTTTCGATCAGGCTCATGGTTGGGTATTGAATTGGGCAAAAATAGCTTGGTGCTTACCTTTACGCGGTAACCCATGAACAATCGCCGATAATGAAAGGTTTGGAACAATATCGCGAACGCCACAAGGCTTCGTTGGAGGGGGGAGGGGCTGCCCGCTTGGAGGCCCAGCATCGCAAGGGCAAACTCAGTGCCAGAGAGCGGCTTGAAATCCTGTTGGATGCCGGCAGCTTTGAGGAAATGGGCTCAATGGTCACCCATCGTTGCACCGACTTTGGTTTGGACAAAGACTTGATTTTGGGCGATGGGGTGGTCACGGGTTTGGGGAAAATCAATGGCATGACGGTCGCCGTTTTTTCACAAGATTTCACGGTGCTTGGGGGATCCCTGTCGGAGACCCATGCCGAGAAAATCGTGAAGCTTATGGATCTGGCCCTTCGAATTGGGGTTCCTTTGATTGGGCTTAACGATTCCGGGGGAGCGCGCATCCAGGAAGGGGTGACCTCCTTGGCAGGTTACGCGGACATTTTTTATCGTAATGTGAAAGCCTCCGGCTTGATACCTCAGATCTCGGTGATCATGGGGCCCTGCGCCGGGGGAGCTGTGTATTCGCCCGCAATGACGGATTGGATTTTCATGGTGGAGAAGACTTCGTACATGTTTGTGACCGGTCCCAATGTGGTCAAGACGGTAACCCATGAAGAGGTAAGTTCCGAGGATTTGGGGGGAGCACATACCCATGCAACACGTTCAGGCATCGCCCATTTCACCTACCCCAACGAAGGGGAATGCCTCATGGCCGTGAGGCAGCTGATGGCCTATTTGCCGCCGAATTGCGCGGAGCCTCCACGCAGTGGTCATGGCTGGTCAGAACCTGGCCCCGGTGATTTACGCCCCGCCTTGGACCTGGTGGTCCCGGATTCTTCCAATACCCCTTACGATATGCATCAGGTGGTTCAGGGCCTCTTGGACAACGATAGCTGGATGGAGGTTCAGCCTGAGTTTGCCGAAAATATCCTGATCGGCTTCGGACGAATGAGCGGTCAAACGGTAGGGGTGGTGGCCAATCAGCCTATGGTCTTGGCGGGTGTTCTCGATAACAATGCATCCAAGAAAGCGGCCCGCTTTGTTCGGTTCTGCGATGCCTTTCGAATACCGTTGCTGGTGCTGGTGGACGTGCCGGGCTTCTTGCCGGGTACCGATCAAGAATGGAACGGCATCATCACCAACGGGGCCAAATTGCTCTACGCCTTCGCCGAGGCCACGGTACCCCGCGTTACCCTCATTACCCGAAAAGCCTACGGAGGAGCCTACGATGTCATGAATTCCAAGCATATCGGGGCTGATTTCAATTTTGCATGGCCCTGCGCAGAAATAGCGGTCATGGGTCCCAAAGGGGCTGCCGAGATCATTTTCAAGAGCGAAATCGCTTCAAGCAATAATCCTGAAGAGACTTTAAATCAAAAGGTTAACGAGTACACCGAAAAGTTCGCAAGTCCCTACATTGCCGCATCCCGCGGTTTCATCGACGAGGTGATCCTCCCTTCAGAAAGCCGCAAGCGTATCCTACGAGCCTTTGCTCATCTGCAATCCAAGGCCTATGTTCCATCGCCAAGGAAGCATGGCAACATTCCGCTTTAGGTCCAAGAGCCATCCTTTTTTGATCCTTATAAAAATTCTTATGAACCAATCTTTCAAGGCTTTATCCGTCATAGGACTCTTTGTGTTCGCGGTATGGCTGACCCTGCGCTTCCAATCCAAGCCTGTTGCGGTTGATCCTGAAGTCAAGGCCTTGGAAGCCGTCAGGGGAATCGAGCCTTCCGAGCCCGCTGGCCCCATAAACCTGGACACCACCGTGGCCCTGCATGGTGGTATCGCCTTTGTGAAATCCGAAACCCTGGCCACTGGCTTCAACCTCATGGTTCGTAAACGTAAGGCCCTGCAAGCACGCCTTCAAAAAGCTGAGAAGGAATGGGAGGGAGAGGCTGTTCGATTTCGCAAGGAGCTCGAAGATTTTCAGCGTAAAAGTGCCGCAATGGGGGAGTCCCAGCGCAGTGCCACCGAGCAGATGCTCGCCCGCAAAGAACAGAATTTAATGCAAATGCGGGAAAGCATCATGGAAAAATTATCCAAGTCAGAAACCGTGGTGGATCAAGAATTAAGGACGCTGTTGGACACGGAATTTGAGCTCTTTAGCAAAGCCAGAGGCTATCGCTTCCTCATGGCTCGTCAAGCAGGATCAGGACTCCTCTACGGAGACAGTCTTGTGGACGTTACCGAGCAGCTTGTGAGCTATCTGAATGCACGTTACCCCTAAAGGCTCATCAACACAAAAGCTCTCCAATCACCAAAACCAACCTTCACCTAGTACGATTCGGCCAAACAAAGGAAGGAGCATCGATAGGCCCATCACCAACGGGCTGATCTTCTGCATTCTTAAATCCCGTTGGCATAGGATTTCCTGGTCTTTGTACAGCAAAACGAAAGCTGCTGCGGCCCCGTACATCAGCAAGGCTTGCCCAAGCAGCGTCAATTCATGGGCTGAAGCCCACCAATCATTCACTTTGAATTGACCAAGGGACAGGGCGGACCAATCCATCCCATGAAGTAACCCGATGAGCAAAATTCCGCTTAGGACTGGAAGGCCCATGTAAAAGAGTAAATATTCTTGACGCTTTTTCTTCATGACCATATGCTTGGAGAAGGCACATTCCATGGCCCATTTGCTTAGCAAGGCCGATAAACCCAGCATAGCGAGAATGGATAAGAAAAAGAGAATAAACAAAACCGCGGAATTCATGTACAACCATCCTGCGACATACCCGAATTCTTCCCCTGAAACCATCCCCGGAAGCACGCAGCCTGTCAGACGCAGGTAGCTATGAAACATGAGCCAAAAGGCCAAAATTTTCCAATAACCTTCAATTCGTTTAAGCGCCAAAAAGACTGTGGTGTACAACACACTCTGAAGAAAATCTACCACCAACGGCGCGGTGAATATCGAAAGGGCATCTCCGCGTTCCCAACCCACCACATTGGTGAAAAGAATTTTATGATGGTAAATGACGGGGCCGCGGGATGACAAGGATGCCAGAAATGCCGAAGCGATTTTGCCGGGTAAATAGACCATGGCGTAAGCCAGCACAAAAAAACCCCAGGAGTACAAAAAGGTGCTTCGGTAATACTTGGGTAAATCTTTGGCCGAACTTTTGAGGCTTTTACCCGGATTTAACGTCATTCTTTCACGATCCTCGTCTACACGTAATCTGGTATCGCTGCTCTTAGTTAGCGAATCTGTTTCCTCGGCAATCAGGTTGGAACGTCTGGCACGATCCTTGGAATATCTCCTCGATTTTCTGTTGCGATTTTCCGATGGGAATGCATTGCCGTTTTCCGAGGGTATATCATCACCGTCTAAGCTCATGGGTATTTTTTACAGATTACAAAAATAAGCTTTTGTCAGTTTGCTTGATGAAATCCTAATTAGTTACATAATTAATATTATGTATAATAATAAAAGGTCCATATCGCCCCTCTGCCCAAATATTCTATTTTGGTATTTCTTTTGACCCCTATGCAATCAGGCCAAATTGAATTTTCGTATTGGGAAAAAAGCGCCCTCTCCGAAGCCTGGGATTTTGTGGTCGTTGGCGCAGGTGTGACGGGCTTGCATGCCGCCATCGAAATCAAAAGGCGAAATCCTCGAATGAAGGTCTTGGCCTTGGAGGCCCGTTCACTGGGCGCCGTAGCCAGTACCCGTAATGCAGGCTTCCTGTGCCTTGGTTCTCCATCCGAACTTTTGGCGGATTACCAAAATCTTGGTGAGGACTCTCTCATCGATCTCCTTGCGGCTAAATGGGCCGGCATTCAAAGAACCCTGTATTTATTGGGTGGAAATGCAATTGGGCTTCGCAATGTGCGGGGTTATGAGGTCATGGCGATGGAGAAATCGCCCTATTCCCATGCGGTTCCATCGCATGAAGCAGTCATCACGGGCTTACCCTCCTTGAACACTTTGCTCGAATCTGCTGCGGCTCGTGCTCTTCCATTCACTCCCAAACGTCGCCAAAAAGGGGCTACACGCCACAAGCCATTGCCAACCCCTTATTTCGGAGAATGGCAAGCGTTCCCCAGAGGAAATACAGCTCATCCGTCGCCCTGGGGCCCTGAGGCCATGGGGCTTATTCCCATGGCATGGGAAGGGCAAGTCAACCCTTTTCTCCTCAGAGAGTCCCTCCTACGCTATGCTCGAAATCTGGGAATTCGCATTCAAAAAGGCCTGGAGTTTGTCCAACGAGATGGTCATTGCTTGGTGGTAAAACCCGTAGGTCCGTTTGGCCATGAGGTTTCAACAAAATTTGTTAATACGCTTATTATCAAGTCTAAAAGTGTAATTTACGCTACCAATGCTTTAACCAAAGATTTGCAAATTGACCAAAGCGTTTCCGTGGTTCCACAGCGTGGGCAAATGTGGTCAACTGCTCCACTAAATGCAGTGGATATCGCACGCTTGAACGGTAACTACCATGCAGATCGCGGTTACCTCTATTACCGTACCCATGCCGGGCGTTTGCTCTTGGGTGGAGGACGTAACCAGGATTTCGATACAGAGCAAACCACGGAATGGTCTGAAAACCAACGAATAAGTGAATATCTAAAAGCCTATTCCGTGGATGTATTGGGCCTGCCCCCTGATTTGGAATGGGAATCACGTTGGAGCGGTACCATGGGTTTTACCCAATCTGGACTTCCGCATTGTTTGGATTTGCAAAACGGAGACTGGTTGGTAGCGGGCATGAACGGCATGGGAATGGCCCTGGGGCCTGAAATGGGCAGACGAGTAGCCTGTATGGCCCTGCAAGCCAGGGCTTGAACTGCGCTCTAGGCGTGACCCCTTGCCGCCAGCCAACGTTCTGCATCGAGGGCGGCCATGCATCCGGTACCCGCAGCGGTAACCGCTTGCCGATAAATTTTGTCTTGGGCGTCTCCAGCCGCGAAAACCCCTTCGATTTTAGTCCGTGTTGAACCAGGAACCGTGAGCAGGTAACCCGTCTCGTCCATATCCAACTGACCCTGGAATAGCGATGTATTCGGCGTGTGCCCTATTGCTACAAAGAAGCCTTGAACCGCAATTTCTCGTAGGCTTCCATCCACCGTATTGCGGAGTCGTACCCCTTCCACCTGTTCAGCGCCAAGAATTTCATCGGTTTCGCTGTTCCAGTGAACCGTCAAATTCGGGGTACGAAAAACCCTTTCTTGCATGGCTTTGGACGCTCTAAGTTCGTCCCTTCGAACAATCAAATGAACTGATTTGCAAATTTTGGCCAGGTAGGTAGCCTCCTCTGCAGCCGTATCCCCACCGCCTACGACCGCCACATCTTGACCCCTGAAGAAAAATCCATCGCATACCGCGCATGCCGAAACGCCATGACCGTTCAATCGCTGTTCAGAAGGCAAACCCAACCACTTGGCAGAAGCACCGGTGGCGATGATGACGGCATCGGCCGTCAATTCGACTTGTCCATCCACGGTGATGCGTTTGGGATGGTCGTTCAAATCAACCTTGGTGACAATACCGTAGCGGATTTCGGTCCCCATGCGCAATGCCTGTTGCCGGAAGTCTTCCATCATCTGAGGCCCTTGAACCCCTGCCGAATACCCCGGGTAATTTTCGACTTCGGTGGTGATGGTCAATTGGCCACCGGGTTGGAGACCTTGGTACAGGAGTGGGTTAAGTCCTGCCCTCGCAGCGTAGATCGCGGCTGTGTATCCGGCAGGCCCGGAACCTATGATAAGGACGGCATGATGTTCCATGATTTTGGAGTCGCGTTTAATGAAACGACCCTGCGAAAATACGATGTTTACTTGGGTACAATATGCCGATAATGCACCGAGCCGTACCCGGCCCATAGCCCCAAGGCACCACCACGCTGAGCCTTCAAATTCGTAGTCACGATGGGTTGAGCGCCGAAGGGACCGCCCCCACCTCCTGCGGCCTGCGCCAGGCTTCGCCAGAACAAGAAACCGGTACGGTCAATCGATGCCCATTTGATATCGATGGTATCCCCGGCTTGAAACAAACCAAACTCCTCAAAGGTGGTGGAATCGTTGAACAGATAGGCTTCTTTGCCTCGTGGTAACACAAAGTCAATGGATTGTCCGTTGAAGAATTGATCGTCGTAAACGGAATTGAACGCGGTTGACCACTGGACCTCGCGGTTGGATTTGGTAAAAACCCGAACTTGATCGCCCAATTCTTGGGGATCACGGTATCGGTAATACAGTTGGACCAGTTCGCTATCCCTCCTTGTAGGGTTTGCATTGGGATTGGACTGCCGCTGGATGGCTGCCCGCGTTCGGGTCCAGATGGAATCCATTCGGGAAGGCGGTGGGACCAAGGTCGTAGCGGTTATTTCATGGTCAGGATGCACAATGCGCAAATGATAAACCTTGTTATGCTGGCCACGAATTTTGTTCCCCACATAATTGAAGACCGTCCAATACTGAAGGATAGGGAATTCCGGAAGCCGTAAAGGTCTCAAGGTATCCACCACGGTGTTCCCCAAGGAATCAAGGCAGGAGGCAATCACGGTGGCCTGATAGTCCAAAAGATTCAGAACGGCATTCAAATCCACAGGATCGAAATACGCAGAATTTCGGCTAAGGCTCACCTTGATCAGGGAATCAGGCTCTACCACCCCGTAAACCACGAGGTATGGCTTCGGTGGGGGTAAATCCAAGGTTATGTTTTTCTCACAGCCCATCAACAGCATGGAACTCCATAGCCAGAAAAGCGACTTTCGTGCAATTGGATGGATTAAGAGCCCTTTCATCTTCCTAAAATTTAAAGTTCCAGGTTACCGAAGGAATGATTGGAAACAACGAAACCTGCTTTGCCTGGACTTTGAGTGAATTTTGTTGCAAAGAGCCTTCGTTATCCAGGTAGATGAAGAAAGGATTTAATCGGCTGTAAATGTTATACACGGCAAAGACCCATTCTCCGAGGTAACGACTTCGTCTCCCTAATCTTGGAGCTGATTCAGAGACCATAGGGTTTGGGATTGAGCGTTCAGGCCGAGGTGTGTACACCGCCGAGAAATCCAATCGATGGTAGTTCGGTAATCGAAAGGAGTTCCTGTCCCCAATTTGATCGATGATTTGACCTTCGAAGAAATAGCGTGACTCAGGCAGCGTGTAGGCATTACCCGTCGAAAAAACAAAGGTTCCGGAAAATTTCCACCTTGGGCTCCGGTTCCAGGAAGCAACCACGGATAAGTCATGCCGACGATCGAACTTGTACGGATAGGTCTTCCCGTTCATAATGTCCGGAAAATTTCGGTTGGTCCATGAAAGCGTGTAACCAATCCATCCACTCAACGCGCCTTTGGCTTTCTTCACCAAAAATTCCGCTCCGTAGGCCTCCCCTCGCCCGAAGACCAAATCATTCTCGATCAAGGGATTGAACCCGTTGACGGCGCCTTCCCGGAAATCAATTTGGTTGCGCAGGTCCTTGTAGTACAATTCCACAGAGGTTTCGTACGTATTGTTTGCAAAATTCCTGAAATATCCTGCGGCATATTGAATCCCAATTTGGGGCTTGACTTTGAGGGTGCTGGGGATCCACAAATCCGCAGGCAGTGAAGTCCCTGATGAAGAAGCCAAATGAATAAACTGCAAATTGCGGGTAAGGCCAACCTTGAAAGAAGACTGATTATCAATTAAGTAGCGAAGGTTGAACCGCGGTTCCCATCCCGGATAAAAGACCACCTTACGACCGGAAGCGAATCCTACACTGTCCAATCTTTCTACCAAGGATAGGTCCTTGTAGCGCTCATAACTGTAAGGCCCGTATTGTTGAAACATGGCAAATCGAAGCCCCGCATTGATTTGCCACTTCTCGTTGATATCCCATTCATCCCGAAGATAGGCAGCCCACTCAATGGCGTTTAGTCGGGGAATATTGTTGGTCTGAATATCGAATTCCCCGGTGCGTCCCTGAACCACCGAAGGCAGAAACCAATGCCGTATCCATTGGCTCCCTGCTTTGAGACGATGACCGGAACTCAAATGGATATCAAAATCCTGCTTGAGGGTGACGTTACGCACCCCGGAATTCAAGCGTAATTGAAAATCATTTTGCTTGAAGCCCGTTCCAAAATTGAAATCGCTGTAGATCAAGGAATGATTCACAAAAACCCTGGGGCCAAGGATGCGGTTCCAACGCAAAGTCGCGGTGGTATTCCCCCACGGTATATCAAATTGAAAACCGTTTTCGCGGTTATTGAAATTAAATACATCTTTGCCAAGGTAAGCCGAGGCGTACAGCCTGTCTTTGGGGCTTGGTTGCCAATTGATTTTGGCGTTAAGGTCGTAGAAATAATATCCAGAACCTTTGGCGGTGGCATCCTCGGGAATCAAGGGATCGACCAAAACATCGAGGTACGTTCGCCTACCCGATAAGATGTAAGATGCTTTGCCCTGTTTAAGAGGACCTTCGGTGGTAAACCGGGAAGCGATCAAACCCAAGCCACCTTGGGTCACAAACTTTTGGTTATTTCCTTCCCGCATGCTCAGGTCCAGTACGGATGAAATTCTACCCCCGTATTCCGCCGGCATTCCCCCTTTGATGATTTGAGAATTGGCCAAAGCATCGGCATTGAATACCGAGAAGAATCCGAACAAATGCGAAGCGTTATAAACAACGGCCTCATCCAAGAGAATTAAGTTTTGATCTGGACCTCCACCCCGGACATAGAAACCCGTGGTCCCTTCTCCCCCGTTTTTGATGCCGGGCAGCAGTTGAATGGTTTTGAGAATATCCGCCTCCCCCATCAATGCAGGCAAGCTCTTGACTTGCTTGATATCCACTTCGCTGACGCTCATTCGTCCCTGGGTTACGTTGGCATCTTCGCGCCTACCCAAAACCACCACCTCGGCAGCCTGAATACTGGTTTCTTGCAGGGTGAAATTGATCTGCTTGCTGGCGACTAGGGTAATGGTTTGCCGGATGGTCTTGTAGCCCAGGTATTGAACGCTGAGTACATGGGTTCCTGAATCCAGAGTGAGGGCGTAATACCCGTAGGTATTGCTCGCAGTTCCCAAGCCTGCCCCTTCGACTTGGACGGTTGCCCCCAGCAGATTTTCACCGTTCTGACCCCTCAGGTAACCCGATACGGTATAGCGTGGAATTTTGCGAGGAGGTTCTTCCGAATCCTTTGCTATGGAACTGTTGGCGTGCAGCATTTGCAGCAGCCCAAGCAGGGTACAGAACCAAAAGGTTTTGCGACTGAGCAGAATCAGGGAACGATGAGACAAGGGATGCGAGCTTGGTACGATAAACCTTCGATACCTATACCATACAAACCTGCCTCTGGTTTGTTTTCTAAAGGCAATAAATTCCGCTCCTTGAATAAACGAA
>Ga0214923_10005689_pt1 | contig 14359 bp, 17 predicted proteins | sample LL1510_MetaG_FD_177993 | JGI IMG/M metagenome (GOLD analysis project Ga0214923, IMG submission 177993) | Freshwater microbial communities from Lake Lanier, Atlanta, Georgia, United States - LL-1510 | ecosystem: Environmental > Aquatic > Freshwater > Lake | place: USA: Georgia | collected... | reverse complement strand
CCGATCTCTTGCAGATATCTATTTGGATTAAAATCGTTATTATCCACATATCTAATATCTTGAATATTTGATTGTGCGAATGAATGTATGTTATCTTTGTTAATATTTTTGGTAGGATTTATAACTATCTGAGTTGTTTGATCTGTAGAACTTTTAGGAGCTGTATAAGATTTTTTTAAACTAGGTTGTATTACATATTTAACTTCAAAAGGTTCTTTTAAAGGTGTTTCTATTTTATATGTTGCAGTTGGCCTTACAGAAGCTTTCAATAAAGAATTTTTAACTTCTTTTGTATTTTCTGCTGTACCACAACTCATCATTTTCTTTGAAAAATCTACAAACCCAGGTTTTGTAAAAGCTGTTGTCCAAATTCTTGGGAGACGAGATAACGGCAACAAATCAGCCTGAGTAACAACTGGAGGTCTAAATGCACCATCTCTCATAACTCTATAAGGTAAATATGCTTGAGTTCTACCTCCAGCTAACATATTATTAGAACCAGGTATATTTGAACTGCCATATACAGCCCCAGAATTTTGACCTCCATTATTTCCAACATTATCATATGAAATAGAAACCATAGGATTTACACCTCTAGCATAAACATTGATTCCTTCGCATACTCTATTTCCACTATCATCTACCATAGCAGTAATATCAGATGTTTGACCAACCTTATCAATTCTTCTTGTATGAATTGATTTAGGAGGGTCTCTTAAAATATTCATACTTCCTCCCCAACCTTCAGCGGAAGGTAATGTGACTTTACCATAATTTGTTAAACCACTATAACTAAAACTCATTTTAATATTTATTATAATGTATATAAATTAAAATTTTAATTTATATAAAAAAATATTTTATAATTTAAGACTTAAAACTTTTGTAGAATCATCATTATATTTTATCTGACTAAAACTAGTTTCGAAATAACATTTAATATTTTTTAAATTTTCTAAGGCAATATTATTGTAGTATTTGGCTTGTTCTTCGTGATATCTTGCTTTTTCTAAATATATTATCGCGTCTTTTAACTTTTCAAATTTATCATTTGATTCTTCTTTAAAAATGTAAGATGATTTAATATAGTTAAACTTATTTATGATATCAGTCTGATTATCTGTTAAAGTTGATATATAAGGCTTAATTACATTTCTATCATTTTCGTAGGATAACTTAACATATCCTATTAAAATATATATCTTATTATCTAGGCTATTTAGATTATCGAATAATTCCTCATATTTTTCATGATATATATGAAGAGCATATTCTTTAAATACAATAAAAACTTTAAACTCATTTTCATCTTTAATTATGTCTTTTATAAAAGAATTTAAATAAAACTCTTTTTCGAGGTTATTTACAAAATAATATTTTAAGAATAAATTAAGCGTATTATAAAAAGGATTTGTTTCAACTATATTTTTTCCGGTACCAAGATAATCTACTTTTGTAATACTCATTTTGATTTTTAAATTTGAACTTGAATTTAAAAATCAATTTTAATTTTATCGAAATTAATATATATGTTGTGAAACACATTTATGAAAAAACAGATCCAAAATAACACTATAGCAAGTTGAGTTAATTTAAGTTCTGTATCAGTTAATAAGATACATCTTTTATTATCTGTATTTGAGCTTTGAAATGAAAATTTAGTCAGAAATAAAATACCTAAGATAGATAAAATATTTACAACCAACGTTACTAATATTAAAATAAAATTAAAAGAATTTTCCATTTATATTTTAAGAAAATAAAATAAATTAAATAAATAAATGAGCGATAAATTTAAATTAGGACAATATAAAATATGTGTTGAAAAGTCTCTTAATAAAAGTCATTCACATTCTTCACACTTAAATAATTTAAGAGATGCAAGTACGTCCGAAGACCACTATCATAAACTAAGAGCAGCATTTTTAAATGGATTTAACTGGGATTCAAATTCCACTATAACTATAGGGTTTATGGGAGATGGTTCAAATGTACCAAGAAAAACATATGATGAAATAATAAATGATACTAGTAGTACATCTAATAATGTACATAGAATTGACCCTTTACAAAAAAAAGTCGATTCTATTAGTGTTATTGAAGGTATAAAAGAAATAGTAAGAGAAAGAATACAACCTATAGTTAATTTAAAATTTGTATTTTTGGATGACTATACAAATGCTAATATTAGAATCTCTTTTAATGTAGACGATGGAGCATGGTCTTTAATAGGAAAACAATCTTTAGATGCTGAAAATAATGGTAAAGCGACAATGAATTTAGGATGGTTCGATGTAGCAACTACTTTACACGAATTTGGACATATGCTTGGATTAATACACGAACACCAAAATTCACGAGATAATCCAATTAGTTGGAATAAAAATGCTGTTTATACATGGGCAAGAAGCACCCAAAATTGGGATCAAGAAACAACTATGCAAAATATTTTACAAAATTATCCTGTAAATCAAATAAATGGTTCAGTTTTTGATCCTCTATCTATAATGTTATATTTTTTTCCAGCTAGTCTAACTACAAACAATAAAGGTACTAGACAAAATTTACGTTTTTCGGGATATGATGTTAAATATATAGCCGAAAAATACCCTGGAGGGCAATTATCACCAGAAGATTTTTATTTACAGGTATATAATCAAACTCTACAAGAGAGTATAAATGAATCTAATAAATATTTAGCATATAGTACTATGTCAAACTTAAAGTTATATATATTTTTAACAATTATAATTTTAGGTAGTATAATCGCTTTGTATTTATATTTTAAAAAAGAAGACACTACTATAGTGGAACTTTAATAGGTCTGATTATATTTAACTCCTTATTCTCGGCGTACCCGTAACTATTATCTTTATATTTGATTATATAAGAGCTAGGCTCATTATTAATATAATATATACGTATTATAACCCCTTCTTTTTTCAAGGTGTTATTTAAAACACAATTACCGATACTAAATGTAGTTTGTGATGAGACCATGTTTATTAGTCAAAAATAATTTCTTTAAATAGGTTATTTTTATTTTACACTTAATAATAAGTTTAAAATAATTTTTAAATTTCAAATGCTTTTACAGAATAATTTATATGGGTAGGTTGTGCTGTATATTCAGCACCTGGAAGTATCCGACTAAACAAGTTATCTTTTATAATCTTATATTTTTCTTTATATGTTAGTGTGTGATATAATATGTTATTACTATCAGAAATAATATCATATCCATCCCAATCTTTATAGTCGAAAGATTTAAACATTTTAAGAAAATTATTGACAGCACACTTATAGGCTTCTTCTTCATCCATAAATACATTTATAACATCACCTGAACTATCAGCTCTTTTACAATCATCATAATGTTCGTAATAATAGACTATAAAGATAATCATTTACATTTTAACTAGAAATGTAAAATTAAAATTCATTTTTTTTATTTTAGTAAATAAAATGTACTTATTTATTTTTATGACTTTAGTATCCTTACTATACACTATTTTATACTATTATGGAATAACAAGATATTTATACCTACATATTAAAGGTACAAACTCTTACTTACAAAATTATAAAAATTTAGATAGAGCTTATGACGATAAAAACGTAATTATATCATTATCAGTTCAGCCTGATAAAATAAATAAAATAAGACCCATGATAAACTCAATTTTAGACCAAACAGTCAGAGTAAATCAAATAGTTTTAAATATACCAAATAATAAAAATTATAATGTTCCTCCCGAGTATAAAGATATTTTTACAATATTTAAATGCGGTAAAGACTATGGAGAATGTAATAAATTTATACCTACTCTATTAAGAGAAGAAAATAAAAACACAATAATTATACTTTTAGATGAAAAATACGTATTCGGAAAAGATTATATAGAAACATTGATTGAAGAGTACAAAAAAGACAAATGTAGCATAGAAAGTAAAGGCGGTATTCTTATTATTCCAGAATTTTTTGATATGAGTATATATAATAGAAAAAACAAAGTATTAAACAATGATTGGATAAAAAGCTGTATGAAGGTTCAAAAAAAATATATTTTTATACCTGAAACTTACAAAATATTTAACTATTAATTTTTTTAAACTTATTTTAAGTGTAAAAAATATTTATTATTTAGCTTTAAAAATACTATCTAAAAGATTTATTTCAGGAGCTATGGCTTCTAATTGAGCAAATCCTCTATTTGTTTTCGATAATTCATATGATTTTTTAGAGAACACAATAATAACTATAGCAAGTAAAATAAACACTAATCCAGCTATAGTCCCAGCTATGTAATGTCTTTGCGCTGGTTTAAAACATTTTTTATTTTGATTACATTTTTCTTCAAACAATTTACAATCATCGTCCGTTTTACACGTAAAATTACTTGATGTATCAGTAACCATAAATCCAAGCCATATACAAATAAGACCTAATAATATAAATAATCCACCTAATATATATGATGTTGTCATCGATATTGCTGCAGATGCTACTCCAACATCTCTCTGAAAATTTCCGAAATTATTCATAAAGTTATTCATTTATTATATACGTATAATAAAAATAATTTAAAGAATTATAGCATCGCTTTTTACTTTACAATTATTTATATCACCATAAAAAGACTTAAAAATCTTACTTATCTTTGAGTCATATTTATATACATAAGATTTTCCAAATATATTTCTTTTTAGTTCATATTGATTAACAAGACTAACTTGACTTAAATATGCATCTACAACTATTACAGGATCTAACATAGGTAAAATTACAATACCTTGATACTCATGTTTTTTTCCAGAAAGGTCTATTTTAAACTTATCCGGACAAAACTCTTTTAAAGGCGAATTATCTCTGGTTAATAATTCATTTAACGGGTGTGGTAATATCGATGAACTTTTCGGGGGTAATACAGCAAGTAATTGTTGAAAAGGTGTTAAAGGAATACTTGGTTTATAAGTTGGTATTTTAAAACTCGATATGTATTTAGATATAACACTTGCTGATGGTGCATGGTCATAAGGATAATACCATTTCCAACTAATACAACTTTTTTTATAGTAATTTATAACCCAATTTAGACCTTCTAAATAAGAATAACAAACATTTTTTATATCTTTTCCAAAATGAATATTGGTATAATCTTCTCTATATTTTTTTATATCGAGGATAGGTTCACCTTCGACATATACAACACAATTTTCTAATATTTCATCTGGAAAATAAATTCTTCTATTTTTAAGTTTATTTTCTAATATGTTTTTTTCATATTCAGAAATAGAGTTTAAAAAATCTTCTAAAAAAGATTTTGAAAATGTTATTTCTTTTTCATTATCTTGTGTTAAATGACCTTTAAGAGTACCAATATCTCTATATATATTTAAAATAATATCTATTCCACCCTCTAAAATTTCTAAAGATGGTATATGTGATAAAAAATCGTTTCCAATCATAAAACATAGAAAAATAAAATCTCTAACAGCATTTTTAGTATCATAAGTAAAAATTTCTGATTTCCATCTCATCATTTCTCCGAGTTGTAATGACACGAGATTAATATCAACTACAAAATATTTATTTGTTTTGTCATATAAATCATCCCTCAAAACATAAATATGCTCTAACTCCGTTCCTAAAGCCAACATAATTATATCTGCATCTAAACCATGAATAATATAACTTTCATCCTTATTTCCGTGGTTTCTAATATAAGAAATTATTTTGTTTTCTCCTTCGCCTTGAACTTTTTCATTTGAAAAAATAATCTCAATATCTTTCCATAATATATCCTCGGATATTTTCTTTCGAATAAACCAGTCTATATACTTAGATAAATGGTCCATGAACTTAGTTCCTGGAGTAATATTATTGCTATCAAATCCTTTGTCATCTTCTTCTTTATTTATTACAGCTGAAAATCGTCTTCTTCTTTGTTGCACTATTTTTGTATATGGAGCTGGACCATCAATTGCTAAAATTAATTTTTTTGGTCTACATAACAGAGTAAGATTTTCAATATTTTTGCATATATCTTCGAAAACTTTTATTTGTAGCCTATTATTTGGTATAATAGAAGGGATACTTTTATCTTTTGGTTTAAAAGAACCATATTGGTATATTTTTTGAGCTGATGTATGAAAGAGGCCGTTCATGTCTATAAGTAAATTATCTATATTTATATCTAATGTTTCTAGATCTTGTGAAAGACCTAATTTATGTATTGTTCCAGAAAAGTTATTTTTAAACCATCCCCAGAAATTAAAAATTCCCATGATTGTTTTTTGTGATTATATGATTTTAGAAACTTTATGTTTTTAAAATCAATTTTTTTGTTTATATTATCAACAATAAGAATAACAATTTTACAGATACTAAAAATAAGTACATATTATTTTCAAAATTATTTATACCTAAAGATTTTGTAGGTTCAGATGTTTTATTAAAATCTTCTATGTAAGAAAAGTTTCTGGAATAATTACCTGAACAATAATTTGTAATTGTCAAAGAAGATAATTCAGAAAAGTATGTTGAATTTTGTGTCCAGTCTATTCCTGGTCCTGCCCAACTAGACACAGGTCCTTCCCATATACTTAACTTAACTTTACTAGGAGAATTTGGAAATGTTAAAGTATTCTGTATGTCAAGCCTTCTAAGTAAAATATTATTTAACCTCCATTCATAATATGTAGGATACCAAATTATAGTATATGTGTTGAAAGTGTCATATAATATTGTATTTGAAGTGAAAAATTCAGCATTTACATCATATATCATATTACCTTGATAAAAAAAGTTTGTCTCTATCATAGAATTTTTATTTTTATCGTTTTGAATAATATTAAAAACAACCATGTCGCCGTTATCTGCTTCAATATAAAATGCACTAATTACATTAACACCTTTAGCTACTTTTAATACAGCATTAATTTCGCCATATTGAAAATATTCTGTTGTAGATAATCTAGCACCTCCAAAGTTTTCTACTAAATTTAGAGTTAAATAGCCATTAACTTGTTTAATATTATTTAAATTTGACTCAGCTTTCAAATTTTGAAGAATATATGGAATCGAAGAAGTATAATTATACAAGAAACTACAATTTGTAGATGGTGAAGTAGTTGGAATTATTTTTGTTGAACTAGTTGTACTTGTAGATGTAGTAGTATTAGTATGAATTTTTGTTGTACTAGTAGTCGAAGTACATATGCAATCATTTGTACTTGTAGGAATACTTGTTGTTGTTGTTGTTGTTGTTGTAGGAATACTTGTACTTGTACTTGTTGTACTACTTGTACTTGTAGGACTAGTTGTACTTGTAGGACTAGTTGTACTTGTAGGACTAGTTGTAGCTGTAGTTATACTTGTTTCGCAAGTATCTTTTAATACTCCAACATACATATCTAATAGATCCTTTTTAAATGAACTAGATGTCAAATGAAAATCATAATCAGGTTGAGTAACATAATTTTCTAAATCTTCCCCGATAGTCTTTTTAAGAGTAGTTGATCCACCTGGATGATTATATCCCGTAATATCATATACTTTATCTTGATAAAAAAATAACTTATCGCTATTTATAACTTCAACTTTTACGAAACATTTTTCAGCAAATCCTACACTTGATAAAGTAAAAAATAATAATAACTTTTTAAACATCTTTTTAAGTATAAATATTATTTGCTTAAATCTATTTTTAAGTATATCCTAGAGAAATTCTAATTTAAAGAAATAAAAATGAAATTTATTTTTATAATAATACAAGCTTATTAGTTATGAATATATTTTTTTTACATATAGACCCTGAAACATGTGCACAAATGCACGTTGATAAACATGTTGTTAAAATGATACTTGAAAGTGTTCAATTATTATGTTCGGCTCATCATATTTTTCCAAGTGGTAAAAATTTGAAATTAATGAAGTTAACACATAAAAATCATCCTTCCGCAATATGGACAAGAGAAAGTTTATCTAACTATAATTGGCTGGTAGAACTTACAAAAGAGTTATGTAAAGAATATACTTATAGATACGGCAAGATTCATAAATGTGAAAAAGAATATTTAAAAATCTTAACTGAAAATAAACCGAATATTCCAAATTTAGATTTTACACCTCCTAAACAAGCTATGCCTGAAACTTATAAAATAGAAACAGGTAATATAGATGATGCTATTGAAGCGTATAGACAATACTATTTTTACGAAAAAAATCACATGTTTAGCTGGAAAAAAAGAAACATACCAACATGGATAAAAGAAACTCAAGACTTATTTGAATTCGAATAATTTTATACTATAATTTAGTATAAAATTAACTTTTTTTCTGAAACTCTATAATATCAGTCTCTATTTGTTCAATACATCTATGAACTTCTTTTAAGTACGTAGAAATAATTTTTTCTGGAACACTATTAAATACTCTGTTTTTAGCTTCATTAGTATCTTTATCTCTCACGGGAGCTTCTAATTTTAATATCCAATCAAAAGTATTATTTACAAGCTTAATGATAGATTCTTGATTAAAAACATCATTTTCTATCATTTGCTTAAATAAATCAACATCAAAATCAAGCTCTAGTTGTTTATAAGTTTTTCCATTCTTATTAGGTAGAAATGATAACAATTTTATTTTTATTTCTTCATATAGTCTTGTTATCCAATCGTAATCGGGTGTTTTACTATTTATATTATCATCTATAAGATTAAAAAAAGCATTTCTCATTTCTGTTTGAATTTGTTCTTCTATAGTAGTCATAGTTAATATCAAGATATCTATTTTTTAAATTCAAATTTTAATTTATCTATTATAATAAAGATGTTATCGTTAATAAGATTTTTTAACATAATAATGGTAATAGTTATAGGATTGTTAATGGTGAAAATAATTAGAAACTCTAAAAATACTTTATATAAACCATTTGACAATATATGGACAGAAAACAACTATAATGAAACAAAAGATTTAGTAAGTTATGTAGAAAAATTCTTATCTAATTTAAATATAGTTTTCTTTCTTATAAATAGTACATTATTAGGTTTAGTAAGACATAAAGGATTTATACCATGGAATGACGAGATAACTATAGCAATAAATAAAAAATATTTTCCTATATTAATAAACGAAAAACAAACTTTAATCGAGAACGGATACGATATTTATTTTGATAAATTATCCTCCTCGATTAAAATATTTTACAAAAATAAATCTAAAATAAAAAATAAAAACTGGTCATGGCCTTATATACAAATATTTGGATATACCGAAAATGATAGCGAAAATACACTTATTATAAACCAAGATGATTTCAAGGTTGTGTTCGATAAAAATGATATATTTCCTTTAAAAACAAACCTATTTGAAAATATACCATTAAGTATTCCAAATAATTCAGATGCAGTACTTAATAAAATATACGAGAAAGATTGGGAAAATATGTGTTATTCATCCTCATATAATCACATTGACAATCATGATATCAAAAAAAAATACAAAATAAAATGTGATTATATAATGCAAAAGGATATTTTCAAAGATATATTTAATAATGTATGGGTAATAAACTTGAAAAGACGCCCAGATAGATTAGAAACAACTATGAATAGATTAAAAAATATAGACATAACTCCTAAAGTTTATGAAGCATTAGATGCTAAATCCACCTATATAATTGAACTATTTAATAATGTAAAAAATCCAGGTATAAATATAGCTGAGTTTGCATGTTATTTATCACATAAAACATTATGGACATATATTTATTCTTTAAATATACCATACGCAATAATATTTGAAGACGATATTATAATGGATAATTCTGTTACAAAACAAGATATTATAAAACGTATGGATGAAAGTAAAGGATTTAATATTTTATTCCTGGGACATTGCTATTCAAATATGGGTATTTTTAAAGACCCTGTGACTTTAGTAGGTACAGGATTATGTTTAAATGCATATGTAATATCAAGATTGGCCATAGAAAATTTGCTAAAAATTAAAGATGACTATAGATACCCTATAGATAAAATTACAGAAAAATTTTGCAAAAATGAGTTGTGTTACTTATCAAACACTACGAATTTCAATGATTATGGAGGAGGAATAATTAAACAAGAAAATCATTTTACAAATAGTAACATAAGATAAAAACTTAAAAATATTTTTTTTAAATTTACTAATATTTAAAAAAATAAAAATTATAAAAAAACAAATTCAAAATGGAAAATTTAGATTCTGGTAAAACTGTTATATTTGCAACACCAATTTCAGGTTACAATAATCATTTAGTTAGAACAGGTAATATTCAAGAAGATAAGTCACTAGTACATGCAATATTAACAGCATATTCAAAAGATTATTTCTTAATGGATAAGAAAACTAAAAAAGACTATTATACAAAATTCATTGAAAATATAGTTGATATTAAATCTTACGAAGAAAAAAATGAAAATTACACTAGATATAAAGAACAAATAATTAAATTCGTAGAATTTATGTATGCAGATAATCAAGACGAATTAAAGACTAAAAATTTTAAAAATATTTTGAAACAAATAAGTAATAATCCTGTTTACGACTTGATACCAGAAATAATTTTAAAAGAAGATATGTTAGATATTTTAAAGCCAAGCTCAGAGGTCGGTTTTTCTAAATATAAAGATGAAGTAAAACATAGTGTTAAAAATTATTTAGATTCAGTTGATGTCTTAAATCAAGTTGACGATAATAAAAAAGTTGAACTTATAAAAAAAAATATCAAGCATATTATAAGTATAATTATTGATGATATTAAAACATATGAATACAATAGTTTCAAGAATAATATATTATCACAAAATGATTTTAAACTTATAAATACTATCATGGATAAAATAAAAACAAATATTTATGTAATAGACTCTACCAACAAACTACCTAGTAATTTTAATAAATTAGAAAATAACAAAAATTCCAAGTCAATAATACTTATAAAGTTAGATAATACCTATGAAACTATTGGATTACTTCTACCAAAAAATAAAATTCAAAGAGAATTTGATAGTGATAATTTTTTAGTACAAAGAATTAATACTTTTTTATTTGAACCAAGTAAAATAGTATCAACTTATCCTGATTTACTTCAATATTTAGAACCGAATTCTAAACCTTTGAAAAATAAAAAAAATATTTTAACTGAGAGTGATAGCGATAGTGAAAGCGAAAATGAAAATAGCGATACTGATATTTAAAAAATAAAAAAATATAAAATATTTTATAATATAAATTAAAATGGAACCAATCAAAAAAGAATATATATTTGCATTTTACGGATTATTAACTATCGCACTATCAGCTTTAGGTTATTTTATTTCATCAAGTAATAGGATTGAATATGGAATATCGGGGGCATTATTAGGAATTTTAATATCAATTATATTGTGGATTAAAGTAGGTAGACGTGTTTCTTATTAAATTTTTTAATTTTAAAATAAACTTAAAAAATAAACTTAAGGAGATTTCTGCTTTCTTTTTTTAACACTTTTTGTATCTTTATCAAGTGCGCTTAAATAATAAGAACTATAACTCGATTTTTTAGAATATTTTTCCCATATATCATTTGGGACATCATTTTTAGATATTGTACTTCTTACTATATCAATTTTTTTTAAAGAATAAGAATCTGATTTAAGAACATCTTTTTCTTTTTGACACATAATTTTTTCTGCTACCTTTTTATATTTTTCACATTTTTGCTCTAAAAGGGTTATTTCTTGCTTAGTTTTGTACCAGTTACTTAATAGGTCATCTATATCAATATCCATTTTATATTTAAATAAATTTAAATTTTAAATAAATTTAAATAATATAAATAATGACAAAGCTAACATTATCTCAGTTAAAAGAGAAAATTGCTAGGAATCCTTTAAATACAAAAGTTAAATCCGATATTGATATTAAAGAAAAAATATTTTGTGATTATGAAATTGCTAACTATCAAAATTTACCTGATGAGTTTAGTGGTAAAGAAGTATGGAAAGGATTATTAACACCTGTTTATGACCAAAAGAGTTGTGGTTCTTGCTGGGCATTTGCTTCGGTAGGTGTTTTAGCCGACAAAATTAATATTCATACTCAGGGTAAAATGTATGTAGAACTATCTCCAACACCATTACTTATTTGTTCTTCCAATTTTGAAAATTTAGATATAAGCAAAATTGTCGAAGATGTTACAATTACAGACCAATCACGAAGTGTTAAAACATTTGAAGAAACAATTAAAAGTATAAATACTTCAAGTTGTTATGGTAATACTATATATAATGCATGTTTATTCTTATACATATATGGTACGTTTGAAACCACTTGTGTTCCTTATGACAAAAGTTTGGGTCAACTAAATGAGTTTAATAAAATATCTGACTTTTCTGTTCCAACCAATTTACCTTTTTGTACTTATGTCACAGGTCCTTTATACGATATGTGCTCCGATTATTTTATATCTAGTAAAACGGGCGTTGAAAATGGTACTCCAGCAAAAGCATTTAGAATTTATGATATACATAACATAACAGGTATGAAAAGCGACGGAGAAAGAAAAATAAGAAATCAAATATATAAATGGGGTCCTGTAATTGCAGCTATGGTAATATACGAAGATTTTTATACCTTTGACCCAAAGACAGAAATATATGAATGGAATGGAGTCGGAGAACAAGTTGGAGGTCATGCGGTTGAAATTACTGGATGGGGAATACAAAATGGAAAACCTTATTGGGAAATAAAAAATACATGGGGGCCAGAATGGGGAATTGACGGATATTTTAGAATGATTAGAGGTAAAAATAATTGTGATATAGAATATAATGTATTTGATGTTATCCCTGACCTTTTCTATCCTTACAAAGAACAAATATTCAACTTTAAATCATGTATCTCAGAAGAATTTAAAAATATAAGAAAAATAATTGATTTAAATATAAATGCTTCAGCCGGAGGTATAGATCCTGAAACCGGATATTCTAGAAGAGCAATGAACGTCTTTAATAATTTTGATTTTACAAACAAAAATAAAATAGATCCAGCAATATTTAACGAAAATTTTATAGCTGGAAAAATAAGTCTACCGAAAAAATCTTCTTTTAAAATAAAAAAATCTTACTATATTGTGTTTTTTATAGTTTTAACTATAATTATAACTTTTATTTTTCTTATCAAATTTTAAATTGTATTATCAGTTTAAAATTAAAAATAGTTTTTAAATATTTAAAACAGGTGTTATTTTTCTTTTCTCTTTCTCTTTTATGTAAAATTTGTAATGCATATTTAATATTACAAGTAAATATTCCAAAATAAGTATTATATACAAAGATACTTTGATAAAAAGAGATTCTATACCTGCACAATCTCTCAATATTATAATACTACCTAACACTATCATTAGAAAATTAAAAATTTGAAACAATATTAAAACTATATCTAAGAAATAGTAGATTATATACTTATTTGTGGGTAACAACATAATGTGTAAAAAAATAAGAAATGAAAGGTCAAATGTGCTTTTAACAAAAAGCCAATCATTTAAAGGTAATATATAGTTATAACATGATTCATCACTATTATAACATATACCTATATATATTTCATAAATTGGTAGTATAATCATAGTACTATAAGAAATAAAAAATACGAAATCGTATAAACTCATATAACATGGGTATTTTTCATAGTAGTAATAATATGTATTTTTATCTTCAATCACACTCATTATATTTATAAATATAAATTTCTAAATATAAAATCATTTTTTTATTTTTTCTTCAAAAAGTTTACCAGATTCGTCATTTATAGTTTCTTGTAATAGTTAATCTAATTTAATATAATAATCATGTACCTCAAGAGGGTTTTGCGGAGATCTCCGCAAAACCTTTTTTATTTTCAGCTTGTTGGTGAAAAATAGTTTTAACCTGATTATCACCTTCTAAAGCTGCTCCGCCGATCGGTGGAGCGAGTTTTCAACCTTGTAATCGATTTCTTTAGTAAAAAATTTTTCTAATAATCATCTCTTCGCAGGATCTTTTCTTGTAAATCCCACACATTTCCATACATTATCAAAATCAATAACAAAATTATTTCTTTAAATCACAATTTTAAAATGTGTAATTTTTTGCAAAAAATATTTATTGTAACTTCTTTCGGATTTTTTATAAAATAATATTTTATAAAAAATTAATTTAAGCTGTTTCCGCCTTAGTAAAATGAGGCTTCAAAAACTTTTGAAGAGAATAATATCTTAGTGGTTCAGCCTCCTTCTTGGCATCATACTTAATAAGCTTGGATAGCTTGGCATCTTGGATGATTTGT
>Ga0214923_10005688_pt1 | contig 14363 bp, 15 predicted proteins | sample LL1510_MetaG_FD_177993 | JGI IMG/M metagenome (GOLD analysis project Ga0214923, IMG submission 177993) | Freshwater microbial communities from Lake Lanier, Atlanta, Georgia, United States - LL-1510 | ecosystem: Environmental > Aquatic > Freshwater > Lake | place: USA: Georgia | collected... | reverse complement strand
CCGGTCACGGGAAGTCTGGGGTGGGATGGTGCCCCTAGACGCCTTCGATGATGCGGATCTCGCGGACGGCCCCGTCGCCGAGGACCCGAACGGCCTCCTGGTACGCGGGACTGTCGTGGGTGGCGATAGCCTGCGCAACACTCTCGAACTCGATGATCACGGTGCGCTGCTTCAGTCCGTGTTCATACACAGCGACCGGTTCACCTCGCGCCAGGAAGTGGCCGCCACCTCCAGTGATGGCGGGGCCGGCCAACTTGGCGTAGGCCGCGAGCTTTTCGGGATCGGAGATGGAACGGTAGGCGCTAACCCAGTATCCCTTTGCCATGATGTCGTCCTTCTTGCATGATCGGTGCGGGAACCGCAGTACTGTAACGTGCCGGGGAGTGGCGGACCCAAGGTGGGAGGGGCCGGCAGACGTTTGGCGCCAAGGTCGAGTGCGCACTATCGGCCACGGGACCGCACGATGAATGCTCTCAAATGCCAAACGTCGATGGTTTGAGAACCGTTGCGCCTACTTTTCCGACACGCATGCATGGCGCCCAAGCAGATGCGGGAGGTGATCGATCACCGCCTGACGGTAGGAGGCGTCGAGATCAATCTCCCGAAGCCTTGTCCCGGCAGCTGCGGCATCCTCCTCGATGTTGTCGCGACGCCTGAAGACCGCAACCGGGTAGGCGTGCGGTTGCCCGAACACGTCGAACGGGGTGAAGCCCAGGAATGACAGGATCAGTCCTGCACCTGTCGCTTCGGACACGAACCGCCGCATGTCGTCGGCGGTTGGAAGTGGTTCTATTGCCAGGTACGTGCCTTGCGGGCCAAGTGCGCCGGCAATCATCCGCAAGGCACGGGCACGTGGTCTGTCGTCCGGTCCCGGCGGGTCATCGTGAGGGCTGTCGCCCCCGCCGTATTGGGCCACAACGGATTCGGCGTCCGCATCTGCGATCGATTGGGTGCTGACGACCAACTCGAACGGCCCTGCCGGAATGTCTTTGGTGACATCCGCGACCACGTACGTGACGTTCTCGATGCCCAACCGGGTTGCATCCGAGGTTGCCATGGTGATGAAGGCGGGTTCGCGGTCGCAACCGGTGATGGTGGCGCGTGGTGACTGCCGGGCGTACCACGAGGTTAGGTGTCCCGGACCGCATCCGAGGTCAAGCATTGCACCAGTGACTGGCAGGTACGGCAGGACCTCCTCGGCCGAGGCGCGCATCGCTCCGAACCGGGATGACGTTGCCGGCCCAAACACCCCCGGTTGTGCAAGGGCCTCGTAGAGGCGTTCCTGCGCCTCCAGGATGTGATGGTCACTGAATGCTTCGGCGTACTGGTCAATCGTGTCAGCAATCTCCGGCCCGACCTTGCGACGCATCCATCGCCGATGGGCGCGGGCATCATCGAACTCACGGAGGCCGTAGGCGGCGAGATGTGTGTCGATGGACGCGGGTTCGGAGGTCGGCTTGGAGATTCCCGTGGCTGCTGACGCCCTCGTGGTAGTGGTCATGGTTTCAGTCCTCCTGGGAGACCTGTGAGTGACCCCTTGTCGCTGGATTGGTGGGTTCAGGCCGGACTTCCGGCGGACTTCGTGGGGGCCGGCGGTTGCTCGCCGAAGATTTCCCGGTAGGCAGTCGCATACGCTTCGGCAATGTCCACCGGCGAGGCGACTGGCGAACCGTCGGCGGCGTCCACGCGGCGGTACTCGAAGACCGGGTACGCCTGGAGGGCGCCGAACATGCGGTACGGGACCATGTCGAGCGACTGCAGCACCATCCCGGCATCGGAGGCAAGTTCGGCAAACGTCTGGACCCCGCGCAACGTCGGGAGCGGTTCAACGGCGAGATAGGCGCCTCCCGGTGTGAGCACGGACGCGATGTGCCCGAGGACATCCGGAAGGTCGTAGGAGTTTTCCGCCACTGACTGAGTACTGATCACCAGATCGAATGGCCCTTCGGGAAGGCCCACGATGGCGTCGGCAACGACAAAAGAGGCGTTGGCGGGGTAGGTGCCTTCCTCGTTTGCGGTCCGTACGGCCACCGGCGTGTTGTCGCAGCCGATGAACGTTGCGCGGGGCCGGTGCATTGCCCACCACGCGGTGAGGACACCGGTGGCGCACCCGACGTCCAGGATGCGTCCGGTCGCGGGCAGGAAAGGAAGGACCACCTCGGCCGAGGCGTGCATCGCACCGTACCGTTCGGACGCGACCGGCCCGAAGACCCCCGGCGCGCCGATCACATCGTACATCGCAACACGCGTTTCGGGATCACCATAGGCAATCACGCCCCGGTACCAATCGATCGTCCAGCACCTTTCGGGGCCGATCTTTCCGCGCATCCATCGCCGATGCTTGCGTGCATCGGTGAACTCCCGCAGGCCGTGGGAAGCGAGATGTTCCGTCAGCGACGGCACGATGGCAGGCGTTGGTCCGGGACTCGGTCGTGTTGCGGTTGCGGTCATCAGAACCTCCATTGCGAAGCGGTGACATTCCATGGGCCGGAGACCCGTGGTGCGCCGTCCAGCACGGATGACCTTCGTGGTTGCGTACGGTCGGAACTCGGTTGCATCACCATCCAAGGTCTCTCGGTGAGCAAGTTGTGACACCATGGGAGCTGATCTTCAGCGGTCTCGCGGAACATTGGCGTCGCGTCTGGTCAAACCGCTTCCTTGCAATCCACGTCAATTAGTCCGAAATTGTGATCATGCGTACCGTGGGAAGGTCCCCGGACTGAACCCGCACTTCCCGGTGGTCCTGGCAAACTCGACGGTATTCAGACGGTCGACAGGAGGCCATATGGCCAAGGCGTATGTGATCGGCGAAGTCACCGTGCATGATGCGGAGGCCTACGCCGAGTATTCGAGGCAGGTACCGGCAACGATCGAGCAATACGGGGGCCGGTTTCTGGTGCGAGGGGGTCACACCACCCAGGTCGAAGGTGATGCACACGGGAACCGCCGGGTAGTCATCGAATTTCCCGACCGCGACACCTTGGTCTCGTGGTACCACGGCCCGGAGTACCAGGCCATCCTGCCAATCCGGCACGCCAATTCCGTGGGCACCATCGCCTTCGTGGATGGTGTGGAAACCTGACGGAGTTTGTGCTGATCTGGAGGTGGAATGCGATCCGGGAGGTCCCGGCCCGGATCAGGACACTCTCGAGAGAAACCCACGAAGCGCGGCCAGGTACCGGTCAAACTGGTCGCTATTGATGTTGTGGGACGCATCCGGCATATGGGCAACTTCAAGGGTCGGACAGCAGCGTTTGGCTACTGCAGCCGCTTCGGCGGTCACCAGGGCGCCTCGCTCCGGATCGCCTGTCACGAGGAGCACTGGGCAGTGAACCCGGCCTAGCATCGCCTGCCAGTCGAACCGATCCCGGAACGTCGTGAAGAAGACGTCTCGCACCTGCAACTTTGCGGTCGCGGCGTTTTCCAGTTCGGCATCGCTCCAGTGTGGATTGGCTAGCCTGAAACGTTCCACGGTGCCATCAAGTCCGAGGTTCGCCAGCGAGATGGCTTCGGCACGCAGACTTGCGACGGCGGTGGCGATCCAGTGTTGCGTTGCCTCGGGTGACTGCAGGAAGAAGATCGGGTCTTCGAGAATGGCCGCCCGGGCGATATCCGGGTGATCGGCAACCAGGGACAGGACGGTGTTCGCGCCCAGCGACGCGCCACCGACAATCGGGTTGTCAAGGCCGAGGACTTGGATGAAGCCGGCGAGGTCGTTGCCGAGAGTGGTGAACGAGTACTCGCCGGCCGGTGCATCCGTCAAGCCATGGCCGCGGGCGTCAGGTGCGATCACGTCAAATGTGTCGACAAGTGCGGATGCGACTCGCGTCCAACTTCTTCCGTTTGCCGTTCCTCCGTGGGCCAACACGAGCGCCGGTTTGCTTCCACCCGTCCGGAGGTAGTGGATCCGCAGGCCGTTCACCGTCACGAAGTCTGAGGTCCACATGGCCGGGTCATCCTAACCGAGGCCGGCGCGGGGGGGCCGGGCTTCTCCCCAGGCCCGTTACTCTCCGGTGCCCGCGGGGGCGGAGGAGTCCCGGACGCGTGCCAAGGCCGCTCTCGCTTCGTTGTGGACGCGCTTGTATTCCTCCCATGCTTCGGCGTAGCGGCGTTCATACGCTGCGTCGGCGGGGGCGAGGACCCGTTCGTAGGCGGCCTCTGCCTGCGCGATGATCCGGTCGCGTTCGGACCGGGCCGAGACGGTGACACGCTCGAACTCTTCACCGGCTTCGGCGATCAGACGGTCACGCGTGGCTTTCGCCTGAGCTTCGATACGGTCGTACTCGGCCTCAGCCGCTGCCCGTCTGGCCCAGAGTTCTTCTTCGGACAGTGATTGCACACCGCCAAGATAGCGCATGCGGGGTCCGAGCCGGCCCAGTCGAAGGTAATCCGCCAACCTTTCGCGCTCGTGACGAACAGACCCTGGTCACGCGCCGGCATTTGCTGCCCGCCAAGGGCGCGACTGACAGACGGCAATTCACCGTTGACGGGGCGTGCTTCGTCGGCTATTGTTTACGTATCACTCGGTACCACCAGTGCAATGTGCTTCATCCGATTTCTCAATCATCTAAGGAGTAGTTATGAAAGAACGTGTTCTTCTGACCGGTATCACCGGCTACGTAGGACAGCATTGCGCGGCTGAACTCTTGCGACAAGGCTTTGAAGTCGTCGGGACGATCCGGTCCCGGTCCAAGGCCGATGCGACCAAGGCGGCGCTTGCGAAGGTGACGGCGACTGACAATCTCACCTTCGCCGAAGCCGACCTCCTTTCGGATTCCGGATGGAACGAGGCGATGAAGGGCTGCACCTTCGTCATGCACGTGGCGTCGCCCTTCGCGATGGCAGAGCCCAAAAACGAGAACGAGATGATCGCGCCGGCGGTCGAGGGGACAAAGCGGGTCATCGCCGCAGCGCAGCGCGCCGCCGTGAAGCGCCTCGTGCTTACCTCGACGACCTTTGCGGTCATCGCCGGAAAGGAGACCGGCAAGTACGGGCCTGACTCGTGGTCCGACGTCAACGCCAAGATCGGAACCTATGCGAAGAGCAAGACTCTCGCGGAGAGGGCCGCATGGGAGGCCTCCCGGGGTGGCACGATGGAACTTGTCGTGATCAATCCGGGGGCTGTCTTTGGGCCGTCGCTGGGCGCGAATCTCGAAGGACAGAGCGTGGCGATGATGACCAACATGATCGCCGGGAAGTTGCCGATGATCCCCGACGTTGCGATGGGCATGATTGACGTCCGGGACGTCGCGCGCTTGCACATCACGGCCCTGACGGCGCCCGGAGTGGCCGGAAAGCGCTTCATCGCCGCGAGCGCGGAACCGGTCGAGATGGGCACCCTCGCGAGTGTCCTCAAGAGTGCGGGCTACAACAAGGTGCCTTCGCGCCGGGCGCCAAGCTTCCTGCTGCGGTTCATGGGCCTCTTTGATCGTGAGGCGCGGGGCATGGCGCCGTTCCTCGGCAAGAAGGCGTCATTCGACAACCGCGCCACGTTCGAACTGCTCGACTGGAAGCAGACCCCGATCGAAGTCTCCTTCAAGGAGATGGCCCAGGCGTTGTCCGCCTAGCCAGCGAGTACGCGATGGCTGAACGGGGTCGTCCGGAAACCGCAAGGCCGTCGCCGAAGCCCGGACTGCCGTGGATCGTCGAGGTCGGCGGTCCCGGGGACGCCGGGGAACATCCATCCAATCTGCCCCGAAACGAATCAAAGCCGACCCCACCCAAAGGAGAGACCCAGATGAGCGAAACTTCGAAGGCCGCGTATTTCATGGTGCAAATCAAGGCAAAGGACTTCGGTGATCTGCTGGAGCGCTACGCACAGTTCGCCATCCCCATGCTTGCGAAGTTTGGTGGGGAGATGATCGCGGGGTCGGCGACACCGAAGCTGCTCGAGGGAAACTGGGACGGCAACTGGGCGGCCGTGCTGAGGTTTCCCAGCATGGAGGCCGCCGAGAGCTGGTACACGTCGGCGGAGTACCGGCCGCTGCGGGACCTACGCATCAATGAACTCACTGAAGACGGGCGGGTGGTGCTTCTGGAGGCATTCGACCCGACCGCGTTCAGTGGGTGAATCGTGGGCGAGGCTCTTTTCGCAGCGGTGCGAAGGGACTGGGAGATCGGGCAGGCGTTGTCCGCCTAGAATGCCCTGGCAGGAAGTCTCGCCAGTCACCGTGAACCACGTCACCTTCGCCGGCCTCGGCGGGAGCCCTCGTGTGCCCGCCAAGGGCTTCGGCCACTTCGTGAACTGGGCCATCCGGGGTGATCGCCGGTCCGGTCGGCGGTAATCCGCCGCCGGTGCGCGGTCGCAACGACCAGACCCGGGTCACCGTTTGATCCGCGATGGCGCCGGAATGGTGGAACGGCGCTATCCTCCGGCCATGCGACATTCGTTTGCCGGTCTGGCCCATACCGTGCGTGCCATCGGCGTCGCAATTGCAACGATGCTTGCGTTTCCCGGAATGACGCACGCGGCACCCGATTGCAATGTGAACCGCAACCTTGTGAACGCCGATCTGACCGGATGCGATTTGTCTGGAGTGGACCTGACCGGCGCGATGATGTCCGGTGCGACGCTCTACAACGCTGACCTCACCGGGGCCATCCTCGTCGGTGCGGACCTGACCAAGGCGACCCTGCGCGGCGCGGGCCTCTCTTACGCCGACTTGTCCGGAGCAAACCTCACCAAGGCGACGATGCGGGATGCCGACCTGTTCGGGGCGACGCTGACGGGTGCCAACCTGACTGGCGTGTTCGTGCCTGCGTCGACGTTCTGGCACGCTGACCTGGCCGGCGCGAACCTGACGAATGCCAAATTGTCGGACTCGAACCTGTCCGGGGCCAACCTGCGTGGGGCAATCATGGTTGGCACTGAGCTATCGCGCGTGTCCCTTCGAAGCGCGAACCTCGATGGGGCGAACCTCTCGAGGGCTATCCTGTTCCAATCGGACCTGACGCGCGCCAGTTTGTCGCAGGCCAACCTGACAGGCGCAGACCTTACGGATGCGGCACTTTTCGGCACCACCTTCACTGGTGCAAACATGTCCGACGCCATCCTGACCGGCGCGAAGGGATACGCCCCGCTCCCTGTTTAGGCCATGGAGGTGCCCTGTCCGTCAGTCTGGTAGCTCCCCATCCTCTCCGTGAGGTGTTTGGGCTTCATCGCGGATCATTTCTAGGACCTCGGTTGCGTGGTCAGACAGTTCCATGCCCAAGTAGATGGCAACCATGTCGACCAGTTCCGGCGCGTGGATGACTGAGTTGGCATAGAGCAGGCGTCCAAGGACGCTTGTGCGTTCATCGGCAGACATGGGTCCGACTTCCTTGCACGTGGTGATCAGGTCAGAAACCGTGAACGGGAAGTCCCGGTCGTCCTCCACGCCGTTGATGTCGATCAGCGTGCATGAGATGCTCATTGGTGATGCCTCTTAGGGTGGTTGCGAAACCAGACTGCAATCTGATTGGACTGGGTAAGAAACGTGCCCGGTCGCAGCCGACCAGTCGTGGATCGGGTCGAACCCTTCCTCCATTATACCGCATTTTTAGTGGACACATGCGTGACAAAACAGTAGTGAAATAGCATCATGAAAGATACTTATTGATGAACGACAGTATCTCGGAATCGGTTTCTCACCGACCCTGAAGGCATCGTCCGTCGGCGACCGTTCCATTTCCGTGTGAGGTGCGTGAAATGGGTGTTGTCGGATGGCATACCGTGCGGGTTCCAGGTGGCTTGACCGACGCGAGCATCGAGATTGCCCGGGAGGTCGCGACGTCGCTCAGGGGGCACGGGGCGACGCAGGTCTACCTCATCAAGGTGGGTGATGACACCCTGCGCTTCCTGGACTTCTGGCTGGACCGCGCGTCCTACGACCGGTTTATCGTCATTGCCGAAGCGGCGATGTCGCAGGACTTGCCCATGCACTGGGACCTCATGCATGGCGAGTATGTGTCAGGCGGCGATGGTAACGCGGACATCCTGATGTCGCTCACGTGACGTGTTTGAAGGTGCGCCCAGCGTGGTCAGGAAGCTCAATTCGTGGCTGCCCTGACAGTAACGTTCAGCGCGTCGGTCGACGGGACGGCCAACTCGCGGGTCCGGGGCAGGTTGAACCATGCCGCGTTGCAAGCGTCGCGCTCTTCGTCGGAAAGCACCACGGCAAGCGAGCCAATCGTTTCGCGCAACTGTTCGGGGTTGTCCGCACTGATCAGCGTGCTCGTAATCGCAGGTTGCGATGCCACCCATGAAAGCGCAACGTCGGTCAGGGAATGGCCGTGGCGCGCCGCGACTTGCTGGATGCGGTCAACCTCATCAAGGGTTGCATCATTCAAATACCGCCTCCGGTACATCTCCCCCCGGCTACCGGGCAAGTCAAAACGGTTGCCTGCGGGCAGTTGACGGTTGGAATACGCGCGGGTGAGTAGACCCCCGGCCAGGGGATTCCACGGCATGATGGACACGCCGAGCGACTGGCACGCAGGCACGATTTCGTCCTCGATTGCCCGGTGCAGCACGTTATATCGCTGCTGCACCGACGCGAACGCGGGCAGGTCGAGTTGCCGACTGATCCAGTCAGCCTCGGCAAGTTGCCATGCCTTCAAGTTGCTCGTGCCGATGTACCTGACCTTCCCCGCGTGAACCAGGTCATCAAGTGCGCCGAGTGTCTCTTGAAGGGGCACGTGCGCGTCGAATGCGTGGGTTTGATAGAGGTCGATGTAGTCGGTTTGGAGGCGTCGCAGGCTCGCCTCACACGCCTGGATGACGTGCTTCCTCCCGAGACCCGCATCGTTGGGACGGGAACCGGTGCGGTTGAAAACCTTCGTGGCGATCACCAGTCCGTCCCGCCCTCCGCGCGAGGCAAGCCAACGCCCGACGATCGTTTCGCTCAGGCCGGCACGTTCCGATGGCGCAAGCGCGGGGTAGACATCGGCACTATCAAAGAACGTGATGCCGTTCTCGATGGCGGTGTCAAGGATTTGGAACGATGTGGCTTCGTCGGCTTGGTGGCCGAACGTCAGGGTTCCAAGGCAAACTTCCGGGACACGAAGTCCCGTCCGGCCCAACCGTCTTGTGCGCATGTCAGGAACACCTCCCCTGTCCGCGGTGCCGTCGCGCGGGATTGTAATCGGGTCGGTGTCTAAAGCGACGCGAAACGGCGAGGCGGATGCTCAAGGGGGGTGCCCGTCGCTATCCGGCGACAAATGGCGACTGCCGGACGTAGGTCGGATCGGTTGTCATCATAACGGCAAACCTAGCGAGGTCATCACGGGATATCCGCCCGCCGGTTGCCCGGGTTGCGTCGGACTTCACGTTTCCGCGAGGTGGGCCATCTGTCAGACCCGGGGGTCGGATGAGTACCCACTCGACGGAACTCCCGGCGAGGACCGCAGCCTCGGCGTCCTTGTCCAGGTAGGTTGTGCCAAGGAGTGCCCGAATGATCCGCGATGGCAGGCGGGCGAGGAAGGGCGTCGTGTCGGGAGGGCCTTTGACGCCGGCTGCCGAAATGACAACGTAGCGGAAACCGGTTCGCCCGGATGCGATCTCGATGACGTGGCCTGAGGCGGTGGCGCAGAGCGGAACTGGCTGGCCACCGCCTCGGGGACCAAGGGCGGAGATCGCAGCATCCGCGTCCGAAAGCACCTCCACCACCGCTGCTCGGTCCGTCGCCAGACCGGTAACCGCGCGCAGGGCCGGATGGGCCGGTGGGGCGGCGGTCGGGTCCCGGAACAAGGCGTTGACGCTGTGCCCGGCATCGATTGCGTGGCGCACCACATGCCGGCCGGTCCGACCTGTTGCGCCGAGGACGGCAATTCTCATGCTTCTCTCCCTATCTGACCGGCGATTGGCAAAAGGAACGCTGTTCGTGGCCCGCGATCAAATCATCCTTGGTTCATCCGGTGTGATTGTCAAGGGATCGGAGGTCCCGGCGTGACCTGGTCGATGGGCCTAGAGAAGCGTAGCGGAGCATGTAGGTCAGGCGAGGTGGGGGGCGAAGCGCCGGGAGTGGCAAGTGAAGCGTGTATAAAACAGGGGTGAAGGGGCGGGGTTGTGGCGATTTCTGATCAGGACAAATTAGTGGTCGCGTCGAAGGGCACGGTCAGGCGAGTCGTTCCTCGCGCCACCTATCATCACGGGAACTTGAGGAATGCCCTGATCGATGAGGCGGTGCGCCGGGTTGAGGTGACTGGCCTGCGTGGCTTGGTGGGTCGGGAGGTGTCCGCCGCGGTTGGGGTGACCCCGTCGGCGGCGTACCGTCACTTCCCAAGCCATGGTCATCTTCTGGCCGCGGTTTCGCGTCGCGCCCGCGAGGCGCTGGCACGTGCGATGCAGGAAGCGGCAAACGCGTCCTGTGGTGATGCGGCGCCTGAACGGGTCGGAACGAAGTGGGCGGTGGTGCGGTTCGACGCGATCGGTCGGGCGTACATCCGCTTTGCGGTCACGAACCCGGGTCTCTTCGAGGTCGCCTTCGCTGCTTGCGACGCCGCTCCGGACGGTCCAGACGATCCGTCGCCCTGGGAGGTGCTGAAGGAGTGCCTGACCGCCCTCAGCGAGACGGACATGATGGATCGCAGGCACCTCGAGGCCGCACCGTACATCGCATGGTCCGTGGTGCACGGTCTTGCGACCGTCGGGACCACACGGAATCCGGACAAGATGCATGTCGATGCGATCATCGATGCGGTCCTTGCGGGATTGCACCGGGCGATCGGGGTGCCGGTGACCGACTAGCGATGCGCCGGTGGGGGGCGGCACTCGTTCAGTAGTGCAACATCCCCAATCGTTAGACTTCCCGGGTGATTGAAGTTCGGCGGTGGATCTTTCCGATCGGGATTGTCACGCTCACGCTTATCGGGCTGGCATTTCCTGCCATCGGTCGCACCGTTGCCTCATTCTTGGCGGCTTCTTCGAACCCGTTCAACACCATGCAGGCCGGGACCGTCCGGCTTGCAGGTGAGACCGACGGATCACCTCTCTTCGATCTCCGAGCATTGCTCCCCGGTGAAACCGTTGATCGCGCGGTCGCCGTCGAGAATGCGGGCACGAACAGCGTGCACCTAGAACTGGGGGTCAGCGCCCCCGGTGCGGATGGAGACGCGCCGGCACTCGACCCGGTGCGCGGCATCCAATTGCGCGTGGACCAGTGCAAGACGGGCCCGTGGATTGAGGCGACGACTGCACCGGGCACCGCAACGCCTCCTGTGGCTGGACGTCGCCTCGTTTGCCAAGGCGCAACACCCGGTGCCGGTGCAACAGTCGTGCCCGTCTATGAGGGTCCGGCCCTGCCCCGTGGCGTTACCAAGCCAAACGCACCCACACCCACAGTCATGCCCGTTCCCGTGCCCGGAGTGTTCAATCCCGGTGAACGTGCCAGCCTGCGGGTGCGGGCCTCATTGCCGGACTCGGTCCCCGGCGAAGTCGGCGACAGCCGGGCTCCGGGAACATCGCTCGACTTCACTTGGCGTGCCTCGGATGTTGGCGTCAATCTGGCAGGCACGCCGCTGGGGAACGCGCGGGGCACACCGGTGACCCAGACCCCGCCAGCCCCAGTCCCGACGGGCACCGCGACCCCGGCGACCCCGAGTACTGTCGCGACCCGGACGTCCACACCAACAGCAACCGCCACGGCCACGGCGACCGCCTCGATCGAGTACCCCGCCTACGGTGGGATGGCAGTCGAACTGGATGGTGGCAATGATGCGGTCGCGGTCAGTTGGTCGGGCACGCCGTCGCTTTCCCTACGGAGCAATTGGTCGTTTGACCTGTGGCTTCGCCCGTCGTCGGTGAACGGTGCCCGGACGATCTACGCCGAGAATGACGTGTCGGGTGCGGAAGTGCTGGCAATCCGCCTGAACGAAGGCAGGCCCGAAGTGGGCACGAGGGTCATCTCGCGCGCCGTGCCGTGGCAGTGGATTGCCGTCTCTACCGCGCCCGCCCTGCCGGCAAATGTGTGGTCGCACCTGTCGGTTTCGTTTGCGGCCGGAAGTGCCGTTCGCATTGACGTAAATGGGTCCACCATCGCTTCGGAAACGGATGGCAGTGGCGGACGCCTGGCATCGCCAAGTGTTGCCACGAACTCGCAAATGATCGGCTGGTCAGCTTCGGGGAACTCCGCAGCGTTTGCCGGCACCATCGACGAGGTCCGGTTCTGGGGGGATGCACGGACGGTGGGGCAAGTCGTGGCGACGATGCCGGTCCGGCTGCGCGGTGTAGAGGCCGGCCTGCTTGTGTACTACCCGATCCTGTCCACCGAGACACGGGGCGTCACGATCGCCGATGCGTCAGATCATGGGCACTCGGGCATCCTTTCCGGTGGCCTGCGCTGGGTCCGGTCGACCGCACCAATCTCCGGGATTGCCCCAGTCGGCGCGGGTACAACTTACCGGTCGCTGACGATCACGAACACGACGAATGTCGCGCTTGTGGATCATCAAGTTCAGGTTGTGTCGCCCTATGCGAACGGCGCTTGGATGGTCACCCACCCGGACGATGCCACCGGGACGTGGGTTGTGGATGACACTGGGGAACGACACGCCGGCACGGCAGTCGGTGACGTGTCTTGGATGCCGGGTGCCGGTGGGTCGGTGATGACACTGTCCGGCAGTGCGTACCTGTCACTCGGTACCGCACCGTCCATCACCGGCACCGGGCCGTTCGCGGTCCATGCACGCATCCGGACATCAGCGGTTGCTGGTCAGGTCATCATTCAGCAACGCGACACAAACAACTTCGACGGCGAATACCAATTGCACACCACCGGGCAAGGGACGCTGCGATGGAGGTCGTACGGCGGTGGGCAGACTGGGTTCACCGTCGAGTCTTCACGCGCGGTAACCGATGGAGAGTGGCATTCGGTCACTGCCACGCGGGAAGCCGATGGATCGGGGCGGATCTACATCGATGGCGTCCTTGATGGGTCCAACGCCGCGCCCGCGCGCCCGCTGATCCCGATCACGGTAGCCGTCGGTCGCGACATCCGGGACGACAGCGGGCAGTTCGTCGGTCAGATCGATGACATCCGAATATTCAACCGTTCGGTAAGTCCTGCGGAAGTGCCCTTGCTGTCCGCGTTCCGGTACACGGATGAGAACAACTATCCGCTGCCGTTCTGGCGCGAATCCGGAGGGCGGACGTGGGTTCGCGTTCCCGCAATCCCGGCGTCCGGTTCGGTGACCGTGCGGCAGTTCTGGGGCAATGCGTCACTCTCGGATGGCAGCGATGGGGTGGCGACCTTCGACGCGTTCGACGATTTCAATGGCACATCCGTTGACACTGCCCGCTGGACTATCGTGAACCCTGCCTCCGGATTTGTCAACGTGTCGGGTGGACGCCTGTCGATCTCGTCTGGTGGGGATTGGTGGGAGACTGGAGATACCGCCCTGTTCTTGGTGTCAAAGTCACGCGTCAACGGTCCCTATGTGACCGAGACCCTGATGGTTGCGTTGCCGCCCAATACCTACACGCGGTCATTTGGTGTTCGGGGATCGGCATCGACCTCCGCGCCAATGTTTGTCATGCTGTTCAATGCCGACATGACACGGATCACGAACGTCGCGCGCGATGCGGCGGGCGCGACTGCCGTCTATTTCGGGGAGAGTTCGGGCATCCCTTACCCCGGGAAGGGCCAGATCGCGCGCTTTGACATTGACGGCACCAAGGTCACCAACCGGCTGGGGAATGTTGTGGTGAACACTCGGACGGTTCCTGGATGGGATCTTGGGTATCAGGCGTTGACGTCAACGCACAATGCATCGTCTCCAAACGAGTTCGCGTGGTTCCGTGTCCGCAAGTTTGAAGACTCTTCGCCGGCCGTGTCATTCGGCAATGAAACCGAACCGGGAGGGCAGCGGCCCTAGCCGCCCCGGGACCCCCACCCACGCCCCGTCCCCCGTTACGACGGGAGAGGGGAATTGTCACCTCCCCGCCTGGTTCGAATGCGCTTCGCTTGCCGGCTACCCCACGACTGTCGCGAGGGCCTCATCCGAGATGCGTAGGGTCTGCAGGTGCAGGTCGATGGTGAGCTGCATCGGCTTTGCGTAGCCACCCGCGAGGTTCCACACCAAAGGGACGCCCGCCGACTGCGCCGCGCCAAACACTCCCCGGTCGCGATGGCCCAGCGCCTCCTTTGAGAGATATCCGGAACCCAGCGGATCGAGGTCCCACGCATCGCCACCCGATTGATAGATCACCAATCCGGGGTCATGCGTCTCGATTAGGTCACGCGTCCATCCCTCCCAGTCCGCCTGGCTGAACCGCGAATGTGGCCCACCGTTTCCACCCTTCCCGATCTCCGGCCGCGTGACGTTGATGATGGTGTCGCGAAGCTTGAGGTGCTGGATGATGTCGTCGGTGCCGTTGCCGTAGTGGC
>Ga0214923_10005687_pt1 | contig 14368 bp, 15 predicted proteins | sample LL1510_MetaG_FD_177993 | JGI IMG/M metagenome (GOLD analysis project Ga0214923, IMG submission 177993) | Freshwater microbial communities from Lake Lanier, Atlanta, Georgia, United States - LL-1510 | ecosystem: Environmental > Aquatic > Freshwater > Lake | place: USA: Georgia | collected... | reverse complement strand
GCTCAAGCCTTATCATTCATTGAGTAATGGGCAGAAGTTTCGTTGCGATCTAGCTAGATCGCTTTGCGAATCAAGCGATCTGGTTGTGTTTGATGAGTTCACCAGCGTTGTCGATAGGACGGTTGCTAAAGTGGCATCGGCAGCAGTATCAAAAGCAATTCGACGCGAAGCAAAAAAGAAATTTGTTGCAGTTTCTTGCCACTCCGATGTTGAAGAATGGCTAGATCCAGACTGGGTTCTGGACATGACCGAGCAGAAGTTTTCCTGGAGGTGTCTTCGGCGACGACCAGAAATCAAGCTCGACATCCACAAGGCAACCACAATGGCTTGGCCCTTGTTTAGCGGGCATCATTATATGACAGCCAATATTCACAAGGCGGCTCAATGTTTTGTTGCTTGCTGGAATGGTCGGCCGGTGGCGTTTACGAGCTATCTTCCATTGGTTCACCCAAGCGTAAAGAACACGAAGCGAGAGCATAGGACGGTTGTTTTGCCGGATTTCCAAGGCGTCGGAATCGGAAACGCTTTAAGCGAATGGCTAGGTGGTCACCTTAAAAAACTTGGATATGCGTTTCAGTCTACAACCAGTCATCCTGCTATGATTAAACACAGACACAAGAGCGATAGATGGATCGTGCTTAGGCTTGGGCACTCTGGCGCACCAATAAAAACGAGCCTCTCAGCCGTTAGCAAGACAATTTCGTCTTCGAGAATAACCGCAAGCTGCAAATACGTAGGGTAATCATGACCAAGGGACGCAAAAAAACCGCTCCGGAAATCCTCAAAATGCAGGGCAGTTTCATCAAAAACCCGCAGCGAGAGAACAAATTAGCCCCAAAAGCAAACGGGAATGAGCCTGAAATGCCAGACTATTTCAGCGATGACGAAAAGTTTAAGTGGGGTCAGCTACTTGAGGACATGAAACGCAACGGGATTTGCTCAAGCGACCTTCGCGAGATCATGATCGCATATTGCACAGCCTATGGCGGGTGGATGTTGGCACGAAAGGCGGTTCAGCGAACGGGGATTGTATTAGTTCAAAAGACCGATGATGGCGTAGATGCAAAACGAAATCCTTTTTCGGTCGAGCTTCATAAGTATCGCGAGGAAATGAATCGACTACTTCCTGAGCTTGGTTTAACCCCATCGGCCAGGGCAAAAATGGTTGCTGCGTTACCCGAAGAAGAGGACGAGTTTACTCAGTGGCTAGCGAGGGCTCCAAGTTGATTGCAAGTGGCGTTTCCCTGCGTGTCGAAGACTATTGCCAGGCCGTCGAGGACGGTTCGGTAGTCGCTTGCGATAGGGTCAAGGATGCGGTGCTCCGCTATCGGCTCGACATGGGCAGGCAATCAACGCCAGATTTTCCTTACTACTTTGATGCCGATAAAGCCTCTAGCGTGTGCGAGTTCTTTCCGCTGGTCCTCAGGCACTCAATCGGCGAGTACGCAGGCAAGCCTTTGGTACTTGAGGATTGGCAGATTTTCGGGCTATGGAATATCTTCGGTTGGCGTCGCGATGAGGATCGAACTAGGCGATTCCGTAAAGTCTATTGGTCGATGGCTCGAAAGAACGGTAAAACTACTTTTGTAGCAGGCTTGAGTCATTACCTAGCGATGGCTGACATAGACCCGCGAACAGGCAAGCCGGAAGCTATCGGGCAGATCCTTTTGACTGCAACAAAAAAAGAGCAAGCAAACATTGCCTATGGCGAATGTGAACGCATGGTGGGCCAGTCAAAGACAATGCAGCTGCGTACCGACATTCGTAACGAGACGATCACCTACACGCACAACGGATCGTATATCCGAAAAGTCTCAAGCGATAAACCATTCGACGGATTGAACCCGCATTGCGTTGTCATGGACGAAGTGCACGCATGGGGCCAGCACCACCGGAAGTTTTACGACACGATGGTAACTGGCAGCGGCTCACGTTCCCAGCCTTTGCATGTCATTATTACGACCGCAGGCGATGATAAATCGGATCTTTGGCTACAGGAGTACAACTACGCAACTAACGTGGTTTCAGGCGTAAGCAAGGACGAAACGCTATTCGCTCTAATCTACGAGCTAGACAAGAATGACGACTTTGAGGATGAATCGACTTGGATAAAAGCGAATCCAAACCTAGGCGTGTCGGTTAAAGCTGAGTACCTTCGCGAACAAGTCAATAAGTTTCGCCATACTGCCATCGGTCGAAATCTGCTCGATAGGTTTCACGGCAATCGTATTGTTTCATCGACCGAAAAAGCCTTCGACCTTGAGGAGTTTGAGAAGTGCGTCAAACCTTATTCGGACTGGTCGCAGGCCGACGGCTACGGGGCCGGGGTTGACCTAGGGGCACGCGACGACTTGGCGGCTTACGCTTTGTGCGCTCGGTTTCCTGTGGACGTTACCGACGATGGAAAGACGATCTACCGCTATGAGATCCGCACAAAAGCTTACATCGCCGACAACAGCAGCCGCGACCTAACCGCGATGCCGTTTTCGCAATTCATTTTTGATGAGGAGATCACCAAATCGACTTACCCTATCGAGGATCTTACCGAATCGCTATTGACCGACCTTGAAGCCAACGACATCGGGACGGTTGCGTATGATCCGTACAACGGGCAGCAGCTAGGGGAGCGGCTAGCCAAGTCCGGCGTGACAGCAGCTAGGATGGCGCAGAACCAAGCCAACTTTAACGAGGCTATCCGCGATTTTATTCAATTGATGAAAGAGGGGCGATTAGTTTTCGCAGACTCGAAACTACTGCGCTGGTGCGCAAACAATGCTATAATCGCCAAGGATCGGCAGGATCGATGGATGTTCGACAAGGCCAAATCGAAAGACAAGATCGACCCTATCGTCGCAGCGGTGATGGCTTATCGCATTGCTAGTTTGCAGCCTGAGCGTTCAATCGGGAAACTTTACGTTATTTAGGAGAGAATGAATGGATATGCTTTCTCGATTGATTCAATGGGCTGGATTTGGCTGGGATGTTAATCCGACAAAAGTCGGCATCAAGGACGCTATGGGTATTCCCCCGGCATTCTTTGCCCACAGCAAGCTTACCGGGGACTTTGCACGCCTACCTATTGACGTAAAAAAGGTGGTTGGCGATGGGGCTGAAAACGATCTAAAGCACGATGGCTACAGGCTACTTCGAAAGCAACCGAATAAGATTCAAAGCCCAACGATTTTTAAGCAGCAGCTACTGAGTCACGCAATTATGCGGGGAAATGGCAGGGCGGCGATAATACGCAGCGGCAACGGCATCGACGAGCTTATTCCGATGATGCCGGAACAAACTTGGACCGTAATTCACGAGGGCGAAAAGTACCATGCCTACAAGCCTGAGGACCAAAGCAAGACCGAGTTGTTCAATGGGCGGGACTCCAACGGCGACGGATACCTAGTTTTTCACGACAGCAACGTTCTTCATATCAGCGGATTCTCATGGAATGGGGTAGACGGGCTGGGATTGCTCGATTTGGCAAACCTTGTGTTTGGCACTTCCAAAGAGGCGATCAAGTTTCAAAACCAGCAGATTGCGAAGGGATTTCGCGGCAAGCTATTCCTTGAAGCCCCTCAGCAAATGTTTCGCAAAGACGAGGACGCCAAGAAATTCATTGATGCGTTTAACGCGGCGGAAGCCGGATCGGAGAACGCAGGTAAAGCGGGATTGCTACGCGAGGGTGTAAAGGCCAATGCGGTTTCAATGAGCAACTCAGACGCTCAATTCGTTGACTTGCAAAAGTTTAACCGGGCAGATATAGGAATGCTATTTGGGCTCGAAGGGATGCCGGGGGACGGCGAAACGGATAGCTACAACTCAAGGGAGCAAACGCAGATTGCTTATCTCCAATGCCTGGACAGATGGCTAGTCCAGTTTGAGGAGCAGTGCGACATGAAGCTTTTGACGCCGACGGAAATTCGGCTTAACAAAGCCTACTTCAAATTCAACACCGGGGCTATCCTTCGAACGGCACTCAAGGAAACCATTGACGCTTTCTCGGTAGCGGTATCGTCGCGAATCATGAACCCAAACGAGTGCCGATCTAAGCTGGATTTAAACCCATACGATGGCGGCGATGAGTTCATAAACCCTAATATCCAGCAGTCCGGCGACAATGCGTCTGCATCGTCGCACGATACGCAAAGCGGAACCAGCGACAGCCAACCGCAAGACAGCCATAAACAAACGCAGAATAATATGGCCGTCGAGCAAATGCTTCGAGGTCTTATTCGGACTGAGGGCAACAACGCAATCAACGCATCTGGCAAAACTCAATTTGTGGCATGGATTGGCAAAAACTATCCCCGCTGGGAAGCAAAACTAGCCGAAAGCCTTGAATCGATTGGCTTGGATCGCGACCTAGCAAGGATGCATTGCGAGAAATCAACGCAGATCCTCGCAGGATTAGCGGCTAAATACGGTGGAGATTCGCTTAAAAAAGCCGTCGAAACTGAGGTTAAAACGTGGGAAAGCAGACTCTTTAGCTTGAAAGGCTTGCAAGAATGATTGAAATACACAACGAAACCAACGAAATCCACATATCGGGCATCGTGGGGGATGGATGGGCAGAAGATCCGATCACTAAGGAAGGCGTGCTAAAGGCCCTCAAAGCTTTCGGCTCGGAGGCAGTAACGATCAGGATCAACAGCCCGGGCGGCGCGGCCGATGAAGGGATCGCGATCTACAATCTGCTAAAAAATCACGTCGGGGAGGTTACAACCGTCAACGATAGCCTTGCAGCGTCGGCGGCTAGCGTCATTTTTCTTGGCGGCTCCAAGCGTCTCATGGGCGACGGATCGCGGGTGATGATTCATCGAGCGATGGGCATGGCTTTTGGCAACGCTACCGAAATAAAGAAGGCTCTGGCGGCATTGGAAAGCTACGATCAATCCCAGGTCGAAATCTACAGCGAGTTCCTCGCAAAAGATCCTGCCGAAATCCTCGCGATGATGGACGCAGAGACCTGGTACAACGTCGATGAAGCTATTGCGTCCGGGCTTGCGACGGCTCGTTACGGAAGCGGCAAAGACGACCGGAAGAAAAAGAAAATGACCTCGCTATTCGACCAAGCGAGAGCGAATTTGCTACAGGCTAAAATGGCTCAGTTTTCAAAACACTTGACAAGCAAAGCCGAATAGCCTAGATTTATTTGCGTCGGCCAGAAGTGCCAACAACTCTGCAACTTATTAGCGGCAGCGACACACGGTTTAAAACGATTAAGTTTCCCGTGGCAGTCATGCCGCTATCTTGGTTTTTAGACTGCCACACAATCCACAAAGGGGCAGTCTAGTGAAAAGTGCTACGCAGCTACAAAAAGAAATCGAAGCCTTGCAAGCCAAGGTAGGAGCGATCCAAGCAATCGCCAAAGAGGATAACCGGGATCTTTCGACCGAAGAGCAGGCCGAGATCGATTCCATAGTCGGAGACGATAAAAACCAGGGCCAAATTACGGCTCTTGCAACGCAGCGAGAGCGGGCAATTCGGATCGAATCGGCGGTCTCCAATTCAGTTCGGCAAGTCCGAGAGACTCAAGCCGATGAGGCGGTAAGCGGCTCTTTCCGAATCCCAGCAACCGCTAGGGCGACAGGCACACTCAAAGCCTTCAAGGGTCCGAACGGGGCCGAAGACGCTTTTCGTTCAGGGCAATTTATTCGAGCGCTCAATGGCAACGGTCAGGCTCGTCAGTGGTGCGTCGATTACGGCGTGATGGCCGCAATGAACGGCAGCGACGACCTGCGAGGCGGCGTATTGGTTCCGCCTGAGTTTTCTTCGGCAATCATCGCACTTATGGAAAGCTATGGCGTGATTTCTCGGTACGCTCGAAACTACCCGATGAGCAGCGACACCGTGACCATCCCTCGACGCGTGAGCGGATTGACTGCCTACGGTTTTACCGATGGCCAGGAAGTCGCGGGTATTACATCGAGCGAACCGGCAATGGGTCAAATATCGCTCACGGCAAAGGTTTGGGCGACCTTGACCCGAATGGCTAACAGTCTCGCCGAAGATGCGACGATTTCCATCGCCGAATATCTCGCCATGGAAATGGCTCAGGCTCACGCGCTTAAGCTTGATACCGCTGGTTTCCTTGGCAATGGCGAAGCGACCAATCAGGGCGTAGTGGGCTTGGCGAATGCGTTGCAAGCCGGCTCAATCACTCAGGCGGCAGCCGGTCAAAATACCGACGCTACATTGACCGTGGCGGTATTCCAATCGGCGGCTGGCTTGCTTCCTGAATTCGCTGGAATGAACCCTGTTTGGTTCTGTCACAAGCGATTTTTTTGGAACGTGATGGCGCGGCTCCAATTGGCTCTTGGTGGCAACAACTACGTCGACTTAGGAGCCGGTCCAGTGCTTCAGTTTTTAGGCTATCCGGTCCAGTTCACCCAGGTGCTACCTAGCACGACCAGCGCGTCGGCTAAGGTTTGCTACCTCGGCGATTTGTCAATGGGAACTACTCTCGGGTTGCGTCGGCAAATGTCGGTTATCGCCGATACTTCGCGATTCGTCGAGTTCCTTCAAACCGCGTTTATTTCGCACATGCGTTGGGATTACAACGTTCACGAAACCGGAACCCCATCGCTACCAGGGCCAATCGTTTGCGTGCAAGCAGCAGCCTAATTTACAACCAACAAAGAAAGCACAGGTGATATCTTGAACGTACTTCAACAATCAAAATTTGTGACGGCAATCAAGCCAGCAGCAATCCTCGATAACGCATCGGCGACGGCTGACGTTATTGATTGCCGCGGGTTTGATTACGCTACCATCGTGGTCCAGCTAGGTGCTACGGACATTGCAATGACGGCCCTGAAAGTCCAAAACTCTTCAACGAGCGGCGGGACCTACGCCGACATTACCGGAGCGACCTTTGCAGCCGGCACCGGTCTTGGCGGGGCTACATTGGCCCTGCCAAGTGCGACCGACGACGGGCAGACTTGCGTATTCCAGATCGACCTCCGAAATAAAGATCCGTTCCTAAAGCTTGTCGCGACCTTCGGCGACGGCACAAGCGGCGGATTCATCGCGGCGGTGGCTGTCTTGAGTCGAGCCAAGCAAGCTCCGACGACCTCGACCGGCGCGGCCGATGGTGACGTTTGCCGAGTTGCATAATGCGAGTCGAGCTACTCAAAATTTGGCAAGGTTTTCCAGTCGGCCATAAACTGGAAAACCTGCAAGACGGCGTAGCGTTGATATTGATCGAAAGGGGCGTCGCCAGTGCGATTGATACCGGAGCTAGTGACGGGACCAACAGCGGACCCGATCACCCTAAGCGAAGCGAAAAAGCAACTCGAAATCGGAACAAGTGACACTACCCACGATACTCACTTGGCAGGCTTGATTCAGGCGGCTAGGGAGCAATGGGAACACGATACCGATTCAGCTACTTGTTTTGCTACGTACCGAATCCGACTCGCACAATGGGCCGATGGCATCGAGCTACCCAAGGGGCCGATTCACTCAATCACCTCAATCCAATATTACGATGGGGCCAACACGCTCCAGACCTATCCGGCGAATCAGTACCAGCTACACGCTGACGCGGTGAGGCTTGCGTATTTGCAGGTCTTGCCCGGGACAGTAGCAAAGTGGGACGCCTGGACGATAACCTACAAAGTCGGCTATTCTGAAGACGGCTCGAAAGTTCCAGCGATCGCCAAGAATGCAATGCTGATGCTTGTCGGGCACTACTTTGAAAATCGGGACATGCTTATGTCCGAAGCGATGCAGACAATGCGACCTTACGAGGCTCTGGTGCGGCGTTACATGCGGAGCAGTTACCCGTGAGCGGACGACCGAAAGACCTTCGCGCAGGTGCTCTACGGCATCGATGCACGATCCAACAACCTACAGAGACGCAAGACGCAGCGGGCCAGCCTATCGCTTCTTGGTCGGCGTATGTCGTGGATGAGCCATGCGAATGGCAACCAACCGACGGTTACGAGGCAATGCGAGGGCGGCAATTGGAAGCGGGCACGAAGGCGGTTTTCCGGGTGCGGTATCGATCAGGCTATACGACGAAAATGCAAGTACTTTTCCAAGGTGAATCCTACGGAATAACGGGCATCAATCCGGTTGATGGATTGCGGCGGTATATGCTTCTAGTTTGCTCGGCGGTGGTATCATGAGCACATCAATCCAGATAAACGAAGCACTGATAAAGGCGGTCGGCGATATCCCGATTACGCTTCGCAACGGGCCTCTAGGACGTTGCCTAGCATCATTCGCCAAGCCAATTGCACAGACGGCAGCATCATTGGCTACATCGTCGCGGGCCACAGGATCGCGACTCAAGTGGTCGAAGAAATTCAAGAACAATGCCAAATTTCAAAACGATTCGAAAAAGCACTTTGGGCACAAAGTCTTAAAGAGTGCGATTGGCGTCCTAGTCGGTGCCACGCATCCACAAGGAAACAAACAACAGTTTGTCATGCCGATTAAGCGAGGACCTAGCTACACTCGGCACAGTTGGGGCAAAACCGGCTCTACGGTTGTCTACACAAGTCGAACGGGCAAGACTCACACCAGAATAAACCGAAGCAAGCCGACAACAGCTAACTTTCCGTTGGCAGAACGGGCGACGGTGAAAGCTTATCATCAATCGGGCGGCTCGGCGGAAGCGGCGTTTCTAGACCAATTAAACAAGGAAATGAAGGAGCTGCGAATTGGCTAAAAATCTCAAGTTAACCGACAAGGTGACGATCTCAAGCGGGACGACCTCGACGGCGTTTACGTTGCAGGGGACCATTCCTCTGGCAATTGTCACTCCAGCGGGCTTGGCTAGTACGTCACTCACGTTTCAATGCTCCCTTGATGGCTCAAGCTTCTACGACCTCTACAACGGATCATCGGCGTACTCGCTAACCGTTGCAGCAAGTCGATACATCGCGCTAAACCCAGACGTTTTCGAAGGCGTCCGATACATTCGAATCGTCACGGGATCCAGCGAAACAAGCAAAGACATTTACATCGTAAGCGGGGAGAGGTAAACCTTGTCGGCAATCGGCGAAGCACTCAGAACCAAGCTACTGTCCTACGCGACAGTCTCGACGCTCATCGGGCAGCGAATGTATCCCGATGCAGCCGTAGAGGGTGCTGCGCTTCCGTATGTCGTGTACTACACCAACAGCACAGAACGCGACCACGATCTAGGCGGAGTAGGCAAAACGGCTCACGCAAGAATAACCGTTGAGGCTTACGCTTTGACGCGCAGGACTTGCAATGCGATTAGTAAAGCAATTCGCGAAACTGGAATATCGGGATTTATCGGCACGGTGGACGGCTACGACTTAGACGGCGTAGAGTTTACCGCAGGCGATCAGTATTTACAGGAACCTCCTACCGATGGCAACCAAGAGCATCGGTACGTTGTTAGCTTTGACCTCTTGGTTCACTATGGAGAGCCTTAATTATGGCGGCTTTGACGAAAGCAAGAACCGGACTTGGGGCGACCATTTCCGGGACCGGATTGGTTACTACGCAGATTGTTTCAATCGGCGGTATTAAGGTCAGCGTGGATTCGCTGAATATTACCACGCTATCGACGACTGGATTTGAGGATCTTCGGCCAAGCGATCTTCGCAAGAATCCAGATTTGCCGGTCGAGTTTAATTGGCTCGGGGCGGCACCTCCGATCACCACAGCAATGATTCCATCGGCGGAACCATACGCTGGTATCGCGGTGACGATTACGCTTCCAAGTGCCGGCAGCATACAGGGAACTGCATTCGTAAAGGAAGTCGAGTTTCCATCGGCAAAGCAAGGCGAAATCATGCGCGGTAAATACGTGCTTCAGTTTGACGGCGACACTGATATCACTTTCACCCCAGCCTAATTAGGAGGCTATTTTGTTTTCTTTGAAACAGCAATACGGCATTAGCCTATCAACCGGCGAAAACAAGAAACTCCAGCAGTTTCAGATTCTTTTCGCTGGTACTCTCGTCGGTTATTTGCCATACGGGGAGAGGGCTCAGATACAAGCGATCTTTCAGTTTCCCCACGACAAGCTAGACGCAGCGGTACTTGCCAAGCTTGGCAAGGAAGCAGCAGAAGGTCAGGGGCTTGCAAGCGTAACGGTCGAGGGACCGGAACAGTACTCTCGGCAATTCGTCGAGCAAGTCGAAAAGGCCCTAGCAGAAGAGGACGCAGACGATGACGAATAGACGCGATGCGTTTTTTGCTCTGGCAGCGAGGCCACTTCGAACCACGCAAACGACAATTGACGGCGAGGTGTTTACACTTCGCGAATTGTCCGAGGCGGATGCGTCTGAAATGGAAATTGCCATGCAATCCAAAGATGGCAAATTCGAGTACGCGCGGCATCGAATGCTACTGGTTTCCTACAGCCTCATTGACGACGATGGGAATCGAATCGTCGATGACTGGGAGCAACTAAAGCCCGTGCCAAGGTCCATCGTCGGCAAGCTTTACGAGGCTTGTTTGTCGCTGTCGAAATACGACGAAAGCGAGATAAAAGACCTTGCAAAAAAATCCGAAAGAGCCGACGCCTGAGAACGGCGTTCCGGCTCTGCGAACGATGGGGTATTGCTGACCCGCTAGGATGGCTTGCAAGTCAACCGGCGGGCGTGCTCAATCAATGGCTAGCATGGGAGACGGTGGAACCGATGGGCGAACGGTGGATGCAAACCGCGAAAATCCTAGAGGCCCTGTTTTTGCCTATCTACGCTCGCGCGGGGTCGGATGCTCCAAGTGCAAGCGACCTTATGCCGGATCGCTTTAGGCGGCCAAAGAAGAGCATTGCAAGCGAGATTAGAGCGGCGAAAGACAACGCTCAAGCAATCGGCGATCAACTCAAGGCTTTCGGCGCGATGGGAGCAAAGTAGCCATGGCTCAAACGATCAACGTTGCGAATATCAAAGTCGGAATGAATGTCGAGGGAGGTGAGTTCACTCGCGGCGAAATTCGCAGCCTCTCGTCTGCTTTGAAGCAATCCGAAGCTCCAGCGGATAAGTTTTTCGACCAAATGAAACTGCTTGACAAGGCCCTGAAAGAGGGGGCTATTAACGCTCAGCAATTTGCCCAAGCGGAAGAGCATTTAGCGAAAAAGTTTGGCGTTCTGACTTACGCAATGGAGCAGCAGCTACAGACGGAAAAAAAGCTAGCTCAAGCGGAAAAAGCGGCATCGGACGCGGCAAAAGTTTTGGCCGATGAAGAAGCTAGGTTGGCTCGAATCGTAGAGTCCAGCCACACGCCAATGCAACGAATGGCTCAGGATATTGCGTTTCTGGACAAGCAATACCAAGCCGGAAAGATTGACGCAAATGCGTACAACGCAGCGGTAGATGCCCTAGCCAAGAAGCATGGAGTGGCGGCGATCTACGCAGAGCGATCAGCGGAAGCGAATCGAAAGCTGGCTCAATCCGAAAAAACAGCGGCTGACGCAGCTAGAGCTGCATCAGCGGCAGCAGAGGAAAAAGCACTAAAGGCCAGGGCCGACATCATTGCAGCAATGCAACGACGGACAATGCCGAACGAAATTCCCGATCCTTTTAAGGGATGGGGCAACGTCGATATGACGACGCAAAAGGTAGATGGGTTATATGGTGCTCTAGGTCGAGTCGGTGCAGCAGGGCTTGCCGTAGGGGCTATAAAAGGAATGGCAGACCTTGCTCAAGCTGGGCTAAAGGTTTCGATGGCACGCGAACAGGTCCAAGTCCAATTGGAAGTCCTTACAGGTTCAGCGGCAGCGGCTAAAAAGCTTATCGATGCGACGGTTGAACTGGATCAGAAATCGGCATTGTCGGCAGTCCAATTTCAAGATTCATCGAAGGTTCTTTTGGGTTACGGGTTAAGCGTCAATGAGGTTATTCCATCGCTTAGCAAGCTTTCCGAAATTTCGATGGGTAACAATGAAAAGATGCAATCGTTGACGCTGGCACTCGGTCAAGTCCGAGCCAATGGGCGATTGATGGGGCAAGAAGTTTTGCAGATGGTTAATGCGGGATTCAACCCATTGCAAGAAATCAGCCGGACAACGGGTGAATCGATGGCATCGCTACGGAAGCGAATGGAAGACGGCAAGGTATCATTCAACGAGGTCGCAAAAGCGATGGATACCGCGACAAGTGCGGGCGGTCGGTTTGCCGGGATGAATGACAAGATGGCCGATACCACTGCGGTTAAAATTGCAAAGCTTGATACGCACTACAAAAACTTTTTGGCGTCTGTTGGGCGTGAGGTGCAACCCGGAGTAAACAACGCACTGGATCTAATCAACAGGACCATTGAGGAAACGCCAAAACGCGGTGAAGCGATGACCGGTTGGTGGATGACGCTAACCGGAAAAGCCAATGATTACAATCGGCAAATTGAAGCAGCAAACAAAGCCAAGCGAGAATCCGAAGCGATTGATAAAAAGCTTGTCGCAGCAGAAGAGGCGAAAGCCAAGCTAGTCAAAGAGCGGGCGGACTTAGAAGAGCGTGCACTGAAAACACAGCAAGCATCCGTTGACGCCAATAATAAGCGAATCGATAGCGAGCGATCAGCCTTCAATTCGCGCATCAAGGCTATAAGCGAAGAGCGAACAAAAGCCGGATTTGGTGGCGATGAAATTCGGTTCAAAAAAGCCCAGCTAACCGACGATACTTTCGGCATGACTGAGGGCGAAAAGCAGCAAGCCAAAGCAGCTATGATTGAGATGGAAGAGACTCGAAGGCTAAATGAACTTAATGCGGCGCACGCATCCATCGAAGCAGCAAACAAAGAGCTAGAAATTCAAAAGCAAGTCGCGGAAATGAAGGATCGCAATTTCCTTGCGTCTGATTCATTGCGAAGGGAATACGCTCAACTAGATGAAATGTTTCGGCGGCAATTGTCACAAGCTGGCGACAACGAAAAGCAGAAAGAGGGCATTCGCAAACGGGCGGCATTGGCAGAGCAATCCATCATGGCTCGAAGCGACTTCCAGGCGATGCAGGATCGAAAAAACCAAGCCGGTCAGCGATTCGGTGACGTTGGCGAAACAATCGCAAAGAACCTAGCCCCTGCCCTCAAAGCAGGCTCAAAAGAGGCGGCAGCATTCTTGCTCCAACAAAACGCCGACGCAGCAGAAAAAGCAGAGCGGAAGAAATGGCAATCCGATTTGCTCAATGAAACACGGCGGGCGAATGAGTTTGCCAAAGAGGCTCCTAGGATTCAATTTGCGAGGTAGTAAGTGGCGAATCAATTAGTAGGGAACGAACTTCGTAAAGGATCTGGATACTGCCGAAAGGGTGAGGGTTTTACGCTTGTCTTTGGCGAGACATGGAACTACCTAGTTAGGACCGATCAAGTTACATCGAGTCGTTTTGACGTTCTGTACGATACTCCAGGATTGCCAAGGGCAGGCTTGCTCTACGGGCCATTGCAGCTAATCTGCGACGAGGTGACATGCGAAAGAAATGAATCGCATGCGTTCTACTGGAACGTGACGGCGAATTTTAAAACGGGCCAAGAACAGCAAAAGCAAAACTCAGAGCAAAACCCGAACCCAGCAACGTGGATTCCGTTTTTCAAGATCGACTCATTTCTAACCAAGGAAAAGGTATTGCCGAAAGATCGATCAGCAACGCCAAAGGCCTGCGTCAATTCAGCTGGTACGCCATTCGATCAGCCGTTGGTGACGACCTCGAGTCTTTGCCAGTTTTCGTTTGTGCAATTCGACAGCCCTTCGTTGCTAATGAAGGATTTTCTAGAACGCAATGACACGGTGAATAGCGCATCCTTCGACACGGGCAGGGAAGTGCTAGCGGCTCGAACGATGCTTGTCGAAGTGCAAGAGGCCGAACTAGGCTCATACGGTGGCTATCAGGCGTGGCGAGCGAAGTACAAGGTGACTTATGACCCGGACACGCACGACGAAAAGCGAGCGGACCTAGGGCCATTTTGGATAGATGCAGCAGACGGAAATAAACGCAAGCGATACATGGACGACACAGGGCAATTCGGCATCGTCGGAGCACTCGATGGATCGGGCGGAAAAACAACCACGCCAGCAGAGCTAAATTTTCGTGCCAAAAAAGAGGCTTCGTTCTCGTGGATAAGGACCTCCTGACATGGCCGATGAAACGCTTTACGCATTCAATTACAGCGACTCTGAGGCCCTTTTAGCGGGCATTGGCAAGAAGCGGCAAGGCGGACAGATCGCAAGCGATGCTATCAGCGACAATTCAACGTACATCGGCGTGTCAACAACTGCGATCACAGCTAGGAGCGGGACAACAGTTGGAAGCGGGACGGCTCAGCTAAAGTACACCGACAGCAGCGGAGTACTGCAAAATCTTTATTCGGTGGCGGTCAACAATGCAGGCTCAGCAATCGCTAACGGTGCCTACCTAAAAGTGTTCAGGGTTGGCAATCGATTTTTTGC
>Ga0214923_10005686_pt1 | contig 14368 bp, 21 predicted proteins | sample LL1510_MetaG_FD_177993 | JGI IMG/M metagenome (GOLD analysis project Ga0214923, IMG submission 177993) | Freshwater microbial communities from Lake Lanier, Atlanta, Georgia, United States - LL-1510 | ecosystem: Environmental > Aquatic > Freshwater > Lake | place: USA: Georgia | collected... | reverse complement strand
CAGAAGAACAGGGGAATCCGCAGGTGCGACTTCTGCGGGGAGCCTTCGGAAAAGGTCGGCCCGCTCGTCGAAGGGGGCGTGGCGGACAAAATCTGCATCTGCGGGGAGTGCATCAAAACGGCCGAGTCCATTCTTCACGACAAGAGCCCCTCCCGAGGGGCGATCGGGGATTTGAAGATCAGGAGCCCACGCGAGATAGTCAAGGTCCTCGACGACTATGTCTGTGGCCAGGCAGATGCCAAGCGTCAGTTGGCAGTCAGCGTATTTGACCACTACATGCGCATACGCGACCCCGAAATGAAGCAGTCAATCGAAGATAGCGGACTGGCCGACACGGAGATCGACAAGAACAACGTTCTTCTCGTCGGCCCCACCGGCTGCGGCAAGACGCTGCTCGCCAGCACGCTGGCGCGGATCTTGGATGTCCCGTTCGCGATCGGCGACGCGACCACCGTCACCGAGGCTGGATATGTGGGAGAGGATGTGGAAAACCTCCTGTTGAGGCTCCTACAGGCCGCGGACATGGACGTTGAAAAGGCACAGAGGGGCATCCTGTACATCGACGAGATCGACAAGATCGGCAGATCAAACAAGAATGTCTCGATCACCCGCGACGTGTCCGGCGAGGGCGTGCAGCAGGCCCTCCTCAAGATGCTTGAGGGAACCGTGTGCAATGTTCCTCCGCAAGGTGGGCGCAAGCACCCGGAGCAGGCGTTCATCCAGGTCGACACGAGAAACATCCTCTTTATCTGCGGCGGCACTTTCGTCGGACTTGAAGACATCGTGAAGCGGAGGCTCGGAAGTTCGAAGATAGGCTTTGGCCGGGAAGGCTCCATCTCCGAACTTTCCAAGAACGAGTTGATCAGCAGGTTCCAGTCTGAAGACCTCATCGAGTTCGGCATGATTCCCGAATTCATCGGCAGGCTTCCCGTCCACGCCTGCATTCAGGAACTTTCCGAGGACGAGCTCTGCAGGGTTCTCACGGAGCCGAAGAACGCCCTGCTCAAACAGTACAAGAAGCAGTACCTTTACTCCGGAGTCGACCTCCAGTTCACCCAAGGCGCCGTCAGAGAGATCGCCAAGATTGCGTGTAGGGAGAAGACTGGTGCCCGTTCTCTTCGCGGCGTCCTTGCGAAGATAATGAATCCCATCACCTTCGAACTTCCAGAACTCAAAGAAAAAACCATCGTGGTCGACGAGTTCGTGGTCAAGGGCGACTCCATGCCCAAGGCCGCATAGGGGGTTCACAAAATGGAAGAGATATCCGACGATGCGAAAACGGCCATAGCCAAGGCCGTGGACGAAGACCATTCCGTTTTCTGTCTTGAACAGCTCGGGGTTCCCACGAGGCTCCTGAACCTCCTGCACCAAAACGGGATTCGAACGGTGGCTGAACTGGTCTCGAAGACATCGGAGCAGGTGCAGGAGGTGCCAAATCTCGGGCGCGTCCAGTTCAAAATGATAATGAGGGCTCTGTCCAAATACCACACAATCGAAGACCTGTGAATTCACGCGGGCTTTTGTCGCATAATTCGTCGGACACACTAATTTACATGGATGTTCGACGTAGAATTCTTGGTTCCGGTCTGCGGCAGGCTGAAGCACAGGCTTGCTGATTTCAAGAGGTACGGCCTGGCCAATTCCAAAAACAGGTCAGTCAAGCTCACGCTGATCGTAAGCGGGGAATTGATCAACGACTTGGACTCGGGCTGGCCGGCGGGCTTTTCGGTAAACATAGTAGAAAGCAAGTCCTCGAACTTCATCGGAAATCTCTACAGGTATTATGTCGACCTCGACCCATCAAACCTGGACTTCCGATGGTTTGTCAGGCTGGACGACGACTCCTGCACGGACGTCGACGGCCTCCTGACAAATCTTGATAGGTTTTTCGACGACTCCTGCCCTCGGTATCTGGGCGACCTCAATGCGTTCCACTGCGCCCGTGCCGGCGGCGAGTTGGTGGCCTACAACCAGTACAGGTCGCTCCTCGGTCCGTACGACCGTTTCGTCGATCTGATGCAAAACGAAGTCGAATGCGGCATCATGTCGGCCTCCGCCGTGGCGAAGATGATCAAGAACGAAGCTTCTCGGCAGCTGCTTGAGACGCGGTCGGACATATCCGGAGGATTTGGAGACTGCGTCGTAGCGATCGCCGCTGCGATGTCCGGCGTGTGGCCCGTCAATTGCCCCTTCGTCACGAAAGACCCTCTGATACACGAGTTCAGCCTCCTCGGCGGGATCAGAAACCACATCCACAGGGTCTGTCGACCCGAATCGGACGGAAGCCCTTGGGGAAGACCCGGATCCGAAGCCTTCACTCTTCTCACAAAGGTCGTCGATGCCTCTCCCAATAAGGTCGAGGCCTCTCTGGTCGGGAAAAGACTTCTCATAGAGAATTCGGAATCGGTCAGGCTGCTTGAGTTCCTTGACGGCTACAAGGCCAAGTCCAAGACGGAAAAAAATGTTCTGAACTGGTACGAGCATGCCGGACAGGTCTTGGTACTTCAAGAATGCTCCGTTGTGGAGCGACTCAAAGTGCACGAGACCGGCAAGATAAGCCTTGAAGGCTCCTCCATCACAGAACTTTGACCTTGATAAAGCGTCCTAGATGTGGTACGATCTGCAAATACAGAAAGGGACACTTATGCTTTATTATGTCAAGACGGGCAATGTCGACACATCGGTGAATGCATCAAGCCATCGCCAAGCCGCCGTGAAGGCAATCAAGAAATCGGAACAAGATTTGGGAATGTGCGTGATGGTGAACGAGCAGGAGATTTCCGAAGAGACGCATGGGAGTAGCGTATTTTTTCTCACGCAGAGCATTCTCGACGAATGTTTGATGCGCTTGGTCAGTTGAACAATCCGGCCACATGCCTGTCTAATTCGACTATGTTCTGTAGTTGACTCCCGAAGTCGGTCATTTCGCCCCTGTATGCGACGCCGGAAAGAGGGTACCACAGGTAGTGGTATAGCGCCGCCTTGAGATTCAGGTTCTTTCTTGCGAATTCGTCGCTGGACATCTCTACTGTGATTGCCGAACTTACTTCCGTTTCCGAAAGTTCGGGCTCCACGAGGCTGGAAATCAAGGCATCAGGCCGCCAGAATCTGGCCTGAAGGTTGAAAAGCCACGGGCTTTCGGGCTCGAACTCAAGGAGATTGGAGCCAAGTACGGTTCGTTCCGACTTCTTGAGCGAGTAGTAGGGCGTGTAGTTGCTGACCTGGAGGGCGTCCCAGCCTCCGGACTTGAACTCCTCGTAGAGAGCGTCGAACATTCGCCTTTTTATTGGCGAGATCGGCCAGAAGTCCTCCAGCATCAGGAAGACATGTTCTTCATTTAATGATTCCACCGACTTTTTCAGATTCGACACGAAAGTTCCGCGTCCGGTCTTGATTTGCCTGCACCAGTCGGGCAGTTGGATGTCGACCTCTTCGTTGCAAATGTAGATGTTCGCCTTGATGGAGTCGTCCCACTGCCTCTCCATGAAGTGAAGGAATCCGCCCCAGTACTTCTGGTATCGGTCGCATGTTTGCACGACTACGGCGACGCTCATATCCTTTTTGTTTCCATGATTTGCTCTTCGGAGCCTCCGTCGGAATCTGGGTCCATGAAAGACTCCATGGCGCAAAGCAGTCCGTCCACGGTCATCATGGCCATGTCCTGGTCTAGCATGAGTTCGCGAACTATCTCTAGTTGCAAAGACTCCACATTTTCGTCGGGATTCCAACGGACGAACAGCTGGTTTAGGTTGTTCTTCGACTTTGCGGCGTGCCTTCCCTCGGCGGCTCCCTCGAATACCTCGAAGCCTTCGTTTGTAAGGCAGCGAACGAACTTGTTCTTCGTCTTGATCCTGCAGCTGTGGTACGGCGGGTTGCCCGACCCGTAGCCCACGATCATGTCCAGTATCTCGTCCCCCGCCTCTGTGCGAACCCCGTCTCGGCAGGACTTCATGACGATCATCAAAACTCGCCCTTCGTACCGCCTTTTGATCCTTGCCACGCTTCTCATGATCGGGTTGAGGAATTCCTCCCTGACCACGTCCTCGTGAAGGTGACGCAAGTCGTTGCAGTTCGCCAGGTCCCGAAGGGGGTCGACATGGAATGCTGTCTTCCAGCCCCTGTTTATCACGGCGAACGCTCCGAAATCCCTTGCGAGGGTCTCGGCCGCGAAGGCCATGTTTTCGTTGTCGCCTCCATGGGGGGCAACTATTAGTATCGGGGCCGCCCCTTCTATTATGCTGGTTCTCTCCATGAACTATGTTAGTCGGCGCTACAAAAAAAGGGGCTCGCACAAATTCGTGCCGTTTCCCATCGTCCCGCGTCATTACGAGGGGCCAAATTTTGGCGGGCGCTTGTTTCGAGGAACATTTCGCGTCTATATTGCATCGGTCTCTAAGGATTCGCCCCCGCTTGGATATGAATTCAAAGGAGAACCCGAATGCTCACCTCTTTCTGCGACTTGGTTCCGCACAAGGCTATCAAAAGCGACCGGATGCGTTTTCTCGAGGTCGAAATGGCCTTCGCCGCGAGCAAGGTCTCTGAATACCATAAGAGATCCAACGCCAAGACGGCGAGCGACTTCTACTGCGAGTTCGTGCGCCGCTTTGTGTGCGACGCCGATTTTTCGGTCTGCGGCGTGACAGTTTCCGCCGAGGACGCCTCCGTCATGATCAAGACCAAGGATTTGGAGTCGGAGGTCATGGCTGGCTTTTCCCAGCTCATCCAGAAGTTGGTTCGTCGCTCCGCGCGTGCCCTTGGCATCGAACCCGAGGAGCTGTTCGGCGAGGCCTTCCGCTCCTTCCAGAAGGCGATGCTCTACTACAACGGCGAAGCGAGGTTCGTGACTTTCCTCCACATATGCCTGCAGAGGCACCTCTCCAAGGTCATGGCAAAGGACTCTGTCGTACGGGTGCCGGACGAGGTCAGGAAGCTCACCATGAGGGTTGTGGACAGGATGGCCAAGGATAGAGTATCTTTCGACTCCGCCGTGCAGTCCGAAGGGCTGTCGCAGGAAAAGTCAAAAAGGGTGGTGTCGGCAATGTCGAAGGTGTGCAACTCTTCCGACCTCGGCATCAGTGAATCCAGACTGGCCTGTGTGACAGACCGCCCCTCCTACGCCGGGGTCAGGAAGGCCATACAATCGGCCAATTTGGGCAGGCTGGAGAGGGCGGTGGTGGAGGGCTTCATGAATTCGCCCGCGGGAGAACTGGGCCTCAGCGAGGGCTGCAGGGGCCTGCTAAACCCAGACACGGGCAAGCCTTACAGCCGGGCGGCCCTTTCCTCCGCCTGGAAGAAGGCTCGAGAAAAGCTCGAGCCGTTTTTGAGGGAAGTCGCCTAGAGGCTCTAAGGATTAGGCTCCGTCTGGATCAAAGCACAACCAGAGGTGAAATCATGAAGATCATGCAACGCCAGATGATATTCCCCGTGCTCTCCGCAGAAGAGCGTCGTCGCGCTGTCGACCCCAAGAACCCCGAATTCGAGCTCAACAAGTTCATCGGCAACAAGAAGGCCCGCCGCCGCCTCAGCAGGGCCGTGTTCTCCGCCCTCGGCAAGACGAACCGATGCTGTGCCGACTACTCGTTCGCCCTGTGCGGGCCGGCGTCCACGGGCAAGACCCACCTCGCCAAGCTCTTCGCGGCCTCGCTCGGAATTCCTTTCGTTTCGATCGAGCCCCAGAGCGTCCGCAGAGTTCACGACATACTTCTTGCGATCGAGAAGGCCTGTCGCGAGCACCACGAGGACATCGCCCTCGTCCAGAACGAGGACGGAAGGTACATTCTGCCCCCCATGGTCGTCTTCATCGACGAGGTTCACAACCTCAAGAAGTCGGTGGTTCAGGGTCTCCTCAAGGCTACCGAGCCGAACGACCGTTCGATGGTCACGGAGGAGGGCTTCGAGGTTGCCACCAACAATGTGTGCTGGATGATCGCCACCACGGACAGGGGCGACCTCTTCGACGCGTTCGACACCCGCTTCCAGAAGGTCAACCTCCGTCTTTATACCAAGCGGGAGATGGCCCGCATCATCAAGGTTAACAACCCGGATTGGGACGACGAGGTCTGTTCGCTCGTCGCAAAGTACAACTCCCAGGTGCCGCGCGAGGCGCTCGCGTTCGCCCGCGACATGAGGGTGGAGCACGAGATGAGCGGAGGGGAGTCGTGGGAGAAGACCGCCGCCGCCGTGGCGGAAGACCACGGGATCGACCGCTGGGGCATGACCGAGGCCCGCGTCGAGGTGCTGAAGGCCCTCGGCCAGAAGCCCATCAGCTCCGCCCAGCTCCAGTATGTCGTCCACGTCAAAGAGGACGAGCTCAAGAAGTTCGTCATGCCCCCGCTCCTCGCCCGCGTGCCCGGCTCGGAGCCCCTCGTCACCGTGTCGACGCGGGGTTATGCCATCACGCTCGAAGGATTGGCCGAACTGGGGAAGAGAGGTCTGCCCAACAGGGGCCTCGACGCCATGCCGAAGCAGGTTCGACAGATGTACGAGACCCCCGCGGCATAAGGAGAACTCAAATGGAAAGCTGGATGGTCATGGGGGGCGCGATCCTCCTTGTGTGTCTCTTCTGTCCCGCCGTGCTGGGCTTCGTGGCCGGCGTCGGGGCAATCATGTTCCTCACGCTAGTCGTCTTTGCGATACTTTCCAAGGTTTTTTGAATCGTCCCCCTTGCACGAAAGGATTTGGCATGAAGTCCAAAAAGAACAAGTCCGAAATCATCCGCGAGCATTTGCTCTCCCTGCCTGCTTCACGACGGAGCCCCACTGCGGTCGCCAAAGCCTTGAACGCAAAAGGCCACGGCGTCACACGCAACCTCGTCAGCGTCGTGAAGACGATGATGTCGAAAAACAATCCTGACGCCATGGGCCGCAACCTCGTCATCGCCAAGAAGTTCCTCGACCGCGTGGGAGGCCCCGCGGAGGCCCAGCGTCTGATCTCGATCCTCAACAGGATCATGGACTGATGCGCTACGGCCTATGCTGCATCTGCCTGGCCCTCGAGGAGTCCGACAACCCGCGAACCTTCCAGAGGATGACCTACAAGTCGTTCTCGTCCATGGAAAGGGGCAGGGCTCTGGACGTCCTCGGCGGCAGGATACTGAACAACATGGAGGTGACCCTTGAAGCCCTCCGTTATTGCGGGGAACGCGGCCTCTGCTACCGCCTCTCCAGCGACCTGTTCCCGCTCCTGACCTACGGCAAGGCCAACATCTCGTTGGATGACCTTCCCCAGTGCGGTCTGATATATCGGTCGTTGGAGTGCATAAGGTCTTACATATCGGACAATCCGGTGAGAATCAGCACCCATCCCGATCAATTCAATGTCTTGGCGTCGGAAGACGAGGACGCCCTCGCAAGGACCGTGAAAGAACTAAACTTTCAGTCTTGGTTCATGGATCGGATCGGCGCCCCGGCCGACTACCGATCGCCCATGAACCTTCACATCAACAACAACCAAGGCAAGCCAAACGAGGTCGTCGAAAGGCTGAAAAGGGGGCTCGAGATGCTCGACCCCAACTGCAGGGCCAGGCTTGTCCTTGAGAACGACGACAAGCCCGCCTGCTGGTCGGTCAAGAAACTGATATTCCATGTGCACGAGCAGGTGGGATGTCCGATAACCTTCGACTACCTGCACCACAAGTGCCATCCAGACGGGCTTTCGGAGGAGCAGGCCGTTAGGCTGTGCCACGAAACCTGGAAAGGCAACACTCCCCTCTTCCACTATTCGGAGAGCAGGGACGACTCTAATCCGAGGGCCCACGCCGACTACCCCTCTAAGAAACCGAGGACGTATGGACTGAACTTTGACTTGGACTACGAGTTCAAGATGAAGGACAAGGCCATCGCCTTCCACGAGGAAAAACTGAACAGGAGTTGCGAAGCGGCATGAAGATCCATCCCAGCCTTTACACAAGAGATTCCGTCGGCAACATGCGCGTCTGGCGGATGGAGCAGGACGGCGACCGCTACCGAACCGTATCCGGCGTCCAAGGCGGCGAGCTCGTAACTTCTGAGTGGACTGTCGCGAAGCCCAAGAACGTCGGAAAAAAGAACGAGACCACCGGCGAGGCCCAGGCCAAGTCCGAAGTCGAAGCGCGGTACAAAAAGCAGAGGAAGACCGGATACTTCGACGACCCCAAGGACATCGACAAGACCCAGTACGTCGAGCCGATGCTCGCCAAGCTGTACAAGGACTACCACGACGAGATCGATCTTTCGCTCGGCGAGTGGCTTCTTCAGTGCAAGTTCAACGGGATGCGGTGCGTCGCCACGAGGGACGGGCTGTTCACGCGAAAGGGCGAGAGATACCTAAGTTGCCCCCACATCGAGGAATCCCTCGCTCCGTTCTTCCGAGAGCACCCCGACGCCGTGCTCGACGGGGAGCTCTTCAACGAGAAGTTCCGCCAGAGCCTCAACGAGATCAGCAAGCTCGTCCGCAAGACCGTCAACATCACGGACTCCGACCTGGAGCGCAGCAGGGAGCTCGTCCACTACTACATCTACGACGGCTATGGGTTCGGGCTCGACAAGGAGCGCCCGTACCACGAGCGTAAGCAGTGGATCGACGCGAATGTCGTCGGGAAGTACACGCATGTGGCCAAGGTGGAGGACTACGCCCTGAAGAGCAGGGCCGACCTGGACAGGCACTATCAGGTGCTCGTCGACGAGGGCCACGAGGGGGCTATCCTCCGCCGCAGTGGCATGAAGTACGAACACAAGCGGAGCAAGAACCTGCTAAAGGTCAAGCCGGAGGACGACGACGAGGCCGTGATAGTCGACATACTAGAGGGGGCCGGAAACTGGAGCGGCACCGGGAAGGTCATCAAGCTGCGTTGGAATGACAAGGAGTTCGATGCCACCTTCAAGGGCACGCAGGAGCAGGGGGCTCTGTTTCTCAAGGAGAAGAAGAAATGGATCGGCAAGACCGTCACCTTCCTCTATAACGGCCTCACGGGTTTGGGAACGCCCAACTATGCTCGGGTGGACATCAACAACTGCGTGAAGGGGGACCGCTGATGAAGTCCGACAAGCAGTGGGAATGGCAAGAGGTCGCCGATCACAAAATCATCGCCGAGACCATCTGGATGGGCGATCGGCCACGCACATGGCGGGAGTGGATTTCGATGTTTCTTCGGGATCTTTTCTCTTGAACTTGGCCGTGGTAATAAACGCGCACGAAAACTCCGAAACTTTCCGGGACACCCTGGAAAGCGTAAGACACCACTGGACAGACCAGGTTTTGACCGTGGTCGACGCCAAGGGGTGGAGCCAGTTCCAAGGAGATGATTGTCCTGCCTTCAAACTCGAGGGGTTTTGGCACGGCAAGTCTTCGGCACCCCACAGGAACATGTGTCTGGGCCTGATGAAGGCCTGGGAGACTTGGGGCGAGTGTGCGGACTGGCTGTGCTACATGGAGTACGACTGTCTGGTGGGGTCGTCCGACATAGAAGGCCTTCTCGCCGAGGCGGCCGCGGACGATGTTTGGATTCTGGGCAACGACCATCGAAGGGACGCGAGGAGCATTCCTTTCTTGGAGCGCTTTTTGAAGAGTCGGGCCGACATCCAGTACCTCCTGGGGTGCTGCCTGTTCTTTAGCAAGGCCTTCATGCAGGCACTTTCGGAGCGCGACTTTTTCCGCAACTTTCTCTGGTTCACCAATTTCAACACCGACGCGCCGCGGCTCGTCGACAGCTCTGGCGCGGCCGAAGATGTCTATGACATAAGCGAGTTCATGTACCCGACACTGGCGGGTCTTTACGGAGGCAAGGTCAAGGAGATGGCCTGCTGGGACGGATGTTCGTGGAGGGGCGACGCAGTCCGATTTCCCATGAGGTTCAGGCCCGACCTTTTCGAGCATTCTTACGAGGGGGGTTGCGTTCTCCATCCCGCGAAGGACTTCGCGAACCCGGTGCGTTCTCACCACAGGATGAAGAGAAAGTTGACTTTTGGCTGAAGGTCGGCTAGCATCTCGACCGAATTAAAAGGCCTATCTAGGGAATTTTGTCACGCAAGGAAGTAACATGGCCCGAAGTGAAAATCGTTCGCCGAGCATTGCCGACCCTCTTTTCAGCAAGAAGGTCTTCGCGGCATTAGTCTTGTTCAACATCGCTCTTTTTTCCTGTCTTTTTTGGCGCGCCTCGGAGAATCGGACTCCGACCGCTCCCCCCATAGAGTCCAAAGTCCTTGCCGACGAATCCCCGTATGAAAGGGGCTATCGGGAGGGCCACAGAGCGTTCATCGCTCAATTCACGACAGACGACGCAGAAATCCCGCCGCTCTCCAAAATGTCGTATTCCTCTTCCCATGACGCCCCTCCAAGGAGGAAAGAGGCTGAGCGAACAGAAGAAGAATTGAGAGGATATGTAGACGGCTACCACTCTGCGGCCGAGTTCCAACACTGCCCAAGGTAAAAATGCACATGAACAGGACTTCCATCGCAGTTGCATTGTTGGGTTCCGCGACGGCCGCCCTCGTGCAGGTCGCGGTGTTTCAGTGGGCCGAAATAGGCAGCCTCAAAAGGGAACTCCGCCTGCACCAGGCCGCCAAGGAGGTTTGAGCTGCTTCCCACTATATTAGAAAAATATGTAAAAATCGGTAATATTTTTGAAGGGAGATGCATAGATATCATGAAGAAAGTGGTAAGGCTTGAAAAGTACGAGTTTGAATTGGATGACGGGTCGGTGTTCCCGATAAGTCCTCCACTTTCTGAAAATATAAGTCTGGAGGAGTTCCAAGAACACTATGAAAGAGCTTGTTCCGCTATCCAAGGCATCGAAGATTCTGGGCGTGACGACCAAGACGCTCCGCAACTGGGATGAGGCCGGCAAAATAAAGGTCGTCCGCACATCGGGTAACCACAGAAGAGTTCCGATAGAGGAGATAGAAAGGATAGCGGGAAGGAAACAGGCAAGCCGAACAAAGACTTTGGTCTACTGCCGATGCTCTACCCAGAAGCAACAGGAAAATCTCGAGCGACAGGTCGGAAGGGTACTTGAACAATGCTCAAGGATGAACTGGATCGCGGAGCTTTACAAGGATATCGGCTCCGGTCTCAACGAGAACAGGAAGGACTTCAGGAGGCTCCTCAAGAGGCTCCGCGACGAGGATGTAGCCAGGGTCGTCGTGGAGTACAAGGACAGAATCGCGAGGTACGGCTTCGAGACCTTCAGGCACTACTGCGAGAGCCACGGCGTGGAGGTGGTGATCCTCAACGACTCCGTCAAAAAGGAGTTCGAGGAAGAGATGACCGAGGACATCATATCGCTCGTCGCCTCCTATTCGGCGAGGATGTACGGTCGTCGAGGCGGGAGGAAGAAGTCATGATTCGCGTCATCCATGCGCAGATATACTCCAAGGACTTCTCCCCCCTTGATTCTCTCGCCCGCGACTACAGCTCGTGCGTAAGATTCTCATACTCAAGGTTCAAGAAGGACAGCATGGAGTTCAGTGATGTCCGCAGGTTGGCCAAGGCTATGTACCCGAGGCTCAACACCCGACAGATATCCGACGCCGCCATGGAAGCCCAAGGAATACATCGGAGGAACGGGGACGGCAAGGTGGTCTTCGGAGGCAGAAAGCTCGCCAAAACGATGAAGTCAGACGAATCCACGAGCAAAGCCTGGAAAGACGCCAGGGACTGCAGGATGTACTCCAGGGGTGACACCACGAAGTCTGGCAATCCCAATCTGCGAGTTGTTGGCGACAGCCTTCGGGTCACGGTCGGCAACAGGAAGTTCGAGGCCTACAAGATGTTCGTCCCGAGGAAGTACAGGACGAGCCTCAAGAGGCTCTTGGACTCCGGGACGGCGTACAACGTTCGGATCATGAAGCAGGACGACAACCACTGGCGGGTGGTGATTGACTACGAGACGACCGTTCCGGCCACCACCGTGAACTTTGACGATGGGGCGATCGGAGTGGACACGAACCCGGACAGGATCGCGGTCGCGGAGGTCTCCTCCGACGGCAACTACATCTCCTCGGAGACCTTCGTGAACTCCAGGCTCAAGGACGGATCTACACACAAGAGAATGTACGATGTCGGAGTCATGGCGAAAGGCGTCGTCGCCATGGCCAAGCAAAGCAACAAGGGCGTCATCATCGAAAACCTCGAGTTCAAAAACAAGTTCGACAGCAACAGAAAATTCAACAGAATGAAGTCCAACTTCCTGTGGAGGAAGTTCACGGAAATTCTGGAAAGAAGATGCCTGGAGAGCGGGATCGCTTGCAGAAGGGTCAATCCCGCATATACTAGCGTCATAGGAAGGTGCAAGTACGCACCAATGTACAAGACAGCCGTACACGAAGCCGCCGCGTTCGCGATAGCGCGCAGGGGACTCGGGTTCGGCGAGAAGATTAGTGTGAATGGATGCCCCTCTGGACTCGTGAAACAGAAGATCATGGGAACTCTTGAAGAAAAGTACCATGGTCGGAAGGTTCACTCATGGGTTCTTTGGGGCAAGTTGAAAGCCGCCCTCACAGGGCCGGGGAAGAGAATGCGAAGTCTACAAGAACTTCGCGACCATTTCCTTTACGACGGTGGGAGTCCGTCGGGCGAAGCCTTCCTGCAAGAACTGGTCGCGGGGAGCGATGACAACAATCATTCAGGCGGAAGAAAGGCCGCCTTGCAGGGTTAGTTTTTTCTAACTTTGTCAAACCAGGTGTTAGATGAGGGCGATTTGTCTGTCTAGCCGGTTCGACATGAACGGCGTCGTCAAGGCCGTCGCGGCCGAGATGCAGGATCATGCGATGGAACACGGCGGTCTCCACGACTCCGTCCTTGTCATATCCGTCAAGAAATGCTCCGAGGCGTATAAAATGGCGGGGCCGGACCTCCACGAGAAACCCGACCCCGCCAACGTCATGGATCATTTGACCTGAACCACCTTGACATTCGGGTCGCCTATTGAAAGCATGCGGAACTTCTTGTACTTCCCGCCGGTCACGAAGTCGACTATGGTCGTGTTGGAAGGCCAAGGGAGTTTCGGGTTCTTTCTGGCGACGTAGTAGACCTTCTGTCTGGTCTCCGTCGTCTCGTCGATGATCTCAAGGTTGGATGGGGTGTTCATCTCTTACCTCCATGTAAAAGGATCGAACAACTTATGTAGACTTCAGCTTTCGACAAACGAAGAGCTTTTGGAAAAGGTTTCCTTTCTTTGGGTTGACCGAATTATGAGCTTGTTTTAGATTCATTGTGGTCTGATCTCCATGCAAGACTTTTCCTGGTTGCACTGGGCGGTTCGTTCGCCGGCCGTGGCCTCGGCAGCCGAAGCATCCGACAATGAGCTTGCCACTCTGTTCGTCGAGGATGATTTGATCGGGTCGCCCGTCAAGATGTACATGTACTCCATGGCCACGAGACGGCGGCTGCCGCGACGGCTTCACGATGCCATGTTGCTTTGGGCCTTCGACCCGGGTCACGGCCCGTACGTGCAGATGTATCTTGAATGGTCGGATCACTGCGAGAAGATGCGCGAGTCAAGGTTCAAACACGCGGAGAGGATGAGGCGGATTGATCGGCTGATGATGTTTTCCACCCTCGTGGCTGGGGCTCTCTTGGCCCTCGTCTTTTTTCTGGGAACCGTATGATTCCACTGCTTGTAAAGACGCTAGTGTGTGCGGCGTTCGCCGTCCCTATAGCATTGCTTCTCGGCGCCCTGTATGTCGCCTTGGCGGCTCTTATCGTGAACGTCTTTCGTCTCAATTACGGAGAGAGTCCGACCAGCATGCGAGTGCTCAACTTCGCCGTTGCCTTGACGGCGGCTTCCTATTTCGTCGTGTTCGCCGCCTTGCTGGCTCGAGCGGTCTGAAGCACACTACTTCTTGATTTCTGAAGAGTAGTTGTCGAACACCACGCGAAGCCTTTCGATGGCTTTCCTGACCGTGATGTTCTCCAGAGCGTAGATTTTCGCGTTCTTTGCCATTTTCTCCGCCTCTTCACGGTGGCTCACAACCCATTCGTGCTTTTCAAGAAGGTCTGAAAGGTCGGAGGCCACCGGTATGAAGTGGACGAAAGGCTTTAGGTCTTCGTGAAAGTACTCGACATAAAGCCGGTCCACCAGGAACAGAGGCCTGTTGGAAAACAGGAGAAACTTGAGACGCCCAGAGTATCCGGCCCCTCCGATGTCTAGCAGATATCGGTATTTTCTGGCCAATTCGGGCATCGAAATGTAGATGTCAGAACCCGCGGCCCCCGGCCCCGCGTGTCGGAAGTCGAACTTGTCGGGATGCGCCCTACTGATCTCCACAAGCATCGGTCTCGTTATGCTCTCGGGCAGGTTTCTGCCCGCGGACTCCACATTGCCGAACCAGGCCACTTTGTCCGAGGCCGGCTCGCTTTCGCCGGCCTCGGACAAAGTGGCCTGGTTCGGAAA
>Ga0214923_10005685_pt1 | contig 14369 bp, 23 predicted proteins | sample LL1510_MetaG_FD_177993 | JGI IMG/M metagenome (GOLD analysis project Ga0214923, IMG submission 177993) | Freshwater microbial communities from Lake Lanier, Atlanta, Georgia, United States - LL-1510 | ecosystem: Environmental > Aquatic > Freshwater > Lake | place: USA: Georgia | collected... | reverse complement strand
CGGCGTCGCGGTAGCTTCCGGCCGCAGGCCGGGCAGCGGTGACGGCCGCGACGAGGTCGCCCAGGCGGCTACTGATGTCCGCCCACTGGTCAGCCATGCGGCGGCTGCAAACAAGGCGGGGGGCAACGGTCGCGGTCGTGGCGTCGGTCTTCGTCAAGTTCTTGCTGGTCATCTGTCTGTCTCCCTGTCGTGAGAAAGCGGGCCGGAAGTCGGCCAGCCCCTCCGCCCAGGTCGCGGGCACCTGGGCGGGCGGGCGGGCCGCCCTCAGGCGGCGGCCTCGATCATGTCGGCCACCCGGCGGGCCAGCTCGTCGGCTGCCTTGTGCTGGTCGGCCTTGCGGAGCTGCTTCATGATCTTGGTCGCGTCTTTCAGGATCATCGTTTGCGTGGCGTTCATCGTTCGTCTCCTTGTTGTTTGTCGCGGCTCACTCGTCCGCGTCATGCCAGTACTGTAGTCTATCGGTAGTTAGGCGTCAAGCCCTCCACCAAAAAAAAGTTTTTTGCCTTTTTCCCCGCGAAACTCGCGGTTTGGCTTTGAGGTGGACACTTTGGTTTTTGAGAAAAACCTGTCCGGCGACGCCCGCCTAACGCTTCCGCTTCGCCTTCTTCCGCTTGGCGGCAGGGCGCTTTGCCATGTGCTTCTTGCCCACGGCCCGGGTTGTCAGCGTTTCGCGTACGTGCGTGGCCGATCGCTTGGCAACGAGCCGCAGGCGTTTGCCTAGCAGCCGGCTCTCAAGCTTGCCCTCGCGGCACAGCATCCGCACCCATCCGTCGGTGCAGCCCATGTATTCGACCGCCTCTGGAATGGTCAGGTAGTCGACGCCGTCGATGTTAAACGCCATGGAAACCATACCCAAATGCTACCGCTAGGCGTCAGGTAGTCAACCTGACGACAAACGGCTTTGCCAATCATACTCGAAACGCTGTACACTACCCACGGGCCGATTGTTCTAACGGATGGGGTGTAGTTTGTACATTTGTACACCACTTCATACAATCGCCCTTTGCACACCAAAAGGGAGACGAGAAATGACGCTGCGAGAACTGCTGATTGACCGAGTGGCACCGCTCAAGAACTTGTCTGACAGGTCGGTGTCGATGTACCTGAGCACGCTGGACAGGTTCCGCGACTTCTTGGGGCATGAGCCCACCGTGGACGATTTGGACGATCTGACGGCCGCCAAGTTCATGCGGTGGCGAGGCTCTACGGTTCACGACACGAAGCGTGGCCTGATCTCGCCGGCAAGCCTGGCGAAAGATTCCGCCCACCTCCGCAGCCTGTGGACGTGGCTGGCCAAAAAACGCTGGAAGCGGTCAGACGGCGAACTGATCGAGTTCCCCGATTACGCCCGTCCCCGTGTCCCAAGGCCCGTACCGAAGGCGTACAAGGCCGAGGAGCTCGCCAAGCTCATCCAGGCCGCCAAGCACCGAAAAGGGCTTGTGGCAGGCAAGCCAGCGGCTTGGTACTGGGTTACGAAAATCCATGCCATGTTTCAGTCCGGCGAACGCATCGGTGCCATCCTTGCGATACGCTGGGCCGAAGTGGATCTGGAGCGTTGCACGCTTACGTTCCTGGCAGCCACCCGCAAGGGCCACAGGGAAACGATTACACGCCCGATCACGCCCGAACTGGCTAAGATGCTGGCCATGCAGAAAGGACCGCCAGACGCTCGCGTATGGGGCTGGCTGGACGATCGGGAAATGCTCTCGTGTTACGCGTCGCTGCGAGTGCTGTGCCGCTCGGCCGGCGTGCCTTACAAGCCGTTCCACGCGATTAGAAAAAGCACCGCGAGTTATCTGAAGCGCGCCGGAATCTCAGCCAAGAAACAGCTCGGGCATTCGTCCGAGGAGATGGCGGAGACGCACTACTACGACGAGGAGATTACGGGCAGGGAATCCAACCTGGACTACCTGCCAGACATCGGCACGCCGCCGCCAGAACCGCCTGCTGCTTGAACGACAAGGACGTGCCGAAGTAGCATCCGCCCACAAAAGGAGGGTACTGGCATGGGCTTCTTTTCCAGCCTGTTCAAACCAGCACCAAAGCCTGTCGTCAACATCGACCACGGGTTGAGCTACCGTGCCGTAGACCCGTTCACGGTTGAGGTGCTGATTGAAACGAAATGGCGCGAGTGCTGCGAAGATGGAGCCGAGAAAAAGAAGCCAAAGCAAGGCACGCTTTCGACGCTCAAGAAGTACAACGCCATGGCCGAATGCCGCAACGAACTAGAGGCGTGGGCCGTGAGCGAGGTGCTTGAGCACATGGAGCACTTCTGCGAGCACTGCGGCGAAGAGGTTTTGTACTTCCGCAAGAAATGCGACGACTGCGGCAAGCCGCTTTGGCAAGGCCGCAAAAAGTTGCAGATGCTTGTCGTGCATGTGCCGTGACAGCGGCGGCGGCGCTGGTGAAAGGACGAAGCCCAGCGCCGCCGCGTGCGCCGTCAGCCGATCTTTGCATCGGTGTCAATGAAGATTGACTGCCCACGCATGGCCCTGGCCCCCATCTCATCGACTTTCGCCTTGGTTCCTGGCTTCGCCAGGGTCGGGGGGGCCGCGTCCATCGCAGACTGAACCTCGGCAACGATGGAATCAAACTCGTCGCGCCCCAGCAAGCAGGCGTCGTGGATCAACGTCTGATCGCACCGGGCGGCGCGTTCCGAATACGTTTCACCCTCTAGCGACTGCCCGCCCGCAATCCCCGGTTCCTTGAAAAGTCGGACGGTGTAGTTGACGTGTGCTTGGATGCGGATCATCCGTGTCAACCAGCGCAGCACCGGGGCTGGCAATTTTCTGGTCGGTTGTTTTGCTGCCGCTGCGTTTGGCTTTGTTTTTACGTTTGGGCATAAGGGGGCTTTCGGTGGGTGCTGCCCGAAGAATGTCCGCTGGACGTGCGTCATGGCGGTCGATTGTCGGCGACGTGTCAAACGCCAGCCCGCTTCGCTCGGACCAGGGCGATCACGGCACGCATCCCAATGCGTGCCTCGGGGCCGCTGAACCAGAGGTTCGCGTACTCAATCACGCAGGCTCTCAGGATGAGGTCGAGGGCCGCCTTGTGGCTGGGCTTGCATCCCCACCGTGCCTCGATGTTCTCCCTCACCTTGGCCGTGGTGACGCTGATGGCATCGAGCACGTCGTCGGCTGCTTTATGCGAACCCAACTTCTTTGCGATCTCAGCCATGGTCGCCTCTGGCCAGCAACGGCACACCTCGGTAACGATCACGTCGCAGGTGTGTTCCAGTTGCTCGGCCTGCGGCCCGATCTGCTCGCGGACGGCGTCGCAGAGCTCCCGCAAAGTCAGCGTGTCGAGAGCGTCGCCCACCGCACCTCCAGCATCAATGCTTGGCCGGTGAACCAGACGCGGGCGACGCTCCCGGCACGCGGCACTTGCCATCGGGGCAGGCTGGCTGGGAGGTGGCCGGCGGCTGCGGAGCCTCGACGGCCATGCTTGCCCGTGCCGCGGCCACCGCGGCGGCGGCCTTGGCGGCCTCCACGTCCAGGGCGACGGGATCTGCCGACAGCCAGACCAACCAGGCGATGATGAGGTCGCGCATCAGAAAGCCCTCGCATGGTCGATCACGGGGAATCCATCGTCGCCTACGACGTGCTGGACGATCTGCCGCTCGGGCTGCTCGGGGGCGGGCTCGGCAAGCAACATGAACCAAAGGGCATTCTTTGCCAGTTTCGCAACCAGCCGCAGCACAGGCCGGGAAGGCTCGGGAGTGGGGTTGAAAGGCGACGGCACTGGGGCGGTGCCAGAGTTGAGCCACCATGCGAACGCGAGGCCAGCCACGAACGCATAAATGAAACGCTTATCCATCACTTCTGCTCCTGCTCTGCCGGGTTGGGCGCGAAGAATGCGCCGTGATCGAGGTCGCGATAGGCAAAACCGTTGACGCTTCCGATGACGAAACTATCGCGCTGGGCAAGGATGATCTCGGCATCCTGCCGGGTGATCCAGAATGAACCGTCTGGCTGGTCGGGCGGGCTCTTGCCGCCCTTCACCCAATTCGGCCCCCATGAATTCATGACGAGCACGCCGTCTCGCGGCTGCTTCATCGGAGGCTCGCCGTTCTTGCCAGAATTCTTGGCGTAGCGAACTGAAATCACGCACATACAGTGCCCCCAACTGCCAGAGCGGTGGAGGAATCCATCGGCGTCGCGGTCTTGATTAGCGAAGCCGACGTTGCTGCAAATCGGGACACACATGCCCGACTCTAGGGCGGCCGTCAGCCCTTCCCACGTCTCGCACAGCGCGACCGCTCGGGCGGTGTGCTTGTTCGCTTCAATCGCCAGCGGTCGTGGGCAGCCGTACGCGCCCCACTGTTTCGACAAGCTGGTTGAGTACGTCGAAAGATCAAACTCGCCGTACTTCTCTCGGAACAAAATCCCGCCAATGCCCTTCTCTTTGCACTGGCCAGATACCCAGCGGGCAGCGGCCGCGCCGTAGGAACCGTCAGACCAGCCTGCAAACGTGACCGGTGGGAGCCTTGCGGCCGTCCTAGATCCTGCGTAGAGCGGTTCCGTGGCGACGAGCTTGGGCGGTGCCGGCAGATGCCCGGTCGCCCAATCCACGCTTTGCCCAATGTAGGAGCCCATGCCCCAGCCAAACGAAACACACGTCCCGATTGGCCCTTGGTTCCACGGGGCGAAAGGCGTGCCGTAGACCGCTCGGTGGGCCTTGTCGGCATAACGGTAGAGGTAGGCGTCCTTGCCCTTCGCCTGGGCGATGACATCGCGTCCGGCGTCGCGGAATAGCGGGTGCTCCAGTTCGCCGAGGAACGCCCGCGTCGCCTCGGGATCTGGTGTGTAGCCGAAGTTGCCGCCGGCCGCACCCAGCGAATTTTCCAGAAGCCTGACGCTCCTGTGTCCGACGATGACCGCTAGGACAATCAGCAACGCAGCGGCAAAAAGCCGCCACGGGAAATACTCATCGCGCTGCGTCACTGGCTGCCCTCCCGATCTCGCGGAGCGCCGCCACCCACGCCGTGCGCTGCTCGGGGCCGACAGGGCCGCCGCTCACGCCGACCTTGGCGTCGAGGTATGCCTTGATCGCCTCGCGAGCCCGTGGCTGCCGGTCGCCGATCTTCACGCCTCGGCAACGCATGTCGAACGCACGGGTTCGCAAATCGTCAAACGCCACGCCCGTTGTGAGATGCGGGCCGCCGGCACGCTGGCCGTCGTACTCCAACTCATCGGCGAGCTCGGAGAACATGCCCGCCGTCGTCGCGGCGTCCGCCGCTGCGGTCGGGCCGGCGAACTTGCCGGCAAGCACGATGTCGCCGCCGCCGGGGGCGGGCGTCGGGCCGGGCTTTGTAGCCATGGCCGAGAGCAGGCCCAGGCCGAGAAGGATGACGGCGATGATGTGGCGAGCGTTCATTCGTCGCTCCCCGCAACGAGCGCCAGCGTGAGCGTGTCTATCGCAGCCTTAACCGGATCGGCCAACTGTTGTGTGTCAATCAGACGCTTGCGAACATTGGCCAGGTCTGCAATAGCGGCTTGGTATGAAATGCGTGCCTGCTTGCCAGAGCGCACGGTGTTTGTCGTTAGCAATCTCGCCGCGCGAGAGAGCATCCACGGCGAGAACAGGAGCAACAGAGCGGAACCGACCAGCAACGACGGGATCATGCTGCGGCTTTCCTCACGAGCGGAAGGATGGATTCAATGGCACCGGATGCGGCGAGCAGGACGATCTGACGAACGGCTGGCTTAACTAGCACCCACACTGGCCACGCCAGCGTCGGAACGCACTTGTCTGATACGGCGTCAAACAGCATTCCGATGGCGTCAAGCACCAGTTGCTTTTTTTCGACGCCTGGCGCGTTCAAGGCGTCGACCGTTTCGACGGCTATCCGCAACAGCGCCACGGTAAGCTCGCAAAACTCAGAAAACGTCAGGCCGTCCAACGCTTTAGCGCGAGAGATAGCAATGAATGCGGCCGTTTTCTGGGCCAGCGTAAAAAGGTTTTCGGTAGCCCTTACCGGCGCTTGGCTAACCATTCGGCGTCTCCTAGATGAGCCCCAGTTCGACGGCACGCCGCGCGGCATCGACCGTGCAGCCAAGGCGGAAGGCGATCAGTTCCAGGTCAGCCAGCGAGGCCCGCGCAGGGCGCTTGCTGGTGAGCTTTCCCCAATACTGCTGCTGTTGCGTGTACGTCTTGGCAAGCGACACAACCTCACCGGCAGCCGCGATTGGTTCGCGCCCGTCAGGTCCGCCTCGACGCCAATGACTCGCAGCGATCACGTCAGCCTCCGACCATTCAGAGTGGCCGAAAACTGACGGCGACCGTAGGGGCTATGGACGATCTGATTCTCGATGCAAGACGAGGGCAATCGCCGCGTAACAAGCAATATCTTTAAGCGTGTCCTCGACCCCATCGAACTCGCACCGGCCACGCCGGAAGAACGCTTTGAGCCGGTGCATCTTGTCCATCATGCGGAGCACGCAGCCGGCCCACGGTTTCACGTTCACGATCTCCGCGCTATTGCGAATGTTGGAAAGCGCGTCCTCGTCCACCCCGTAGTCGAGCGTCTTGCGGAGGTGTAAATCCTTGAGCTCGTCCAGCACGGCTAGGAACTCGTGCGAGCCGGGACGCAGCGAATCGGCAGGAGCGGCGGAGATGCTGGCCCCGAGTTGACGCATGTCAACCGCTGGCTCGGCCTTTAGTTCCCGCTCGCCGCGCAGAATCCAATCGCTTGGGATGGCGTCTTCGCCAGCGTCGGCGATCTCCGTAGGGGCGGGAGCCTCATCCTCCAGGCAGCCGACGGCGGCTTCCTGGGCGGGCTTGCAGCCGGCCAGCCGGTTTGTGACGGCGTCGCGAAGCGCCTGGTTGGCGGATTCAAGCGTGTCGATGGTGACGGACATTTCTTTCCTTTCCTTGATGAGTCTGAGAACGTCTGCGGCGAGAGTGCCGCTCGTGCCGATGTACGCGCCCGAGAACCGACGAGCGCGGTGCTCTGCCTCTCGGAGATAATCTGCGGTGAGCGTCAAGGCTTTGCCCTCGGCGATGCGACGTGCATGGACGACAGCCCGCCGTCTGGCTGATAGAGGAATGTCTCGCACGCTTGCCGAGAGCCAATAAATCCGTTGACGCTGTGCCAATCGTCCGGCGGACAGAGTGCCGGGGCGGTTCGCACGATCACGCCGTCGAGCGTCTCAATCGGCCGCTGCCATTCCGCCGCCTGCGAATGGAAGTGGCCCGTGTGCCACTCCCGATACGGACAGTTCGCCCAGTGCTGCGAGGCTTCGAGGGCCATGATCTGCGGCAGCTTTCGCTTTGCCTTGTGGCCGTGGGCAAACCCGAGAAGGTTTCGCCCGTGCGTGAGGTACTGCCGCCCCGTGAAATCCTTTTTGACTCGCACCGACTTTGACCCGCGAAAGCGTTCCGACAGGATTCGCTGAAACGTCCACGTCAAAACCTCGTCGTGGTTGCCGTTGACGATCACGACATCGGTGGGGACGGTGGCGGCCGACCGCTCGACAATGGCAAGCAACGTGTCGCAGCCCACGGAGATCATCTTTTGGAGCCGCCCGTCCCGCTCCAGGGGCGTGCCGCTGGTCGTGCTGCCGTCTGGCCTGTCGTAGTGGAAAAGATCGCCCAGGAAGGCAATCGTGCGACGAGTCGGCTTGTGTGAGTCGCCCACTGCCAAGAGGTCGGCCCCGGCCTGGCTCACGAGCCGCTCGGCCAGGTCGAGGTCGTAATCGTCGCCGCCCGTCGTGCGGCCCCATGCGTATTTTCCGAAATGGCAATCAGCAACGATGAGCACTTGCCAAAGACCATCTCGCTTCGCCGGACGGCATACCGTTTTTGGTATACGCCGCACATCCTTTTTTGCCGCCTCGATCATCGACGCCACGCATTCCAGCGTCGTCGGCCCGCCCTTTGGCTTCAACCGCACAAAGACCCGGTGAAGCTCAATGCTGCCGCCTTCTCCGTCGCCGCACTCCCACTTGGTCGCCTCAGATTCAGCAACCTCAAAACGCTGGAGGTCCGCCTCGATGTGGGCGAGTAGATCCTCGACGGTCTTGATTCGCCGGCTCGTCGAGCGGGCTTCCAGCGTGTTGCCCTCTTTCCGTTGCGTCACCTGCTCGGAATCAGCGGCAGGCTTGGGAGGAGGCAGCTTGGCAGCAATCTCCTCGACTAATCTGCGCGATGTAGCCACGCGATGACTCCCTGGGGGCCGATTTTGATTCCGTGCTCCGAGAGTTTTGCCGAGATCGCACGCGCCGCCGTGATCTTGGCGGACCCAAACCGCCCGCCACGCCAGGCGACAAGGATGGGCTTTACCAATTCACCCTGCTCGGGCGTCAGCCGCAACCACCAGGGCTTTGATGATTGGCTGTCAGGGATCGCCGCAGCGATCTCGTCAACGATGCTCGTCGTCTTTTTCATCAGTCCTCGTCGTCGTCATCGACCAGGCGGATGCCTTCCGCGTCGAGCACGCCAGACAGCGTTTCAGAAAACTCGACGACGGCGTCCTCGTGCAGATCCGGCCACCGAGCGTGTATGAGCTCGTGAATCAACGTATCAAGCAGGTCAATGCCACGCAGCCCTTTGTGAATGCGGATTGTCCTAGTGCCGTAGTCGCAATCACCGAATATTCCACGGAGCGTAGCGCGGATGATTTTCCACCGCTGCTCGCCGACGTAGACCGTCCTAAGCTGGCGTTTCCTGCGTGCCATAACGCCACGATAAAAGGCCAGTCAACTACGACAGGGCGAGTACCAGTCCGAGCGACACGCCGCCGGAGGCCCCGGCTGCGCCTCGTGGGATTGTGAAATTCAGCGTTGCGGCGGAACTCGTGCCGGAGTTCGTTACGCTTGCGCTCGTGCCTGGGTCGCCGGTGGTAACCGTGCCAATCGTTACCGTCGCGGCAGCCCCTGCCGTGCCTTGTGCGCCAGTCGCACCCTGCGGCCCCTGCGGCCCAGTTTCGCCCTGCGGCCCGGTGTTTCCGGTGTCACCTTTTACGCCTTGCGCGCCCGTCGCTCCTTGCGGCCCGGTTGCTCCCTGCGGCCCAGTGATTGCCGACAGCGCCACGAGGTTGGTCCAAGTGCTGCCCCCCACGTATCGCCACTGAAGGTGCGTGCTGCTCGCCTGGAGCTCGACGGCAGCGCCTGCGTCGCCCTTGTCTCCACGCGGGATCGTCAGCGAAAGCGTCTGATTTGGGGCCGTTCCGGTGATCGTCGCGGACGCAGACCCACCAGCGGCAACGGTAGACACCGTGCCGATCGTGAGCGAGTTAGGCGGTCCCGACGGGCCGGTTGCCCCTGTGGCACCAACGTCACCGCGCGGGATCGTGAGCGCCAGCACTTGCGTCGGAGCGGTGCCGGTGATCGTTGCCGATGCTGACGACCCTGCCGCACCAGTTGTGATTGTCCCGACTGAAAGCGAGTTTGCTGGACCCGTCGCGCCAGTGGCACCAGTGTTGCCACGAGGAATGCTGAAGTCCAAGACAGCCGCGCTTGATGTGCCAGAGTTGGCGACCGTTGCAGAACTGCCAGCGGCCCCAGTGCTTACGGTTCCAACGCTGATTGTGGCCGCAGCGCCAGCGCTGCCCGTGCTTCCGGCTACGCCCTGCGGCCCAGTGATTGCCGACAGCGCCACGAGGTTGGTCCAAGTGCTGCCCCCCACGTATCGCCACTGAAGGTGCGTGCTGCTCGCCTGGAGCTCGACGGCAGCGCCTGCGTCGCCCTTGTCTCCACGCGGGATCGTGAGGTTTAGCGTCTGGCTTGGTGCCGTTCCGGTGATCGTTGCCGACACAGTCGAGCCAGCCGCGCCCGTCGTGACCGTGCCAACGGAGAGCGAGTTTGCCGGGCCAGCCGGTCCCGTTGCCCCCGTGGCCCCGGTGGCACCAGTGCTTCCTGTGCTGCCCGTGCTTCCGGTGTCGCCCTTGTCGCCTTTGGGCAGCACAAGGTTGAGCGTCTGATTGGGTGCCGTGCCTGTCAGCGTTGCCGCTGCGCTCGCGCCACCCGTAACGGTGCCGATCGTCAGCGTCGTCGCTGGACCCGCGTCGCCCTTGGGGCCACGATCGCCGACGCTTGTGACCGTGACGTTTGCCGTTCCGCCGTTAGTAATGGTCGGCGTGGTGCCTATCGAGTTTGGCACCGTGACAGTGGTCGTGCTGCCGCCGGAGACCGTGACCGTGACTTCGTTTCCACTTGGCATTGCTACCTCACGGATTCTGGGCGGACACGACGCCCGAGAGCACCGTGCGAGTCACGCCGCCTGGCGATACCCAACGGAGATACCAGCGGCTTAAGCCGGTCGGAGAGATCGCGGCCGTCTGCGTTGCGGTCATGCTGACCTGGACAATACTCGAAGTGAAGTTATTAGCGGTCGCCGTAGTGACCGTGACCGTGGGGGTGACAACCAGCGTGTCCGTAGCCGTAGGCCCAAAGCCGCTGTAGACGCCAGCCGTGACGGTGTAGCCGGTCAGAATTACGTTAGCGAACACGGCGGAAAACGACACCTCGTCACCGCGCACGATTTGCAATGTGAGATCGCCGGGAAGCTGGCTGTAAACGGTCGCCATCAATGGCACCTATGGTGGGCGGATGCCGTCAGACTATGGGCGTTTCCGCTCGCGCCGGAGGGGGTGAGGCTTTGCGTGCGTTGTGGATCGCACGTCGCACAAGCATCCGGCCGACCGCGTCAAGGAATGGCAGGCCGCGTGCCTTGGCCTCCTCACGCATCACGGCCACCACCTCCTCGATCCGCTCCGGCTTGCTGCACTCGTCGCACCCCCAGGCGTCCATCTCGGCGGCCTTGGCGCGGCAGGCGCAGGTCGGCGTCGGCTCGATGCCGAAACGCTTTAGAAGTTTGGAGAGTTCGGTGCCTGGCGCACAAAAATCGAATATGCCTAGCGACTCGAACTCACGAGGAACAAAACCCGCTCGCGGGCATTTCGGGAATTCGGGATGGTTCGGGTCAATCAGCCACAAATCTCCAGCGCAAGACGTTACGCACGCCATGGCTTTCGCGACCGGGTACCCGAACTGGTTGCACCGTGTTTCAAATTGCTGGCGAGTACACGGCACCATCGACAGGCTCATGGGTGAATAAGACTTTGTGCTACGCCGCAGATCCTGTGATCTGGATTTGTATGGTCCCCGGATCGACCCCATAGAAGTGTGGCGTCTGAATTGGGACTGTAATCGACGGGAGGCTCGAATAGCAGGGCGTTGTGCTGGACGAGTACACAGGTCCAGCATAGTTCCACGGAAGGTTAGATTCGCTGATCGTGATAAAAGCGGCTTGAGTTGCCGGAAGTTGCCATTGAAGGAAATGGCTAAACATCCCACGTAAAAACATCACCACGATACTAGAAACTGTTGTTGGCGTTTGTCCGACGTAAATGTCGTGACGTTTTTTTGTAAATAACAGCCGCACATCTCCGCCAAAGCTGTACGGCGCACCATAAGGCCCCGTAATGTAGTTTCCAGAAACAGAACTGACGTACCACGGAATCAAGTACGCGTTGTCGATGAGGCCCCACGCCGCGGCGTATGCGCCGCACTGACTGTGAAATCCAGGGATTCGCGTAAAAGGCAGAGAAATTGTTGCGCTTCCGCCGCCCGGGTTTGTTGCATCTCCATAGCTGTAGAAGACAGCCGTGAGCGTTACGTTTGCGTAAATCACACTAGGCAGCGAATTGACGCACGGGCAGCCCTCATTGCAACAGCCGCAACTCTCCGCGAGCTTGCCGTCCTTGACGATGACCGAGCCGTTCTTCGTGGCGATGTTCGTCATGTGCAGGCCGTGGTATCAAGCCATTTGAGCGAGCCGTTGGCCGCGTGCCCGAGCACTTGCTGTTTTGTGGCGTCGAACGACTCGTATTTCGTGAGGTCTGGAGCGCCGAGCCGGACAAGCGCCCACCCGCCAGACTGCCACAAGATCAGCGCCTCGCCGCTCCACGCCGACTCCACTTCCGACGTGGAGCCTTTTGCTCTGGCAAACTTGTGCGACGAGTTGCCCATTGAAATCTTGCACTGCACCACGCCGGCCACCGCCACGCGGCCGATCTTGCCGGTGGCGATTGGCTCAACGGCCACACACCAGGCCGTCGTGCTGGTGGACGGTGTGCCTCCCGTCACTACTGGCATCGACTGAAATTGTTTCGTTGCCGCCGCAGCGTTGTCGCTTGTAGGCGTCACCTCAACGCCCGTGATGGACATGATGCCCCAGCGAGCAAGATCGGAGCCCGTGCCGTTCTTCGCATAGACGAACGTGTAGGGAGCCGAGCCGGATTGCTGCCCGTCGCCGACCGCCCCGAATCCAGCCCCGAGCACCACGTCGGCCGCCTGCTGCGCCCTGTTCCATGCACGAGCGGAGATCGCCGTTGAGAGCTTCTGGCCCGGCTCAATGCGTCCATCGGCGCGGGCCATGGCTCACCCGATCCCGAGGCCAGAGAAACTGCCCTCTTGGTAGACCTTGGAAACGTATACGGCTTTGGGTCGCTGGAACACGGACGACGTGTCAGCCGCCGTTTCGTATCGCACCCACAGGTAGTGCCAGCCCTTTTTCTGAATGCCAGAAATCGAGCCGATCGTGATGCCGGTTTCGTTCTTGCTCGCTGCGAACTTGAACGACAGGGACCACGGGCCGTTGCCTTTCTGATCGTCCCACTCTTGCGAGCCGGTCGCACCCATGAACAGCACTTCGCCGGCCTCAAACGTGCGAAACGTGGCGTTGTTCACCGTGCCGGTCAGCCCCGCCACGGTCTTGATGTAGTTTGCCGTAACGTAGGAGTGCGGCACGTCGTACGTCTCGGTCCACGTTAGGGCAGGCACGACAACGTCAACGCCATGGACGGAGTTGTCATCCACGCCAATCGCGCCGCTCATGTTCGTAGCACTGGACGGGTAGCGGTATTCGAAGTCAAGCGTGCTGCCGCTGCCTACGCTGTACGCCTGCGTCTTGTGCTGCGTCCCGCCTGACGTGTCAAACGAGCGTGATCGCTTGAGCGGGTCCGGCTCTTGCGCGTCAGCCCCAACCTTCTCGTATTGGATCTCGACGTGCCAAGCGTCGTCGCCGAGGTAGTTGACCGTGTACGATTCGGCCCGCAGTTGGACGTTGGCACCAGGATACTGCCAGAACATCAACTGACCCGAAATACGAGCGTTGCAATCGGCGTGGAGAGCGGTGTCATCGGTGTAGCCGAAGACCTTGTACGACCTCGTCATGGTTGACGACGCCTTCTTCCCGAGACGGTAGATCGTCGCGGAGCGGCTCTGGTTGTCTTCAACCCACGTTGCCATTAGGCGGCCACCGTTGCAGCGTTATTTGGGTCCGTGTTGCGGGCAATTTGAGTCAAGGCGTCAAGTTGCTTTTGGTCGAGCGATGAGCCAAAGCCAAGGCCGCCCAAGCCGGAAGACGAGAATGAGCCGACGACCTCGGCTTTGCTTGGGCCGCCGACGCCTCCAGCGGCTGCGCCTTCTGCCGCCTTGCTGGCGCTGTCCGCAGACGATTGCGAGGCGGATTCAATGTTGACCCTTGAGAACGCCGCGTAATAGGCGTCCATGAGTTTTGTTTCCAGGTCGCCGCTTACGTTGCCACGCTCAATCAGTGAGTCGATGCTGGCACCGATATTGGTGATCTCATCAAGCGACGACGCCGATCCCAGCGACTTGATGAGCTCGGCGGCCGTGGCTGCGTCGCGGCTCCGCTCAGTCACGCCGCTAGTTGCGCTGGCAAGATTTGCCTCCGCTGCTTGCGTGGCCGCACGTCGCTCGTCTGCGCGTGTTGCGTTTGCAGCCTCCCTCTCCGCCGCCGTGGCGTCAGCCCCTGCCCGCATGGCATCCACGCGATCCTTTGATTCCTTGGCAGCCTGCTCGTTTTCCTGGGCTGCCTTTGCCGTGCGGCCCTCAATGCCTGGGCGGTCCAGTTCTCGCTTCCGCGCCCTGGCCGCCATCTCGTTATCAACCTTCTCGTTTTCTTTCTTGAGGTCGAATCCCTTCTTGAAAAACGATTGGATGTAGTTCCACGATTTTAAGATGCCGGCTTCGAGCGTGTCCCACGACGCCAGGATGCCATTGATGATGTTGTCGAACGCTCCAAAGAGATATGCGCCAATCGTGTTGGCCGTGGCCGAAAGCCCGGTCCACATCTGCTCCCAGACGACGGCAATCTCTGTGCCGGCGTAGGTGAACGTGTTTTGGAACAGGGAAATCCACGGGTCGACGTAGCCCATGAGAGCCTCGACGCCGCGAAGCCAACCGGCGAGGAGCCCTGCCCAGAGCACGTCCATTGCACCGGCAAGGTCGCCGGCACTTACGGCAGCGTAGATGCCGCTGAATGTGGTCGTGGCGGTTGTGGCCAGGTCGGACAGCACAACCATCCCATCGGCTGCCGCTTGATTCAGCCCGCCGCCGATC
>Ga0214923_10005684_pt1 | contig 14376 bp, 18 predicted proteins | sample LL1510_MetaG_FD_177993 | JGI IMG/M metagenome (GOLD analysis project Ga0214923, IMG submission 177993) | Freshwater microbial communities from Lake Lanier, Atlanta, Georgia, United States - LL-1510 | ecosystem: Environmental > Aquatic > Freshwater > Lake | place: USA: Georgia | collected... | reverse complement strand
GGTCTTGATGTCCTTCGCTTCGAGGATCGCCTTCTTCGACAGGATCACGGATAACCTCCTACACCGTGGAATCGGTCATACGAAACTTCAACTGGCCGCGAACCACGTCGGCCGTCTGTGCTGTGACACTCGCGCTCTCGAGGATCGCCCGCCGGCTTACCGAGTAGGCGGAACTGGTGAACGCGAGGATGCCGTTGGTGCCGACCAGCGTCTGCGGGTCGGTTCCGCCGGCGTAGAGGAAGTCCACCGTCACCGCGCCGCCGGTGATCGCTCCGGTCGCGACCTGAACCGTGTACCCCGTCGCGTCGCCGACGCCGGTCATGTCCACGATCTCGGCGACGGGCGTCTCCACCTGCACGCTGGTCACCGTCGCGGCGATGCCGTTGAAAGTGAAGGTCGCGTTGTAGGGCACGCCGATAGGCACGGTCAGACCTGCACGCGGAAGGAGGCGCTCCCTCGCACCAAGTCACCAGCGGACGCGGTGACCTGCACCGACACGCACGTCGCGACGGCGCCCGTGAAGGAGAACGCTCCGGCGATTGAGATCGCCCCGGTCGCCCCGATAGCCGGCGGCGTGCCGGAGATGAACTCCACCTCGACGTTCGGCCGCTCGTCCGATGTGCGGTGCGTGATGTACGTCGGCTCGAAGTCGTCGCGGCCAAGGCCCATGTGCGGGGCCGAGACCGTCGCACGCTCGGAGCCGCCGCCGTATCGCACGCTCGTGGCTGCGAACGTGGCGGCTGCGAACGTGAACGTCGTGCCTTGGGACGAGCGGCCCGCCATCGCTTACGCGACGCGGAACGTCGCACTCCCAGAGACGAGGGCGCCGACCGACCCGCCGAGCGACGCGGACGCACAGGTCGCGTTGCCGCTGAAGTTGATCGGTCCCGTGATCGACAGGGCGCCGGACGCACCAGCGGTGAGGATGTTCGTGGAGATGTAGTCGACGGTGACTTCGCGGTCGGTCGCGAAACCGCCGACGAACTCTCGCCGCTGGTTCGGGCCGATGCCGAGGTGGCTGCCGTCGATGAGGTCTTGCGTGTCATTGACCTGCACGCTCGTGATCGTGAGGGTCGTACCCCCGAACGAGAACGTGAGTCCCTGTGCGGAAATACCAGCCATTGTTGCGCCTCCTTGCGCCGATAGTTGTCTGTTTCAGTGGTCTAAGACCGCGACTCCTGCCACCGGCATTGCCACAACTGCCTGACCTCATAGGCCGGTGGCAATTGCGCTCCGACGGTGGTGGGGTCGAGGAAGTCGTCGGTCTCCGACACCAACCTCATATCTTCAATTGTAACCCCCGCGAGCGTGCCAGTTCGGCCGTCCAGCGCAAGCCGGACGTCGTCCGCCAACTCCCTCGCGACGTCGTGGGTGAGCGCCCACGAGGCGATTTGGATGCTCATCAGCGGCAGGTACATTGGCCCCGTCAGCGTCGACTCGCGGGCAACATTTGCTCTCTTGTAGACAAGGAACGGGAAGTCGGTCTTTGGCACCGCTACGGCGTAGATTCGGAACCCGACCCGCCGGGCCACCGCGGGATTCCCGGCAAGGACTTGGTAGACGTGCTTTTCAGGCTGGAGGAGCATGGTCAGCCGCCGCGGACGGCGATCTCCGATTGAAGCCGGGACCGCAAGATCGACAGCGCCTCGCTGCCGTGCTGGTTGATGGCGTTTTCCATGAGGTTCTGCGGCTTGATCCCAGCGAGTGTCTCGCCGGGTGAGAGCACGATGGGGTGCTGCGGCCTGCCGTCGCCGCCGGGGCCGGGGCCAGCAAAGTCCCTTGAGTAACCCGGCCTCCCCCCCGCGTTGACTCTTTCGTCGAGGCTCCCCATCAGGAAGTAATAACCTCGCGGCATGGTCGCGAACTGCGAATTGTTGAAAGACCCGGACCTGCGGAATCGCTTGTTGATGAGTTGGTGGACGTTGATGTAGGTCCGACGGCCTCGGCTGCCCGGTTTTCTCGCCTGAGTCCCGAACTCGATGAGCCATCCGTGATTGCCACTTTCCACACCGGGACGGCTACCGACGGGTCCGGTCTGTCGCGGGCCGACGACGGCGACCGCGGCGGGGCCGTTGTCGCCGGCGTATGTCTTGGTCTTCGTGTCGACCGACTTGTACAGGTTCCCGGTCGCCGCGCGGGCCTGTGCGGCCGAGGCGTATGCATCCCTGATGGGCTTGCTCGCCTCGCGGACGGCCTTCTTCAAAATCTGCTCGCTGCTGGCGGCCTGCACCAGTTCGTTCAGTCGCCTAACCAAGTCCCTCGCGCCGGAGGTTTTGACGACGACGAACTGGTTGGCCCGCTCGAGGCCGGTTCCGCCTCCGTCGAGTTCCTGCGGTGAACCGATTCCTTGCACGAGTGCCATCACTGCACCTCTCTGGCGAGCATCTCGAGGTACGTGCGGTTTCCGCGCTCCGTCACACTCGCCAACTCCATTGTCCTGCCTCGCCAGACCACGCGGTGGAGGTGCGTGACATCCTCGCGATACCGGATGCGGATGCGGTGGGTGGCGATCACGTTGGCCTGCTGGGCTTGCAGGACGTCCCGGCTCGACAATCCCTCAACCTGCGCCCAGAACGTCCCGACGGTCGTCTCCCACGAGAACGTCGACTCGCCTGAGAAACTCCGTGTCTCCGTCGGGGCGAGGATCGTGACCCGCTCGGTGTACTTGCCGATGTCGATCACGACACGCTCCCGTTCCCGAGGAGCACGATGTCATAGGAGCCGCCGTTGGTCCCGGTCACCGTCACGCCAGATGCCGACATCCCCGTCGCCGACGGGTCGGATTGCACCGCCACGGCTCCGGCCGCCACGGTCAGGCCGGATGCCGGGAACGGCGCCCCGGCGAACGCGAGGCTCGACGCCCCTTTGTTCCTGACGTAGTAGAGTTTCACGGCCGTCAGAGTCACGGTGACAGTGGCCCCGTCACGGACGTCCGAGAGCGTCGCCAGTGAGAACGTCTGCGACGCCCCGGAGAGCGTCTTGGTGGCACTCCACGCCAGTTGTGCTTGGTTGCCGGCCGTCCCGTTGGTCAACGACTGGGCGTAGGACGCCGGAGTCACCCGCAGCGACGACGACAGGTCCGTCGCCGAGGTCTCGTGGGCAAGTACCGACAGGCTGATCTGTGCCGAGAATGCCATCGCTCACGTCCCCATCGCGTAGAACTCGTACCGTTCGGAAGGCACGCCGCCAACCCGGAGGATCGATCCCCCGACGGTCGTGCCGAACCCGTCCGAGTTCGGGCACGACAAAAGCCACGCCCCCAGAGGTCGGATCGGAAACCCGCGGAGCGTCAGGCTCCCGAGGTTGACCATCGGCGAGAAATTCCACGACGTTACGTCCTGCCGGAAGATCGAGAACTGCGTGCCGCTCCAGCCGGCCGACAGGCCGATCGCCGACGTCTCTGAGAGGTTCTTGACGAAGAGCAACTTCACGACCGAGAGGCCGCCCGTGGCGAAGTTGATCTCGTCGTACCCGATCGCGCCGAACGTCCGCCGCTCCGCGTACACGAGGTCGCAGTCGCCGGCGTCCACGCCGATCGAGATCGGCTTCACCTCGACACCCGTCGCCAGCCCGCTCTGCGTCGTGCGACGGGCATCGACGCTTGCGCGAATCTGGGCGGTGAGCGTCATCGGTAGCCGGCCCACCCGGAGGCCGCCAAGAGCGTGTCGAACGTCTGCGGGACCGGCAGCACCTGCGAGTAGCCGGTGACCACGGGCTGCCGCATCTCGTACCAGTGTGCGACCAAAAGCGCGATCGCCTGTCGGAGAATCGGCGGTGTCGATGCACCGGAGGAGCCGTAGCCTGCCGTCCACTGCACGACCACGCTGTTCTCGTCGCCACGAACCGCCGGCCACACGCCGTTGTAGTTCGGGTAGATGCGGCCGGGCGTCGTGTAGCGGTCGACTTGGAAGTCGCCGGCGGCACTTGAGAGCGAAAGATTCTGCCCTGCCTCGTTGCGGTAGGTGACCGTCACGGTCTCCGGCTGCATCGGCGGGCGGGGCAGAATGAGTTCCCACAACGGGAACACGTCATAGCGGGCCTGCCAGACCTGCGTGATGACGCTGATGTCGAGGATGTCCTCGACGTACTGCCTCGCGGCCGTGATGTACGTCTGGACGAGGGCGTCGGAGGTGTCGTCGTCGATGCGGCACTGCGCCTTCGCCTCGGCGAGGCTCAACGGCTCGACCACGGGCGGCGTGGCCTGATACAGGCTCCGGTACGGCGTAATGCCGATCGTCGGTGACCTCGGCTCGCCGTAGACGATGGTGACGTTCATTTCTTCGGCTTCCTGCGGTGCTGCTCGACGGCTCGCTCGAGCGGCGGATCGGTAGCGTCCGCGGTCTCAACCTCTGGCGGGGCAGGCCGGACCTCCTCGATCAGGCCGCGGGCGGCTAGGACGCGGGCCATCCCGTCGCCCCAGTCGAACTCTTGGCCTTCCTTGTAGTTCGCGAAGTTCTTCTTGATCCGCACCCTCATGCCACAAACCCCCACGCGCCCTCCGGCGCCTGCTGGCCGCTGTTCCAGTACTCGGTCGTGTGCTGCTGAATCTTGCCGCCCTCGGTGGTGCGGCTGGGCCATGTGATCATCAGTTCGGCGTGGCCGACGCTGACGTGCGTCGCGATGCCCAGCGTGTTGCCGGCGGACTCCCACGCGCGCCAGAATGCGATGTCCTCATCGACGTGGCCGCCGGTGAACTCGCCCTGCTCGTTGGCCTTCGCCAAGAACCACGGCTTGGGCGTCTTCTTGAGCGCCGAACACCGCAGGAACGTGCAGCCGAAGTGCGCCGTCGCGACCCGCTGGACGGGCTTCTTGAACCAGTCCTCGTCGACAGTCGTCTGCTGCTCCGGCGTCACTCCCGGCAGGGCGAACATCACCGCGTTCGCCTCCCGCTTCGTCTGGAGCGGGGCGATCGCGTCCACTCCTGAGTGCATCAGGAGGGCGAGCAATGCTTCGATCGTCTTCGACGTGAAGATCGTGTCGTAGTCGAACGTCAGGATCACGTCGTGGTTGTCCACGACGGTTTCCATCGAACGCTGGAGGCATTGGCCCCAGAACGCCCCGGTGTACTTGATCGGCGAGATGCGATGCGGCGCGAGAGCCTGCGCGACGCAGAAGAAGTTGTCCGTGAAGCCGAGGCGTGGCGTGCTCATCAGAGCAGCCACTTTGACCTCGGCTTCCACGTTGCCGATACGCAGTAGCATGGAGTGCTCCTTGGAAGGAGCGGGGGCGCCTCCATGCGCCTGCTCGGCCGTCATGGCCGTCCCGCTGTACGGGAATCAGCCGGTGACCCACTTGGCGACGTTGACATCGGCGTCGGCCGACGGGAACTCCTCGCCTCGCGACAGGAGAGCCACGACGCTGACCGCGGCGGTCACGTCGGGGGTCACCGTCACGCGGAGATACCGCTTCCGAGCCTTGCAGTCGACGTCCATCTTGACGACGGAACCGACAGAGGTGCTCACCGCCGCCATCGTGAATCCGCTCGCTCCGCCCTTCACGAAGGCCGCGACGTCGCTGTAGGACGAGTTGTCGTCGGACTCTTCGATCTTCAGGACGCTCGCGAACGACGTGCCGGCGGAAGGCGCCTTCGACACGACGACGGTGGCGTAGTCGTAGTTCCGGCGGTCGACGACCATCGTGGTGGTGGCGGTCGAGCCGACGGTGACCGGGCCGCTCGTGTGGCCGACGACCTTGAGGTTCTGGCTGTGGATCATCTCTGACGTGCTCCTGTTATCACGAGGCCGCGGACTTGAGAGCCACCACCGGGCCGACCTCGCTGGTCGATCCGAGGGAGTGGTGGTTCACGTCGAACCGCATCGTCCCTTGCAGGAGGAGTTGGTCCGTCGTGGCGTAGACCTGATCGTAGAGCCGGACGCTGAAGTCACGCCGGCGGGCGTAGATGCTTGACAGGCTCATGTTGCCGAAGAGCACCTTGACCTTGTTCACGTCCGCACCCAGCGTGCTGTTCATCACATGCACGAGGGTGACGGGGTAGCCGAGGAACGTGTCGACCGTTCCGGCCTGCACGTTCTCGACGGTGTTGCCACCGGCGGCGTACTTCAGGCGGGCGATCGACGCGGCGTAGCCGGCCGGAGACACGTACCAGCGAGCGCCGGCCCTCGCGTAGATGGGCAACTTGCCCATCGCACCGAGGAAGTCCTCGAGGTCGAGGGTCTCGAAGCCGGTGTTGCCGGCGATGGCGCTCACAACCGAGGCGGTGTGCGTGCCGTCGTTGATCTTCTCGACGATGCCGTGGACGCCGCCGTAGGTTCCGAGCGTTCCGTCCCCGAGCCACCCACACAAATCGATTTTATAACTGAGGCTCTGCGCGAACTCGGTGGCGACCGCATCAGCGAGTCCCACCACACCCTGCGAGTCCTCGACCAGTTCGGTCGACATCCGGCAGCCGACGGCGAGTTTCTTCGCCACGAGCGACACGTTGCCGTAGGTCGGCTCGCTCTCGGTCACGGCCGAGCCTTCGCCGACGAAGTACGCGGTCGTGCCGGTGAGCCGCTTGGGGATCACGAGCGTGTCGCGGGTCATCGAGATGTTCTCGCACGCCGGCGGGAGCGTCCCATATGACTCGACCAGCCGGATCACGCGATTGGCAAACTCGTCGGGGACGAGCGCTCCGCCGGAGGCGTTGCTGTTCTCCCCCATCGCACGGCTCTCGACGCCGTGATCCTTGCACCACCGGAGGTCTTCGGAGTTCTTGAAGATGTGCGCCCGCAGCCACCGGCCGCAGCGGTAGGCGCTCTCGACGGCGTCAGGGCCGTCACCGAAGGCACGCAGGGAGGTGTGATGCGGGAGGCTAGCCCGAATCTCGACCTTCTTCTGCTCCTCGGCGCGAGCCTCGGTCTCGGCGGGCGTCACGACGGGGGCGGGGGCCGCCTTCTCGATGACCTCGCGGAGTTCCTTCTCCTTCTCGGCGAGCCGACGCTCGAAGCCGATCTGGGCGGTCAGTTCGCTGGCCTGAGCGCCGAGCGCGACGAACTCCTGATTGTCCTCGGCCGAGCGATCCTCGATCTTGCCGAGTTCGGCCATGCGAGCGGCGACCGCGGCGGCCCGGTCCTGCAACTTCTTGAGATTCGACGCCATGATTGGCCTGCTCCTTGTTGAGCCGGCCATACGCGACGATGCGACGGCCGGCGGGTGTTCCCGCTAGCGCGCCGCAGGCGTGAATCCTCACGTCGCTCGCACTGACCATCGCGACATCCATCGCGATGCTTGTATCTACTTGTAGAGTAACATCAACCGTCAGTGTCGTGCAACTTAGTCCAGAGCAGAGCCTCCTGAAGCGCAGCCAACTTGGCCGCCGCATCAGTCGCATCGACGTTCACAGCCGGCTCCGGCTGCTGCACCTGCTCGACCTGCTGCTCGACCTCGGCGACCGCAGGCTCCGACCTCTCTGCTTCGCGTTCCATCTGCGCCACCTTTCGTGCTGACCACGTTTGTCCGGCGTTTCCGCCCCACAGTTCCCACGCCACAAAACCCGGCTTTTCAGCACCCGGCGTGTCCCAGCCGGGTGACTTGCTCGCCGATTCGTGGCGTGCGAACCACGCATTCATCTCGCGGACGTGGTCCGGCGTGAGTTCCTCGCGGCGTGCGATCTTGTTCGCCCTCGCGACCGTCTCCGGCTTGAGGCCGTCGCCACTCTTTCCCTCCTCGTGGAGGCGGAGTCCGCGTCTGGCCGCGGCGGCCATGCCGGTCGTCGGCTTCAGGTCGACTTCGCGCTCCTCGACGTCCGCCTCGACGCCCCGCTCCTTCGACGACTTCGGGTGGTCGGCCGGCAGGAGGTCGTTGTCGGTGACATACTTCGCGTCCTGCGGCCTGCCGTTTCGCAGGAGGTACAGGTAGGCGTTCACGCGGGCCATCGCCCACGCTCCGCGACTCACGCCCGGCCGGTGGCTGGTCGAGTACGCCCCGGCGCCACGCCGGTAGACCGCGAGCAACTGCCCGAGCGTCGTTCGAGACCACGACGGCTTCTCGTCCTCACGCATGGCCTCGTTGTGGTCGCGGACCTTGTTCTGGAGGCCGGCTCGAACCGCCTGCGACACGGCGATCCTGCCGCTCGCGTTCTTCGCCGATCCCTCTTTGTTCGCGTCGCTGCCGGTGATCCGGTCCTTCGCCGGAGCGGGCGTCGACTGTGACTTGTCGCCGGCGGCACGGTCCTCTTCGTCGTCATCCTCTGGCTCTGGCTGGTCGGTCTTCGTGAGTTCCGAGACCATCACGGCGACCATGTAGTCTTCCGGCTCGCCATCGTCGAACGGCGTCACCACGGCCAGCGGCGCCTCCGGCGTCGCCGTCATGCCTTGGATCGAGCCTTCCCGCATGATGTGCTCGACGCGGCCGATGCCGCCGTCCCACGCGACGAAGTCGCCTTCGGATAGTTCGTCTGGGGCGGCGCGTTCCTCGACCGGGGCTTCCGCTGTGGCAGCCGGGGGCGGCGTCCGAACTTCGCTCTCTCGCTGGGCGAGAGAGCGACGCTGCACCCACTTCTCGCCGCCGTCGCCGCCGGCCAGCATCCACTCGACCCACGCCGGCGAGCCGGACCAGCCGACGGAGCGGACCTCGTGGCACCGCTGATGCGTGCCGGCGAGGAACTCGACCTCCTCGACGGAGAGAACCTCGCGCTCCGCGATGCGTTCGGCGACCGCGACGAGCCGCTCGTCGAAGTCTCCGCGTGACTTGGCGGCCCGCAAACCCCTCCGAGCCGCGTTCGCCATCGTCTGATTCGGCCGGAAAGCGTCGCCGAGTGCCATTTCAATTGCCCGACGGCTCACGACAACGCTGGACGCTTCGTAGGCAGGCCGAACCACTGGTCCGACGTCGTCGAGCAGGCTGATCGAACGGATTTCTCGCCGGCGGATGCCACGTTCGTCGGTGCTCCACGAGTCTCCGCCGCTCCGAGAGATCGCAAACGCGAAACTTGAGCCGGTGACGTACCCGCCGGAGACCAATTCGACGACCTCGTCGGCCGTTTTCGTCTTCGGAGGCATCATTTCGTAGCGCAGGCCGTAGGGATCGGCCTTCAGGCGGAGCGAACCGTTCGCGGAACGCGCCAAAAGCATATTTTTGTCGTGGTTGAACACGCCGACGACGTCGGGATTCGTCTTTAGGACGTCATCGAACGCCCGCGGGTGAATGGTCTCGATGAAACCACCCAAGTCTCTCGAAGGCGACTGGAATACGGCCGCATACCCGACGATGACGGGCCGCTTTTCGCCGCCGTCGACCTCGCGGTACTCGATCGCCGTGTCGGATGCGGTGATCCGGCGCTCAATTTCGTTCGCGGACATCGTTCTCCTCCTCGAAATGAGCCTCGAACCAGCGCTCGGTGATCGTTTCGTAGGGTTTTCCGCTGCGATGACAGTCCAAAAGCAGGTCTTTCGAGCGCTCTAGCCACGATACCACGAACGAGTCAATGTCTCGACCAGTAGCATTTGCTGCGTCGAGTAACTCTTCACGCAGTTTTTCCTCGACTTGGCCGAACCATTGCGTGATTTTCTCCGCTTTCGACCGGCGGGCGAGGATTCCGTCGGCTTCGACGGCTGCGATGCGTCGGAGAGTCGTGCGGAAAAGTGCTTCGGATGCGTTGAGGGATCGGTCGGCCTCGGCTTCCGCTGGCGGTTGGTCGCCGTCTTGCTGCTCTGGAGGCTGCTCCTCGGCCGGGAGGCTGGTCGGAGAGGCTTGGGGCGGCTGGCCGTTCGGTGTCTCAAGGGTGAATGCGTCCAGAAGTTGCATATTGACCTGCACGAACCGCTTCTTGCCGAGGTCGCCGGGGAGCGGGTTGTAGCCGATCTCCGCCCGGTATTCGTCGACATCGAGGGCGCCAGTGTTGAACGCCTCGCGGAGGTACGTCGAGCGGGCCGCGTAGTCGCCGGCCATGAGCGAGTTCATATCGAACCCGACGAAGTACGTCTTGTCGTCCACCACGAGGTCGCGGCGGCACGCCAATTCCCACCGCCGGCACCACGGCATGATGCTGAACGTCTTGTAGTCGATCGCCGCCTGCTCCACCGTGCTGTAGCGGACGTTCGACAGGTCGCCGACCAGATGGGGCGGCACCCGGTAGGCCCGGCAGACCTCCTCCAACTGGAATCGCCGCGTGGATACCAACTCGTTGTCCGCGTTGTTGACCGGATCGTCCTTCTTCTTGAAGCCGAACGGCATCACGACGGTCTTGAACGCTCGCTCCGGCCCGCGATGTGCCTCGTCCCACTGCTGGCGGAATCGCTGGAGAGCCTCCGGCTTGTGCGGCTGATCGGTCTCGATGTACGTGCCGACCTTGGCTCCGTTGCCAAAGAACGCGCTCGAGTGCAGTTCCGTCGCCCGGGCGAGGGCGATCGCGTCCTTCGACAGGGCCGTTGGCACGTACCCGCGCACGCCGTCCGATGACATCCACCGCAGGTGAAAAATCTCGTCCTGCAGGTACTCCGTCGGCTGTGGGTTCGGGTCGGTCACGGTCGCCGGCTCGCGGTAGTGGTACCGCAGTCTGCCGTTCTCGAGCCGCTTCACCTCCATCCGCGACGGGTGGAGCGGGATCAACTCGTCCACGGCGCCGCGGCGAATGCTTCCCTTGATGTGAGCGTAGGCGTTCCCCCACAACAGGAGCCACGACTGCATGAGTTCCTTGAACTCGAAACTCGTCATCCACGAGTTGGGTTGGTAGGCCAGAATCTCGTGGAGCGGCTGGTCGTCGGCGATCTCCTTGCCGCCGCCGGGGAGCCGGCGGTACAGGTTCGTCGGCATCGCCGCGATCGACTCCGACAGGAGCCGGACGCAGGCCAGCACGGCCGTGCATTCGAGCGCCGTCTCCGGCGAGACGTAGACGCCGGCGGCCGTCTTCCGCGACTCCGCGATCTCCTCGAAGACCCGCGACAGGCTTTGCGACCGCAGCGACAGGAGGCCCGTGTACGGCGCTTCGTCCATCTCAGAACACCATCAGTTCGGGTTCTTCTTCGGGGCCGCGGGCCTCGCCGGCTGCCAAGCCGAGGGCCATGATCAAAGCGACTGCGGCGTCGATGCGGGCAGTCGACTTCGAGTGCGCCTTGGTCGGCTTGACGTTCCCCGCGTCGTCCATCTTGACCTGCATATTGGAGACGTGGAGGGCGAGGGCGGGGTTCATTCCGTGCCGTATTTTGCGGCTCAAGGTGAGCGCCTCGAGCGCTTTCGTAGGCGCGCTCATGGAGGCGTAGCCCTGTCCATACGGCTTGACGTCGACTCCTTCGGCAACCAGTTGCGTGGTGATATGCACGGCATTCCAGCGGTCGATAGCCACGCCGCGAACCGCATTCTTCTCGCAAAACGAGAGAACGTAATCGCGTACCACGTCGTAATCAGTCACGCTACCCTCTGTAATTGTACAGAATCCGTCCTTCGCCCACTGACGGTACGGCGCCTCGTCGCGGTCGGCGCCCTCCTCCGGCACGAAGATGTGGGCGAACGCATCGAACGTTCCGTCGTGGACGCCGTACTCGTCGAGGCCCGGCCAGACCGCCGCGAACGCGGTGGTGTCGCTCGTGCTCGAGAGGTCGAGACCGCAGTAGCAGGGCCGCGTCTCAGCCGGCCGCAGAGGTTCGCCGCATGCTTCCCACAGCCCAGTGCGAAAGAAACGATTCGCCCCGTTGCTCACCCACTGGTTCAGGTAGAGCGTGCGGAATTTCATCTCTTGGGCGACGCTCTCGCGGGCGAGGGCGGCCTCCCGCTCCATGAATTCCTTCCGCACCGTGATGCCGTAGTTCGGTTGGGCAGCACGCCACGTCTCCTCCGAGAACGGGTCGGCGTCGTCATCGGCCGCGTAGATGCACGGCAGGAACGTGGGGTCATTGATCAGGCCGTCGCGGACCTTCAGTGCCCGCTGCCACTCGTCGTAGCATGGTCCGACGCGGTCCATGCCGGCCGTCGTGATGTAGATGACGAGCGGTTCGTCCCGGGCGCCCATGCCGCTCTCGAGGACGTCGATCAGGTCGCGGTTCTTTTGCACATGGAACTCGTCGACGATGACGACCGAGGGGTTGAAGCCGTGCTTCCCCTTGTGCTCGCTCGAAAGGAACTGGATCGTCGACTTGTTGTGCGGCATGACGATCGACTGCTTGTATATCTTGCAGCGTCGGTGCAGGCCGGGGCAGGACTCGATGTACCTCGAGCACGCCGTGAACAGGAGGCTGGCCTGCTTGCGGTCGCCGGCCGCGATGAGAATCTGGCCGCCGTCGGCCCCGAAGAACGCCTCGTAGGCGCCGATGACCGCGGACAGGGCCGTTTTGCCCTGTTTTCTCGCGAGGGCGAGCAGAGACCGCTGATACTGCCGTTTTCCGTCCGGCCGCTTGGTGTTGAACAAACGGTCGAGATATTCATCCTGCCACGGCTCAGGAACGAACGGCTGGCCGGCGAACGGCGCTTCCGTGTGCTTCAGGAGTCGAGCGAATTCGCGAATATCAACCCGACGCGACATCGTCGAACATTGCATCCACGGGGTCGTTGACCACCTTCACCGCGCCGTACCCGAGACGGGTGCGGTCGGCGGGGGTCAGCCCGAGGACGGTCTCCAACTGCCGGAGTTGGTCGTGGCAGTGGTTGCTCTGCGACTGCCACTTGGTCGGCCGGCAGAACCGCAGGGAGCCGTCGGGGGCTAGAACCTCCCTCCAGCATTCGCCGGTTTTGGCGAGATGCTGCTCGGCTTCCTGCCATTTGTCCCAAGTAATCGCATAGCGGGCGATTACCTGCACGTCCGACTCGGCCAGCGTGCCCATGTTCTGGGCGAACTGGCAGACGAGCGTGAACATGGCCTTCGCCGCTGGGCGAAGCCACTCCGGCGGCTCCGGCAACGCCGCCATCTTGGTGCCAAGTTCCTCGCGGTACTTGGCCTCCTTCGACCCTCGCATCTGGAGGATGTGCTTCGGCGTTGGTGCTGGGCCTTTTGCCATGCCATGAAGTCTAGTTGGGACGCCTACCCGAGTGCAAACCAGTCCGGCGTCAGCGGCCACGCAGGAGGCTCGAGGAGCGAAAAGGCCGAAACCAGCAAAAAGGCAGCACCTCCGCGAACGCACGCGACGGGGAACGTGCGGTCTGCTTTTGAAACCCCCCGGAACGGTGGCCCCCCCTTCGTGGGGTAGTATAACTTTCCGGCCCCCAATGGACACTCTGTACGCTTGCAGAATTGAACAAGCGTACACTAGTGGAGAGTACTGCCGACCACAATATATTGTGGTCGAGAGGCGGCCGGACCCCCTACATTTTGTGTGGCTTGACGGGCGCGGAATGCCGATATAATGTCAGCACGTTGGCCGATGGTACGGACGACGAACACTTGAGGACTAGAACGATGGCCGCTCGCAAACTGTCTTCCCGCAAACTTTCGCAAACGATCGTCCAGCATGGGTATACCGTCGAAATACTGTCGCCAAGTGTGGCGATCGTGTCCGGCGGCAGACTGCCGCACCCCGTACGGGTTTCGCGTTTGCTTGGGGAAGGGGACACAAATCCGAAGACCGCGAAGAACGACGTCGCCACTATGGGGTTATCCCTGTTCCCCGCGGACGGGATCGGGTTTGGAAACGTTTGTCCGCACGCGACGGTCTGCGTTGCGCCGTGTCTCGCCCATCAGGGGCAGGGGCCGGTCCCGAGTGTCGCCGGCTCCCGCGTCGCGAAGACGGTTCTTTTCTACCTTGCTCGAGAATGGTTTATCGCAAAACTGAATCGAGAGTTGTCTCGCTTCCGCGAGGGTGTTGACGACGTCGCGGGCGTGCGCCTCAATATGTTCTCCGACGTCCCGTGGGAGTACCACGGGATCATCGACGCTCACCCGGGAATAACGTTCTACGATTACACAAAGAACCCGCGCCGTGTCGGCATGATCCGGCCGAACTACTGGGTAACTTTCTCTTTCGATGGGCACAACTGGGAACACGCCGAGCGAGCGTTGCGCGCCGGAAAAAACGTATCCGCCGTGTTCTACAATCCCGTGCCCGAGGGTGTCGCGGTCTGCGGCAAGGCCGCGCATCGGCAAACCCTCCCCACGTCATACCGCGGTTTTCAGGTCATCGACGGCGGCAAGAGTGACTGGCGATGGGATGATCCGCGGGGCGTGTTCGTTGGTCTGCGGTTGCTCGCTCGCACGTATGCCAGCCGCAACAACGCGATCAAGAGCGGGTTCGCCCGGAGACACCGGGCAAAGATGGTGACGGCCTGAGCGTGACCACCGACCAGCACGACCAGCCGCTGCCATCGAGCCTCACGCAGGCTCCGAGGGTGACGGCCTGAGCGTGACCACCGACCAGCACGACCAGCCGCTGCCATCGAGCCTCACGCAGGCTCCGAGGGTGACGGCCTGAGCGTGACCACCGACCAGCACGACCAGCCGCTGCCATCGAGCCT
>Ga0214923_10005683_pt1 | contig 14377 bp, 7 predicted proteins | sample LL1510_MetaG_FD_177993 | JGI IMG/M metagenome (GOLD analysis project Ga0214923, IMG submission 177993) | Freshwater microbial communities from Lake Lanier, Atlanta, Georgia, United States - LL-1510 | ecosystem: Environmental > Aquatic > Freshwater > Lake | place: USA: Georgia | collected 2015-10-15 | reverse complement strand
ATATATTTATTATTTGTAATTTAAATAAAATATTATATAAAAATATCAATTATTATATTATAAATAATTAAAGATGGATAATATTGAAAATTCTATATTAAACAATAATATAAATGATACTAATTATAAAAAAAAATCTTTTATTAAATTAAAAAATCTTAAATTTAAACAAGAACGTTTAGATATATTAAAAAAAATTTATGACATTATTGAAATTAATAATAATAATAAAATATTTTTTTCACATGAATTAGATAATGATGATAAAAAACAAAAAGATATTGAAGCATTAATTGAAGATATTAAAAAATATTTTAAAACATCTTCTTGGATTTGTTTTAATAAAAATAGACATGTTGATAGATTATATATTTCTTTAATAAAATATATATTGAAAGATATGATGATAGATTTTACTTCAATGTCATGTAAAATGAAAGTAAAAAATGTAATATTAAATACAACTCAATATACAATAAATACACCAATTGATATATGAAAACACTACTTTAAATTTATTTAACAACTATCTTTTTATTAAAATTCCATCTAAGTAGTAATTATACTAATTAAATCTCTGTTAAGAGATAAAATTATGTGGACAATACTCTTACTAAATTTCCTTATTAAATATTTAATCATATTATTATATATCATTAAATATTTAATCATATTATTATATATGATTAAATAATTCTTCACTTATTTTTTATAACAAAATTATATGAATCTCTACACATATCTTCTAAATTATATTGAACTTTCCAATTTAATTATTTATTTGCTTTATCTGTAGATGCATAGATATATGATATATCTCCTTCTCTTCTATCCACCATTTTATATTATAATTATTTATTCATTATTTCTGAATATTTATTTACTATATCTAATACACTATATCCATTACCACTACCTAAATTATATATCTTATATCTATTTCCATCCTTATTCTATAATTTTTTAAATGCCGCTATATGACCTCTTGCTAAATCTATAACATGAATATAATCTCTAACTCCTGTTCCATCATGAGTATCATAATCATTACCAAAAATACTTAAATAATCTCTTTATCCTCTAACAACTTATTCAATAATAGGAAATAAATTATTAGGATATAATGGTTAATCTCCTATTAAATAACTTTAATGACAACCACATGGATTAAAATATCTTAATGATATAAAATTCCATTCTTATTTACTATTTGCAATATCTCTTAACATATATTCTATACACACTTTTGTTGATCCATATGGATTATTTGGTTACATTGGTAAATCTTCTATAGCTTATTTTGTTTAACCATATACTGTTGCTGATGATGAAAATATTAAATTTCTACAATCATATTTATCCATAATTTTCATTAAATTTAATGTTCCTATTATATTATTATCATAATATAAAATTGGTTTAATAACTGATTCACCAACAGCTTTTAATGATGCAAAATGAATAATATTAGTTATTTTTTTATTTTATTTAATATAGTTATCAAATATATTATCTAATTATTATAAATCTAATAAATCACATTAAATAAATTCAAATTATTATTCATCTAAATTAGGATTATCTAATTTAACAACTTAATTAATTTTATTAATCATATTGATATTAGAATTAGATAAATTATCAATAACTAATATATTATATTATTTTAATAAATTATCATTATTTAGATAAGTAATTAATTCAACAAGAGTGTGAGATCCAATATAACCAATACCACCAGTTAATAAAATTGTTTACATTATAATATTTCAATATTATAATAAATTAATATTTATATTGATTTAATAATCTAATATATTTTTCATCATTCAAATATTCTTCTATAATTTCTATATTATCTCATATATTATACTTATTCATCATATATTTAATTATTATCATATACTACTACTTATAATTTATTCATTTAATATATCCATTAAATATCTGTTAATTTATTATTAGATATATCTAATAATCTTACATTACAACATATATCTTTTATTTATTTAATCTAATTATTCTAACACTTAAATATTTATAAATTTATTGAGTTTTATAAATCTTCTAATATATTTATCTTATTATTACTACAATCTAAATATATTAAATTATTATTTTAAATACCTCTAATCTATTCTATTTAATTATTTTAACATTATATTATTCTAATCATATTTAATCCAATTAAATGATCTAAATTATTTATTTAATTCTCCTAACAATATAATTCTTCTAATAAATTACATTATTATAAACCATCTAATTATTTTATCTAATTTTTTGATATATCTAATTTTTTTAATTATTTTAATTCTCTTAATTATATTATATTATCTATTTAACAAAATCTCATTCTTAATATATATATCTTTTAACAATATTATATTTCATCTATATTATCTATTTTATTACCAGAACAATCTAATTATAATAAATTTATACAATATTATATTCCATCTAATGATTATAATTATGTTTATTTACATAATAATTATTCTATTTTATCCATATCTCTTAAAAATAATAATTATTTAATATTACTATAATTACAATCTAATATTGACATTTTATTATTTATTTATGATTATATACTATTATAATAAAATAATTTTCTCAAATAATCAAATTATCAATTTTTTTAATAATTCATCATAATTGTCATCATTTGAAAATTTAATACATTGTAATAATTATTCTCTTAATAATTGATTATTATTATCTCTATTATTGATTTTATTTAAATTTATATATAATTATAAATATTTAATCTTACTTATAATTATTATACATCTCTCTAATTATTTATTATTAATATTATTTGGAAAATATTATTTTATATCATTATATTCATCTTATTATTATATTTATTCAAAAAATTAATTATCTGGTTTATGAATTCTAACATTACTTATTAAACAAAAATATTCTATAATATCTAATAAATCATTCATTCTATCTAATTTAAAATTAGGATATTATTATATTCTTTCTTCATCTAATAATGAATTAGGATAATCAATATTAGTAATATTACCATAATCTATTATATACCATTTATATCCATCGTTTAATTTCTAATACATAATATTTTCTATACTAATATCTGTATGATTATAATTTTTTTTTCTATAAATATTTATTGATTCTATAATTTATATTAAAAAATCTAATAATAATTTTTCATTTGATCTTAGTTATAAACTTATTTATTTAAATGTACCATCTAAATAAGGTTTATATAATAAAATATAACAATCTTTTTAATTATTTTTTCTTATAAATCTCTATTTTCTTAATTCATTTTTAATATTATTACTATTTATAGGATGTTTATAATCATAATTTTAAATTATATCATATAAAATTAAAGTCATAAATTTATCAGGATATTTTTAACATATTTTTTAATCAAAATCTATTTATCTATAATATTCAGATGTTAAAATTTATGATTTATCATATTCATCTTATTTTTCTAATTTTAAAACAAGATTATTATTATTTTAATCTTAAATTAAATAACAACTACCATTTAATCCACTATTTAATTCTTTAATTAAATAGAGATTATATAATGTTAATAAATCTTATATATTATTATTATTGATCATTGTTTATTAAAATTAAATAAAATGGTTTATATAATTAAATAATTTTAACAATTTTTTTTAATTATTTTATTAAAAAACCATCTAAGTAGTAATTATACTTATTTAATCTCTGATAAGAGATTCAATTATGTGGACAATACTCTTAACAAAATTCTTATAAAATTTCTTTCATTAAATATCAAATAATAAAATTTTAATATAATTAATTATCAATAACGACATATAATTACACCATTTTTTTAGTGAAAATATAATTAGAATATCTTAAATTAAAACGTAAATAATATTTAATAATATAATATAATATTATTAGATATTAAAAATGAATAAATCAATAAATTTCTATATAACAAAATATTATGAAGAACCATTTAATATCATAATTAATCGTTATAAATTAAATAAAAATATATTTCAAAATGAGATCATAGATATAAATATATATCATAATTTTGATATTAATATATTAAATAAATATGATATAATAATAAAAATGAAAACAAATTATAGTAATGAAGTAAAGAAATTAATGTTATCATATAAAACATTTATAAATACATTTATAAATTATCATCTATTACAATATAAAAATATATTAGTTAATAAAATAAATTTATATCCATATTCATATTATTTAAAAAAAAGTAATATAAATGAAATTGAAAAAGTGATAAATATTTATAATAATAAATATAATAATGATGAGATAGATAAAGATTTTGGAAAAGATTATTGGATTGTAAAAGATAATGATAATAATAGAGGTATAAATATGAATATATATAAAACAGATGAATTATTAAAAATAAAAAGAGATAATATAATAATACAAAAATATTTAGAGAAAACATATCAAATAAAAAATAAAAAAGTAGATATAAGAGTTCATTTGATAATATTACCAATAATAGAATATAAAGATAATAATTATCAAATAAAATATAAAAATAATAAAATAAAATTACATTATTATCTTCATAATTATATATTATGTAAATATAGTTATAATGATTTTAATTTGGATGATAAAAATCTAAAAACTCATTTAACAAATCAATATATACAAGGTTATGATAATACAAATAATTTTTTATTAAAAGATCAAATAATATTAAAAAAAATAAAAAAGAAATTAAAAGAATTTATAAAACAGAAAAATATAGAAGAAATAATATATAATTGTATAGATAATTATCCATATTTTTATCAAATAATAGGTATTGATTTAATTATATCACATACAAATCATAATATATATATTATAGATATAAATACAAATGTTGGTTTAAGTTATGATACAATATATAAAAGTTATTTAATGATATTATGTTTACAAAGAGTAATAAGAATAATATATAAATTAAAATATAATAAAAAATATAAAATTAATAAAAATTTAATATCTTATTTAGAAAAAATATAATAAATATAATTATATAATGTATGAATTAAATATACATATCTCTCCTAGTTATAAACCTATTATACATAATATTGATTTTAATTTCATTATTAAAGATAATAATAAAATTAATATTATTGAACATGATAATTATGATAATAAAGATAAATTAGATTTAAATATTCGTCATTCATGTATTTATTCATATTTATATATAGATAGTTTTTATAATAATAAAGTATTTATAAATACATTTCGTGATAAACATTTAATATCTCATATATATGAATATTCTGATGATTTAACTATATTTCCATATATATTTACTAATAATCATTATAGTAAATTTTATATTCAACAACATTTAGATCAATATAATAAATTATATAATAATAATAAAATATCAAAATCATTTGGTAATAAATATTGGTTAGTTAAAAGTCAAGATACTTTCAATTTTATAGATATTTTATTATTAACAGATACTGAATTACTAAATTATAATAATAAAAATATCTTTATACAAAAATATTTAGAATATCCATTAATTAATAATAATAAAAAAAATACTATTAAAGCTCATATCATGATTTTTCCTAAAATTATTAACATTAATGATTATTATCATATTAAATATAATGATATTAATATTGATTATAAAATTTATTTACATAAATATATTATGATTACTAATACTATTAATGATTATATATATAATGATACATCTATGAAAAATATTAATACTATGCAAGTTATACAAGGTTTTGATTCAAATAATCATAAATTATTAGAAGATACACATATAAAAAATTTAATAATAAAAAATTTAAAAAAATTAAAAAAAAATAAAAATTTTGATAAAATAATAAAAAAATCAATATATGGTTATCCTTATTTTGGTCAAATTATTTCTATTGATTTTGAAATTGATAATGATAAAAAAAATATTTATATAGATAGAATAACAGGTAATATGGGTTTAGAATATGATGAATTTAAAAAATCTAATATTTTTTTATCATTTTATCAAAAATTAATTAAATCAGTATTCAAGATTAAATATAATAAATTAATAAAATATAAAAATAAATATACAAATGAACTAATTTTAATATAAATATAATCTTATATAAATTTATAAAATGATAATAAAATTATATATATCAAATAATAATTTTTTATATTTTTATAAAAATTTTATAATTAATTTATTCACATTATTAAACATTCAATATGATTTTGTTGATAATTATGATATTGATGTTGATTTTATTATTTCATCTAAGAATGATATATATTTAACTAATAAAATATTATATAATAAATTAATAAAAAATATAACTATAATGAATAATATTGAAAATAATTTTCAATTAATGAATAAAGATCTATTAATTAATACTGATTTTTCACCTTATACTTTTATAATAGATTTTAATCATTTATCTTATGATAAGAATCTTATGAAAAAATATATTAATTTATATAAATATAATAAATTTTTTGGAGATAAATATTGGATTCTTAAAAACACTAGATCTGGTCGTGGAATTGGTACTGTTTTTGTCACTACTGATGAATTATATAATTTAAATACAAATCAAAGATTTATAGATGAATTATCAAATTTTAAATATGATAAAAATTCATATATTATACAAAAATATCTAGAAAAACCTATTATATATGATAATAAAAAATATGATATTCGAGTTCATATTCTTCTTTTAACTAAATTCCATAATAATAAAATTATTTATAAATTTTATTTATATAATGATCTTATTGTTCGATTAACTTCTATTAATTTTGATCTTAATAATACTGATAAAAGATCACATTTAACAAATATGGCAGTACAAAATCAATTAAATACATTTAAATTACATGATTTTGTAGATAATGAAATATATGATAAAATTTATAATAATATATATAAACAAGTAAAAGAGTTTTTATCATCAACAAAATTTACTTCAATATTAAATAAAATTAATAAATATCCTTATTGTTATGATATTTTTGGTTTAGATATATTATTAGATGAGGATTATAATACATATTTAATAGATTATAATACAATGCCAAGTTTAAAATCAAATATATTTTTAAGTGATGTATTATTTCCATTTGAGAATAATTATAGAAATATAGATAATATGAATATGATAGAATGTATATTATTTAAAATTATTAAAATATATAATAAATATAAAAATTTTATAACAAAAAATAATATTGATAGATATAATAAATATAAAAAAATTTATAATTTTAAAAAATATTTTAAATTTGTTACTAAATTTAATAATAATGTTTAATTTAATTGATTTTGATTATAATAAAATTAATAATAATATAGATAAATTAAAAGATTTACCACAAGATATTTATGATAAAATTATTATTAATAACAATTTTAATGGTCTTTCTAATAATTCTAATTTTAATAAAATTGTAAATAATATAAAATGTGATAAATTAGAAGATATTATTAAATCTGGTTGTATTAATAAAAAAAGTTTATATGAATTAGGTGACAAAATTATACAAAATGGTTTTAATTGTATTAAATTAAATAAAGGATTAAAATTATATAGATTTCATACTGGTTTTCTTACTAATGATAAAATTAATCAATTATTATATGATAGACATACTTGTTGTTATCTTTTATATTCTAAATATTTAGCTTATTCATATGCTAGATTATGTTTTGGTGGTATTACATGTTATGAATTATCTAATGATATAATTTTATTAGATCTCTTTAATTATGATAATATTAAAATTATTATTAATCTTTTTTATAAATATACTGAAGTTAATACTAATCTTCATTATCTTTCTAATTTATCCAATATTACTGAATTTTTTAAATATATGACTGGTTTTGATGTTACATTAAATGAACAAATTATTTATTTTAATAAATTATATAATAATAGATCTCATATTTTTATTTATGATAAAATTACTTCTAATAATTATAATAATATATATAAAAATATTTATTATGAAACTAAATTAAATATATATAATATAAGACGAGATGATACTCCTTATATGTTTAGATATTTAAATTATATTTTTTTAATAGTTTTAAATAATTATATAAAAATAGATGGTATAATATTAAAACAAGTATTTTCACAATTATCAGATAATGGTTTATATGATCATGAACAAATTTTTATGAAACCAGAATCACAATTAAAAAATTTAATATATAATCATAAAAATAAATTAAATTGGACTAATTGGAATATTACTGATTTTAATATTAATAAATATATTAATATTATGATACAAATTCATTATGTTGATAAATCTAATGGATCTTTATCTAATAATAATGATTTTAAATTATTACTTGATTATTATAAATATCCATTAAATTATATTAATATTAAAAATAATATTACTCAATTATATTCTTCTAATAAAAAATATTTTTTATCATATAATATTGATAATTTATTTTATTTAAATGGATTAGATAGATATGATAATGTTATTAATAAAATTATTAAATTAATTAGAAAAATTAATAAATTTACTAATAATAATTTAGATTATATTTATCTGTTAAATACTAATACTTTTTTCAAATATTATTTTGAAGTTATTAAATTAAGATTATATAAGATTAATTATCATTTTATATATCATATTAATAATAATAATTTGTTAATATGTAAATATAATTCTAATGTTAAAATGGATTATATTAATATTTTTAATGATTTTGATAAAACTATTATTGATTATTTTAATTATCCATATTATGATATATATTATCATATTAAAAATAGAATTAATTATAAAAATGATTTATTTTTGTTAGATTATTTAGATAAAAAAATATTATTTTATAATTTTATTTATCCTATTAGTTATCATAATATTAAATTAAATGATAAAGCTATTCAATTTATTTATGATTTTAATAATAATATGATAACTAAAGAAATAGATCAATTAAATAAATATAATCCTGATATAATTATATGTAATTTGAAAACTGATAAATTTGATAAATATGGATACAAATTAGGTAAATCTATTAATAATATTGATAATCATATTAATGTCTATTCTAAATATGATATTAATGATAATTATTATATTGAATATAGTAATTTATTTCAACATCTACCATTATTATCATCTTTATAAAATATATTATAATTCAATTATATGATAATTAAGATTTGAGATATAATTCTATAAAAATATTATTAAATAATGATATAGTATGATTAAATTATTTTATTGAAATTATTAGATAAATGAATACTAATTATCTCAGGCGCTAATCTAATATAATGATAAAATTTTATATAATAATCATTATTATATGAAATCAGCGCCTGAAGTTATATAATTATATTATTTTATAGTATAAAATAATGAATTAAATTTATATAAAATATATTAGTTATATAGTTTATATAGAATGAAGAGTATATTATATACTAAAACTTATTTAAAACCTATATATAATAATAAAGTTATAAATCATGGCACTGAGGATATTAAATCTTTTAATTTAGATGAAATTACTAAAATCATAAATTCTGGTGAAAATTGTATATTATATTATTTAGATTTTAAACATTTTAATAATAGATTACTTGATCAACAAAATATTATATATAGTAATTTTAAATCTAATACATGTAAATTATATATTAATGATAATTGGACTACTAGTTTATTAAATGATGTTATTCCTAATTTAATTAAAAAAAGTATTGATGATATTAGATTTTTTTGTGAAGAATATTCTACATATATAAATAATCAAGATAAAAAAATTTTATTAGATAAATATTTAGATGATTTAATATTTTTTTATGATTATAAAGATAATATAGATAAATTTGTATTAGATCAAGATAAAGATATGATTAAATTAGAAATGAAAAAATTAAAAAAAATACATTATGACACTAAAGATCAAATACTTATGATGTTCTATAATAGAAAATTTCATCCTAAACATAAATATAAATTTGATGAAAATACTAATAGAATGGTTATTGTTCATGAATGATTTATTTATTTATTATAACTTCTTATATATGACTATTATAATAAATATCATTTTATATTTTTATTTTAAAGATGTTAAGATTGTAAATTTATAAAAAATATTTTTATCATCTAAAAGATTTTTCATAAAAATAAATCCTATAAAAAATGGCATTTTTTAGTGCAGTTGTTTATTATTTTTGATTCTCTCTCCATGATATTTTATGATTGCTATAAAATATAATTTATTATTTTTATTTATATTACTATTTATAATCTTAATATTTTTTTATATTATATACAATCTTAATGCCATAAATTATTTTTTAATAATAAAAAATAATATAGTTGAAATATAAACTATTTATTAAATATTGCTATAAAATAATTTTTTTTCTAAATAAATAAAAATAATGCCATAAAATAAAATATATAGATATAATATATAAAAATGAAATATAAATGCTATAAATGTAATAGAGAATTTAATAAAAAATATAATTATGAATGTCATATAAATAAAAAAAAAGATTGTTTAAATGATGAAAATTGTATTATACAAAATAATAAAAAAATATATAAATGTCCAGATTGTAACAAGATATATGATAAAAAAACAGATTTATTAAGACATTTTTTAAAGAAAAATAGATGTACAAATAAATTAAATAATTTTGAAGATGATAATGATAATTATAATAAAAATATTAATATTATAGATGTAAATAAAGATATTAATAATATAGATGTAAATGATAATGAAGATATTAATAATATAGATATAAATAAAAATATTAATATTATAGATGTAAATGATAATAAAGATATTAATAATATAGATGTAAATAAAGATATTAATAATATAGATGTAAATGATAATGAAGATATTATAGATGTAAATAAAGATATTAATAATATAGATGTAAATAATGAAGATAATAATAAAAATAATAAAGATAATAATGATAATAATATTGATAATAAAAATAATAAAGATAATAATGGAAATAATATTAATGAATTAAATAAAAAAATAATATATTTAAATGAAAAATTAGAAAAAAAAGATGAAGAATACAATATGATTTTCAAAAAAATGATTTTATTTGAAGAAAAAATTAATATATTATATGATATAATAGATAATAAAATAAATAAAACTAATAATAATAATAATAGTAATAATAATAGTAATAATAATAATAATTATAATTATAATAGTAATAACACAACTAATAATATAAACAATAATAATAATATAATGTATGTTACATTTGGTAAAGAAGATATTAATGCATTAAATATAGAAGAAAAACGTCAAATATTAAATTCTGGTGAAAGTTGTTTATTAGTTAATATTGAGAAAAAACATTTTAATGATAGATTACCACAACAAAAAAATATTATATTTAATAGTTATAAAAGTAATAAATGTAAAGTATTTGAAAATAATGATTTTGCACTTAGAAATACAGATGATGTTTTTACTGATTTATTATCTAATAGTCAAGATGATGTACAAGAATTATGTACAAATCATAGTGAATTATTTCAATCAGAAAATATGAAAAATAGAGTTACTGAATATCTTGAAAAAATGGCTTTATTTTTATCATATGAAGATAATATTGATAAATATCCTAAATATTTAAATGATAAAATGAAAGAAAAAGAAATAAAATCTACAAGAGATAAATATAATAAAAATAGAGATTATCTTAGAAATTTATTATATAATAAAAAACTAAAATTATAAATTTTATTCTATTCACGTATACCATTATATAAATAATCATATATTGTATTTCTTATTAGATCATTTGCCGCAGGCACCTTCGGTGATAAACATTTTATTAATTTCTCTAATTTACTCACTTTTATATCCACTTGAATTATATATATTTTTAAATTCATATATATTTCATTCTCTTCTATTGTTTTTTTATATTTATATATGAATTGTTTATAAATATTACAATCTATATTCTCATATAAGATATAACTCTCTAAATATTCTAATATTAAATTCATTATCATTATATCATAATATTTATTATATACTATATATCTTATAAATGGATCATATCTTATATCATCAAATATATAATATAATTCATCCGTCCATTCAAATATATCATTCTCATTTAAATATCTAAATATATATTTACTACCTTTAAAATATCTATGATTTAATGATCTTCTTAATATATCCATATTTATTAATTTATTTTTTGTTATCTCATTTATATATACAAATATCTTATAATCTCCTAATCTCATTATTATATATTCTATCATATCATTTGGTATTTCTTTTGTTTTATCATATATAAATTTTACTAATTCTAAATTATTTCTATTAATAGCTTCATATATACATCTTTCATTTAAATATAATCCACAATTTAATAATTTTTTTAAAACATCTAATCTTTCATATCTAATAGCATATATAGTAGCTTGATTATCAATAACTATATTAAAATGTATTAAATCATCTATTTTATCTATTTCATTATAATATATTATATCTAATATTTCATAATTAAATTTCTTTAATATAAGATTCCATAATTCTGGATAATATATTGACCAATTTTTATAATCTTTATGTAACTCTTTATCTCTTATAAATAATAATATATTAGTCCATAATTCTTTATCTTTACATAATTCTCTCATATTGTATTTCTTTATCACTAAATTCATCTGTTTTAATATATTATAGATATATTCATCTTGTATATATTTTATTAATATATTAATGATCTTAAATTCTTCTTTAACTGTTATTAATAATAAAAATTCATCTATATCTATATCTAAATTATTAAATAATATTTCTATTTTATTATAATTTTCACTTATCATTAAATATTTAATTATATCATATTTATCTATTACTTCATCTATATTATAATCTATTAACTCTTTATTTAAAATAATAATAGTTTTAAATCTAATATTATTAATAGTTTTAATATAATCAATAAAAGTATCTTTCTTCATTATTTTATTTAAATATTTTATATATCTTATACATAATTCTTCATTATCTATTATTTCATTTACTACTTTTTTTAATGTTAATATTATATCATTAATATTATAAAAATATAATTTAAATGAATAAAAACAATCTTTTGTAATAGATGAGATAAGAATATCATCATAATTAGTATTAATATTATTTTTATATATTAAATTAATAATATATTGATTATTATATTCAATCGCAGTATAGATAATATCTTTATTAATTTGACATTTATAATCATATAATAATGATAATAGTTCAAAATTATTATTATAAGAACAATAAACAGATAATTCATCAGTTAAATCAAAATCAATATTTGATTCTAAAATAAATTTAGTTATATCATAATTATCACATAATACAGCCATATATAAATCATTTTTATTAAATTTATAATTTACTATATTATCATAAATATATACTAAAACATCTAATTTATCATATTTAATTAAACTAATTTTAATAGAATCAAATAATTCTATACTTAATTTTATTATATATGTTAAATAATCTAAATGTTTACTATTATTTCTTATATTTTTACATATATAATTTATTAATTTAATATCATAATCATAATTATTATTAAATTTAATTGTGTTATTATTATATATTATCTCTTCATATTTATTATCTTGATATAATAATCTATATTTATCTATAATAAAATCTATCAAATCAATTTTTTCATCAATAATAGATGCTATAAATATATCTGATAAAAATATATCATTATAATTCATATATAAATTATCTATTGTTTCATAACTATTATAAAAATAATCTATTAGATCATATTGTAGATTTAATATTTTATTATATATATTTTCATTATAATTTATATATTTCATTATATCTTCATTAAATTCAAATTTATTATCTTTACATATTTTTATAAATTTATAATTATATCTAAATGATAGATTAATTATTGCAAATGATGATAATAGATTTTTATTATATAAATATAATATTTTGTCATAATGATTATTTTTTATTAAATATGATATTATATCAAATATATTTAAATCTAACATTACAAATAATAATATTAATTTTTCATCTAAATTTTTTTTAACATAATTATATATATTATTAATAAAATTTATTAAATTATTAATAATATCTTGATCATAATATTTTATTATATCTTTATAATTATAAATAATATTATGTAAATCATCATAAATATCTCTTATATGATATTCTATATAATAATCCCAAGAAAATTCTATTTGTTTTAAATATTCTATTAATTCAATATAAGTCATTTTCATATATATC